>ENA-UEQL01000133-UEQL01000133.1-human-gut-metagenome-genome-assembly--contig:-NODE-133-length-44103-cov-16.842956_pt1 | contig 44103 bp, 32 predicted proteins | sample MGYA00242905_ERZ507926 | MGnify/ENA primary metagenome ERZ507926 (study PRJEB26167, sample SAMN06115531) | human gut metagenome | host: Homo sapiens | place: China:Henan | collected 2015-09-09...
AAACTCGCATTATGGTTTAATCAGGTTGAGCAATGGAACTGTGAAGAGTTTAATACAGTCATCAAAACGTTTCAAAACCATTATGACAGAATACTGAATTTCTTCAATGACAAAAGAACTAACGCCAGTGCAGAATCGTTTAACTGCAAGCTAAAAACATTCAGGGCTGAATTCAGAGGAGTGAATGATCTGAAGTTCTATCTTTATAGGGTAAAACAGTTGTTTGCATAAGAAATACAGATTGTTAAAAACACAACAATATTATATGAGCCGGTATAGCAAGATGCTATACCCTCCTATGGTTCGTGTTTGCATGGGTATAGCAAGATGTGATACCCTCCTATGGTTCGTAGTAGCGTGGGTATAGCAAGATGCTATACCCTCCTATGATTTGATGGAAGATACGCTCAAATCCTGGTAGATGCAACCTGCATCTTCCAGCCCTTAACCACTTCAAAGCCAATTGGCTGCGTCGCTGCTGGAAGATATGGCAGATTTTTTCACCTACTTCATTTTTCTGCAGACTCTCATATAAGTAAAACCTAAACAGGCTATTTCTTTTCAAAATGCTGATAATCTTTTAGCGATTTCCAGTCTCCACCCCATGTGAAGCCATGCTTCTTGAAAAGTTTGTAAACTAAATCGTTGTGATCAATTTTATACTTGAACGTTTTAGAGCGATTGGAGTATGCACGTCCTGTCTTAGGAGAAACAGATGTACTGCCATTGCGTAATCGTTTTACGCACGGGTTGTATAGCGGATTGATGTCGATGGCTTTACCCTGACTATGATAAGAGAGAGTTTTAGAACCAGCTACGCGTCGGTAGTTGAAGCATGAGGTGTTATTATGAAGCATCGATTGTTCATCGTCTGCGTTATAGTCGTCGATGAGTTGTATGCGTTCGATGGGGTAATGGGCTTTGTATAGCTCCTGAAATATTTCTATAAGGTCGTCAGCAATGTCTTGATGGCATATCAGTTCGCCAGACTTTACCTTGCCATCAAATCCGTAGTGTAGAACTCGGATATATCTCAGCTCTGTGCGTGGTATCGTACAGTTGGCTTTGTAAGATTTGCCTTGCATACGCTTGAAAACCGTTTCACTGATAGGCTTGGCTGTAAAGTGAGTTGCTGTGGTTGTGTTAGTAGAGTTGTTATGCTGAGATGGTAGATTGTTGATATTAGCTTTTTGTGCATTTGTGGCAAATGATATCATTGCGAGGGTCACGGCGAATAATGTTGTTTTCATATAAAGTTCAGAAATAGTTATATATCGGTTTGCGATGTAAGGTGGAGTAGAGTGTATAAACAAAAAAGCCACCGGCCTGAGGCCAGTGGCTAATTTTCTCTTTTCGTTGTTCGAGCTATAATTACTCAGCAACAGTTGTGTCAGCTGCAACAGTGTCAGCAGCAGTTGTGTCAACTGCAGTTGTGTCTGTTGTATCAGCAGTTGCGTCAGTAGCAGCTGTTTTGTTACCACAAGATGCGAAAGAGATAGCTGCGATAGCTACGAACATCAAAACTAATTTCTTCATTTTCTTTGCTTTTTAAATCTGTAAAACAATCATTTGTTTATTAAAACATTGCAAAGGTATATATTTTTTCAATACTACGTACAACTTTTTATGATTTTTTTTTGCTATTTTTGTAACGTGTTTAGAATGTGTTGATAATCAATGAGATACGAATAGTAAATAAATGTTAATGTTTTAAAGTTTGAAGAAAAGAACTAAAATTTAATGATTTTAGACCTCTTGTGCGCGAACAAAACAGAAAATTCATTACCTTTGTATTCGCTTAATATATATATTATAAGGTATAATGATTAATACATCTGTTTTTCAAAATAAAAAGGCAGCATACTTCACTTTAGGTTGCAAACTGAACTTCTCTGAGACATCCACTTTTGGTAAGATGCTCGCCGACTTAGGTGTGCGTATCGCTGGCGAAGGTGATGTGGCGGATATATGTTTGGTGAACACCTGTTCGGTTACGGAAGTGGCAGATCATAAGTGTCGTCAGGCTATTCATCGTCTTGTACGCAACAATCCAGGTGCTTTTGTGATTGTCACAGGATGCTATGCACAATTGGAGTCGGAGTCGGTGAGTAAGATAGAGGGTGTTGACCTTGTGCTCGGTTCAGACGAGAAAGCCAATCTGATACAATTCTTGAGTGATGCATGGACTGTTAAGGAGTCGGCTGCAGAGCTCAATGAGGATGGCAAGGTAGAGTCGCTACACGAGTATCATTCAGTAAAGACGAAGATGATAAAGTCGTTTGCGCCTTCATGTTCTCGCGGTAATCGTACACGCTATTTCCTCAAGGTGCAGGACGGCTGTGACTATTACTGCACCTACTGTACAATACCATACGCACGTGGCAACTCGCGCAACCCGACTATAGCTTCGCTTGTTGCACAGGCAGAAGAGGCTGCGCGTGAAGGAGGTAAAGAAATTGTGCTCACTGGCGTGAATATAGGAGACTTCGGTAAAACGACAGGCGAGAGTTTCCTCGACCTGTGTAAGGCACTTGATAAGGTGGAGGGAATCGAACGCTATCGTATAAGCAGTATGGAACCAGACCTGTTGAGTGATGAGCTGATTGATTTCTGCTCGCAGAGCCGTGCGTTCATGCCTCACTTCCATATACCATTGCAAAGTGGATCGGACGAGGTCTTGAAGTTGATGCATCGCCGTTATGACAAGACACTCTTTGCTCACAAGATAGAACTTATTAAGCAGAAGATGCCAGATGCGTTCATAGGTGTTGACGTAATGGTTGGCTGTCGTGGTGAGACACCAGAGTGCTTTGAGGAGTGCTACGAGTTTCTTGACGATGTGGATGTGACACAATTGCACGTTTTCCCGTACAGCGAACGTCCTGGCACAGCGGCATTGCGCATACCTTATGTGGTTGACGATGCAGAGAAGAAAGTGCGCAGTAAGCGACTGCTTGATCTTAGTGAGCAGAAGCGTATTGAGTTCTATGCACGCTATATTGGTACAGAACAGGAAGTGTTGTTTGAGAAAGCTGCGCGTGGCAAGGCTATGCATGGTTTCACTTCCAACTATGTTCGTGTGGAGTTGCCGGCAAAGCTTGCCAAGGAAGAGTATGATAATCAGATACTGCGTGTAAGGATGGGCGAGTTTAATCGTGACAAGTCTGCATTGCAAGTTGAACTATTATAATGATATAGAATGAAGAAAGTAGCAATCGTGATATTGAACTGGAATGGTGAGCAGATGCTACGTCGTTTCTTGCCATCTGTGTTGCAATACTCTGAGGCTGTTGCTGACATTGTTGTAGCAGACAATGCTTCGACCGATGCTTCGCTTGCGCTTCTTGAGAAGAAGTTTCCTACAGTGCGTACTATTGTTCTTGATCGCAATTATGGTTTTGCGGAAGGTTACAATCGTGCACTGCGGCAAGTGGAGTATGAATATTATGTATTGCTCAACAGTGATGTAGAGGTGACGGAAGGTTGGCTTGACACACTCATCGACTTTATGGACAGGCATCCTGAAGCTGCAGCCTGCCAGCCTAAGCTGCTTGCCGAGCACGACCGAACACTTTTCGAGTATGCAGGAGCCAGTGGAGGTTACATTGATCGCTATGGTTATCCGTTCTGTCGTGGCAGACTCTTTGAAACTGTAGAGAAAGATGAGGGACAATACGATGATGTGTGCGAGGTGATGTGGGCAACAGGTGCTTGTCTGATGATACGCCGTGCCGACTATTGGCGTGTGGATGGTCTCGACGGACGCTTCTTTGCTCACAATGAGGAAATTGATCTCTGTTGGCGCCTTTGCAACTTGGGTAGAAAGATATATTGTGTACCTCAGAGTCGTGTGTTCCACGTTGGAGGCGGCACACTGCCCAAAGGCAATCCGATGAAGACCTTCCTCAACTTCCGCAACAATCTTACGATGCTCTATAAGAATCTGCCAGAAGCAGAGCTGCGCCATGTGATGCGTGTGCGTTGTTGGCTTGATTATGTAGCAGCTTTCAAGTCGCTCATCCTCGATAGAAATCTTAGCGAATTCAAGGCAGTGATTCGTGGCAGGCAAGCTTTCAAGGCATGGCGTAACCAGTTTGATGCCGACCGTGTGGCAATACAGGCATCACGTGTGTCGCAGATGGATGTTATGCGCAAGCCATATAGTCTGCTTTGGCAGTATTATGCTCATGGTGTGCATATATATAAAAATCTAAAAAACGAACGATAAGAGCTTATTTTTATGATAATTTTATAGTTAAACAGCGGAAAAGGGTCTGCTGTTTAACTTTTTTAGATGATTTTCTTGGCTTTTAAAACCTTTTTTACTATTTTTGCAAAAAATATTTAACAGTTCGTTAATAGAAGGATAGTAAAAGGGTGAGAAAACTATACATTATAATAATAATGACTATTGTTTTTGTTTCTACAGCTTGTGAGTTGAAACTGAAACAATTTGGCGAAGGCAGTCAGACAACGTTGATTGAGATTCAGCGTTATGACCGTCTTGAAAGTCGTTATCTCACCACTGGCGATTTCTCTGCACTTCAGCAGATGAACATCGAGTATCCCATGGAGACACGCACCTTGATAGAAGATGTGTTGCGATTGGGAGAGGTTAATGACCCTGGCATCAATTCAAAGTTTTTACAGTTCTACCAAGATACAACTCTTCAGATTATCATCACTGAAGCAGAGGTGCAGTATGCTAATGTGTCAGATATCAGTAAGCAACTGAATAAAGCCTTTGACCGATTGCGCAAGCTATCTCCCAATGTTTCTATTCCGACAGTTTACTTACAGATAGGTGCTCTTGATCAGAGTGTGGTTGTCGGCAATAATTCTATTGGTATTTCGCTTGACAAGTATCTTGGTGAGTATTATCCGCTTTACGACCGCTTCTACACTGAAGCACAGCGTGCTCAGATGACACGTGAGCACATAGTGCCAGACTGTATGTTCTTCTACATGCTCAGTATTTATCCGCTCAAGGACTATGAGGTTCGTTCGCAGTATGAACGTGACTTGCATGTGGGCAAGATAATGTGGATAGTGAATAATTTGCTTGACAAGAAGTTTTTCTCAACAAAATACGTTGAGAAGGTAGACCGTTATGTGCGCAAGAACTCGTTATCGGCAAAGCAATTGCTGGAGAATAATCTGTAGGGTACTCATCCTTTTACTTTTTTACTCTTTTATTTTTTTACTTTTAGTATCTCTTCTGGTTTCTCTACAAGAGTCGTGGCTCCGTGCTGCAATAGGAAGTCTTTGTTGCGAAATCCCCATAACACACTTATACACGGCATACCCGAATTGCGAGCCGTGTCAATATCTACATCGCTATCACCGATATACACCGCTCCCTCAGCTGTTGTGTTGAGTTGTCGCAGAGCCTCTATGACGGTGTCTGGAGCAGGCTTCTTGCGTATGTCCTCGCGCTCGCCGATAGCCACAGGTACAAGTTCGTTTTCGAAGAAGTGTTGGCATAGTTCCTGTGTGGCAGCATAGAACTTGTTGCTTACCACCGCTACCTTTTTTCCGCGTTTGTGCAACTCTTTTAGCATCTCCATCACGCCATCATACGGACATGTTGTGTCAAGATTATGCTTCATGTAGTGCTGTCGGAAGTCCTGATAAGTCTTGTCGAACAGCGGATTATTAAGTCCGTTAGGAATGGCTCGCTCCATAAGTTTCTTTACACCATTGCCCACAAACTGTCGCACTTCGTCAAGTGTTCGCTGTGGCATACCATTGTTTGACAGTGCGTAGTTGCAGCTCGCAGCAAGGTCGTTGAGCGTAGAAAGTAGAGTTCCATCCAAGTCGAAGATATATGTATCGTACATATTTGTGTTATTTGATTAATTATGATTATTGAAATTGTACGATACAAAAGTACGTATTTTTAGTCAAAGGTGTATAAAATTAATCGCGCGATTAAAAACATAGCATTTATTTTTGTCATATATCATATTTACTCTACCTTTGCAGTGTTTCAGCAATGTAAAAATCTAAATTATGAGAAAGAGAAAGAATAAGAATCGTAAGTTTCTAACAATCATTGGTGTAGTCCTGTTGGCAGTAGTAGCTTGTGGCTATTGTTTCTTCTTTGCCGGCATGTCGTCGACAGGTGAAACGCAATATGTGTATGTTGACAACGATGACAACATCGACTCTGTCTACACAAAGCTCAGTGGCGTGTCGAGTGGCAGTTCGATGATTGGTTTCAAAACACTTGTAAAGGTGAGCGGTTATGCCGACAACGTGCGTACAGGTCGCTATGCTGTGCGTGAGGGTGAAGGTGCCTTCATGGTGTTCCGTCACTTGAAGAACGGCTTGCAGACACCAGTCAGCCTTGTTGTGCCGTCGGTGCGTACTATGGACCGCCTTGCAGCCGAACTCTCCAAGCGCCTTATGATGGACAGTACCGCCCTTTACAAGGCACTCACAGACGAAACAGTCTGCCAAAAGTATGGTTATGACACCACGACAATAGCTGCACTATTTATTCCGAATACATACGATATCTACTGGAATGTGAGTGTGGAAAAGCTGCTCGACCGTATGCAGAAGGAGAACAAGGCATTCTGGAATGCCGAACGCACAAGAAAGGCACAGGCAATGAAACTCACACCGGTAGAGGTGACAACGCTTGCCAGCATCGTCGACGAGGAGACAGCCAATAACGGCGAGAAGCCGATGGTAGCCGGTATGTACTACAACCGTCTCATGCTGCGCAACGCCGAGTATCCGGAAGGAATGCCGCTGCAGGCTGACCCTACAATCAAGTTCGCATGGAAGCGTTTCGACTTGAAACGCATATATAACAACTTGCTGTATATAAAGAGTCCGTACAACACCTACCGCAACCCGGGTCTGCCCCCAGGACCAATCCGTATTCCATCAATAGCAGGCATCGATGCTGTGCTCAATCACGTGCAGCACGACTATCTCTATATGTGTGCTAAGGAAGACTTCAGCGGAACGCATAATTTTGCACGCAATTATAATGAGCATTTACAGAATGCAAAGCGTTATAGTGATGCGCTTAATGACAGAGGAATAAAATAATTAGATTTAATAATTTAATAATGAATAAATTATCAACACTCTTACTTTGTGCCGTCTTGTCTGCCCAGACATTCAGCTCGAAGGTTCATGCAATTGAAACAGAATTATCGGCTGCACATGGCTATGTAGAGACAACCGACGGAACGGTAGGTGCATCAGGTATCAATATGCCTGGCGAAGCGCTCAACTCCAGCGGTCGGCCGCAGATGAACAACACGCTTTCTGCCTGGACCTCAACCTCCGTTTGTGCCGTCTATTATTTCCATCATCCTGCAGCAACGGTTTCAAACACTTTGAAACTTAACATCAAGGCGTTGCAGACTGTGCGCTTCCGCCTCACCGTTTCCGACCCCGATTCGCCTGCCACACCTCTTTATACAAAGGAGTTCAGTGCGAAAGGTCCGCTTATTGGAGGTGATGTGGAGGTTGGTATGGGTGACATAACCTTCACACGCTCAGCTTATTATCGCTATAAACTCGAGTGTATCTCCGGCTGTAATGCCATAAATAACATCAGTCGTTTCAAGTTCTCTACTTCTTCCAATGAGGCTTCGTATGCAGCCAATTATCTGTCGTCGCCATCAGTGCATCTCAACAACTGGCATTCAACAGCATCGGGTGCTCCTTCTGGTGACGGCTACGACTGGCTGTTTGAGGAGATAATGATACCTGCGGAGTCTGACCTCGTTGGTACATACGCCGAGGCGATAGGTGCGCTCAATGGCTATATGGGCATACAGATGAACGGCTATGTAGATGGCGAGCCGCGCCACGACGTGCTCTTCTCTATGTGGGATGATGGCTCAACCGACGAAGACCCCAATCTGCCGGAACATCTGCGTGCAGGAGCTGTTGATTGGGATGAAAAGACAACCGTGAACCGATTTGGTAATGAGGGTACAGGTGTGCAGACATATCGTCGTGGCAACTATTGGACACCTGGCACATACGTGCAGTTCATCACCAACTGCCGACCAGAAACCACCTCGTACACTACTGTTGAGAATGGCAAAACCGTGGTGCATGAGCAGCACAATATGCTCGTTTCTACATGGTTCAATGCGTTGGACGGCAAAGGCTGGCAGTATATGGCAACGGTGCGTAAGCGCAACTCGTCTACATATTTCAGCACCTGGTATTCGTTCCTCGAAAACTATGTGTGGACAAATGGTCAAGCTTCGCGTAAAGCTTATTATCGCAATGGTTACGGACGTGCTCGTGCTACGGGCAAGTGGTACAACTTCAACAGTGTTGGTTTCGGACACACCGACGGCGGAAAAGAAGATGGAGCACGTGCCGACTATGGACAGGGTGTTACCGAAAACGCTTCTGATCGTACATTCTTCATGCAGACAGGTGGCTATACTTCCACAAAGCAGACGGCTTCGATTGTGAGTCTTGCAACGGATAACACGGTGGTGGATACTATTGATATCGCTCCGCTCGACCTTCGTGTTCGTCAGGCTATACAGAAAGAAATTGATCGTGCCACGGAAGACGAACTCTTTACGCAGAACCTCTTAGACAAGAAAGGCTGGACTGTGATAGAGAAGTCGAGTGAGGAGACATCCGGTGAGGGCACCAACGGACGTGCTCAGCAGATTGTAGACGGCGACGATAACACCTACTGGCATCCGCAGTGGAGGGGAGGTACGGCAACACTGCCACATACAATCGTTGTTGATATGAAAACCATTAATAACGTTGGAGGCTTCCAGTTTAAGATGGGTGACGATCCCACTCGTTTTATAAAAGCTTACGATATATACGGATCTACCGATAATAGCAAGTGGACTCTGCTTTGTAGCGATGATGCTGCTCCTACAAAGTCCGAATTCCGCAAGCTACTCGATGTATCGGTGGATATTCGCTACTTCAAGATAGTAATACGCCAAACAACAGCAACGGATGGACCTTGGCTCCGTATCTATGAAGTCGACCTTTGTTCGGGTAAAAGCATAAAGTCGACACTCTCAGGCAGAGTAACCTGCAATGGCAAGCCCGTGAATGGTGCAACCGTAAACCTGCGTAGTTCGGAAAAGGTGTACGATGCCACTACCGACGAATTTGGCTACTACACTATTAATGTTGATAGAACCGACTTAACTTATCAGCTCACAGCTTGGGCAGATGGCTACTATAGCTATTATGAGAGTCAGCCGATAGAGATTAAGGGTCGTGTGGTTAAGGACATTGATCTGAAGCCAATGACTGCTATCGATAGTGTGTCTATAACTGGCGACATCCCTTCTGATGCTGCACGCTATAATATCAGCGGACAGCGAGTAGAGCAGGGCACTCGCGGAATAGTTATTGTGAACGGAAAGAAATACCTGACAAAGTAATTTGTGTGAATATGATTAAGGCTGGAAGATGACTTCCAGCCTTACGTTGTTATAAATGTCAATTCTGTTGCTACACTTCTTTTCTTATTCGTAGCGTATAGCCTCGATAGGATCGAGTTGTGCAGCTTTCTTAGCCGGATACCATCCGAAGAACACACCCGTGAAGGTGCAGACAGCGAAGCTCATGATGATGCTCCACGGCTGAATGTAGATAGGCCAGTGGGCTACCAGCTTCACGGCATAGGAGGCTCCGATGCCCAAGCCCACGCCAATGAGTCCGCCGGTTACGCTGAGCAGGATTGCCTCGATGAGGAACTGGCTGAGGATGTCTATGCCACGGGCACCGACACTCATGCGCAGACCAATCTCGCGTGTACGCTCCGTAACGCTTACGTACATGATGTTCATGATGCCGATGCCGCCCACGATGAGCGATATGCCTGCCACGCAGCCGAGCAGAATGGTCATCATGTCGGTTGTAGAGTTCATCATGCTTGCCAGCTCCTCCTGCGAGCGGATGTTGAAGTCGTCGTCGTCAGCCTCCTGCATGTCCGTCGCCTCCTTCAGTTTATGGTTGCGTCGCAGCACGTCGGTTATCTCGTCGATAGCCTTCGACGTGAGGTCTTCGGTTATTGCCGAGCAGGTTATTCCGCCGAGATACGTCTGCGCCTTGATGCGCTTCATCACGGTGGTGTACGGCGCAAGTACGAGGTCATCCTGATCCATACCCATCGAGTTGTAACCCTTCTTCTTCAGTACGCCCACCACGCGGAACGGTATTGCGTTGAAGCGCACCACCTTGCCCACGGGGTCCGACCCGTCGGGGAAGAGGTTGTCTACTACGGTCTGTCCCAGTATGCACACCTTCGCACTCGACTTGATGTCGGTATCTGTAAACATTTCTCCCTCACTCACAGCGAGTTGTCTGATTTCGAGATAGTCTTGGTTTACGCCGTAGATAGACGACGGCGTGTTGTTGTTGCCGTATATCCACTGTCCGCTGCTGTTCACCGTGGGGCTGATGCCCTTGATGAAGTGACACTCGTCCTTAATCGACGCATAATCGGTGAGCTTCAGCGTCTCCATCGCCGAAGCGTCCTGACGCACTCCGCCCGGACCACGGTCGGCTCCCGGACTAATCATTATCATGTTTGATCCCATCTCCGCTATGTTCGCCTGAATGCTGCGTTTTGATCCCTGACCGATGGCGAGCATCGTGATGACCGACGCCACACCGATGATGATGCCGAGCGCGGTGAGGAACGAGCGTAGCTTGTTGGCTGCAATGGCGCGAAGGGCTATTTTGAAAAGATTGCTATAGTTCATAATCTATTGTGTTTTGGTGGCTACGGGTGTAGCCACCGTTTTTATCATTTCCATGTGGCTAAATCCGTTTTTGAGGTTTCATTCGTCGGAGCTTGCCGGCAGTGCCGCCAGTCCCTCTTCAGCCGAGAGTATGTTGGTGTTGTACTCGTCGCTTATCACATGTCCGTCGCGCAGCATTATGTTGCGCGAGGAGTAGTTGGCAATGTCGGGGTTGTGCGTTACGAAGATGATGGTTCTGCCCGCTGCGTGCAGCTTCTGGAAGAGGATGAGGATCTCGAACGATGTGCGCGTGTCGAGGTTTCCCGTTGCCTCGTCGGCAAGAATCACGGCAGGGTCGTTCACCAGAGCGCGTGCTATCGCCACACGCTGCATCTGTCCGCCCGACATCTGGTTCGACTTGTGGTAGAGGCGTTCGCCCAAACCCACAGCCTGCAATGCTTTCACGGCACGCTCTTCACGCTCCTTGGCTCCGATAGCGGCGTTGTACATCAGCGGTAGTTCCACGTTCTCCACGCTCGTCGTCTTCGGCAGCAGATTGTAGTTTTGGAAGATGAAGCCAATCTTGCGGTTGCGCAGCACGGCACGCTGCGACTTCGACATCTTGCGCACCGACACTCCGTCGAGATAGTATTCGCCCGAGGTTGGCGTATCGAGACAGCCGAGCTGGTTGAGCAACGTCGACTTGCCCGAACCCGATTTGCCCATGATGGTGACAAACTCGCCCTCGTATATCTTGAACGACACACCGCTCAGCGCGTGCACCGTCTCGTCGCCCACGAGGAAGTCGCGCTTCACGTTGTCAAGTTCTATTACTACTTTCTTTTCGTCCATAGTTCGTAATGTTAATGGTGTGCGGTTAGGGTATTTACTTTCTTTTGTTCTTTCCCGGAGGGCCAGGTGCGAACGGGCTCTTCTCGCCTTGGGCTTCCATAGGCATCTTTTCTTCGCCCCCCGTCACGTTGAGTCCGGTTATAACCTTTGTGCCCTCGGCTATTCCGCCCACAATCTGTGTGTTCGTGCCGTCGGTCATGCCGATGTTCACCTTGTGCGCCACGATAGAGTTACCCTCGATGGTCCACACCTTGTTCTTCGCGTTCGCAGCGTCCAAAATCTTCATCTTGCCTACGGTCTCCTTCTGCGGAGTGAAGCGCAGTGCCTTCGACGGCACAGAGAGTACGCCCTTGCGCTCGGCGGTGTATATGGTTACGTTGGCGGTGAGTCCGGGTTTCAGTTTTAAGTCGGCGTTTGGCGCAGAGATAACCACCTCGTATGTCACGACGTTGTTCGTCGTAGTAGCCTCCTGACGCACCTGCTTCACCTCGCCCTCGAATGTGTCGTCGGGGTAAGCGTCTACGGTGAACGTCACGCGTTCGCCCTCCTTCACGTCGCCTATGTCCGCCTCGTCTACGTCAGCCACTACCTGCATGTTGGTGAGGTCCTGCGCGATGGTGAACAGCTCCGGCGTAGAGAAACTCGCCGCAACGGTCTGTCCCTCCTCAACCGACTTCGATAGCACCACTCCGTCGATGGGTGAGGTAATAGTGGCGTAGCCGAGATTGGTCTGTGCGCGTTGCACCTCCTCCTTAGCCGAAGCTACCTGCTCCTTAGCCTGCGTGTACGAGAGTTTCGCGTTGTCGAAATCGTCGGCAGCCACGAGTCCCTTCTCAAAAAGTGTCTTGTAGCGGTTGTAGTTGGCAGTCTGGTAGTTGAGCTGGCTCTGTGCCGTAGCCAGTTGCGTCTTTGCGGTGTTGAGCTGACTCATAAGGTTGGTCTTGTCGAGCTCCGCAATCACCTGTCCCTTCTTCACTACCGAATTGTAGTCGACGAAGAGTTTGCTTACGATGCCGCTCACCTGCGTACCCACCGTGACCGACGTTACAGGTTCGATAGTACCGGTAGCGGTGATGCTGTTCATGATGTTTGCCGGCGCAACGGCAGCCGTGTCAAACGTAATCTTTTCTTCTTTCTTGCCGCCCGACAATAGCCATACGGCAAGTGCGGCGATAGCAGCAACCGCTGCTATTACCAATGCCTTTTTCTTATTCATATTTACTCTCTAATTATTTTACTTTTACTTAATGTTTCCCGTCTGATAGAACTCCAGCATGTTGAGGTTGAGTATGGCGAGATACTTGCTCTGCAGTTCGTTCTGCTGCGCCTGCAGAAGGTTCGTCTTGCCCGTCATCAGTTCGACGGTGTTCTTCAGTCCCTGCTTGAACTGCTCCGATAGAAGCTCGTAGCTTGCCTGCGCACTCTCAGTCGAAATGCGTGCCGCCTTGAACTTGTTCTGGTTCGTCACAGCCTGCAGCCAGTAGTTCTCGATAGTGGAGTAGAGCGTGGTCTGCTTGTCCTGCAAGTCGAGCAGATAGCTCTGCTTCTGCAGCTTTGCCTTGTTTACGGCGGTCTTAGTCTGACGGTTGTCGAAGAGCGGAATGCTCACCGTCACGCCGCCGCCCAAGCTGAAGTTGTTCTTCATCTGCGTGCCCCAAGCGTTGTCGCTCATCGACGAAGTAGAGGTCGTAACGCCGGCGTTGAGGCTCACTGTCGGCATTCTGCCCGCTTTAGCCACCTTTATGCCGAGGTCGCTGCTCTCTATGCCGAGCTTCGCGTTCTTTATTTCCGGCCGCTGTTCGAGCGAAGCCGTGTACACGTCGTTCAGTGCCGGCACTGCCTCAAGCGCCATGTTGTCGGTCGTTGTAGGTACGGCGACATCAAACTCCTCATCGCTCGTTATCTGCAGCAGTTCCTTCAGCTGGCGCTTGTAGTTGCGCAGGTTGCTCTCGGCTTCCACGATGGCGTACTCGTCCTGCGCACGCTGCGCCGTTAGCTGCGCCAGGTCTGCCCGGCTCATCTTGCCCACCTCAACCATTGTCTTGCCGCGCTGCTCGTTAGTCTGGCTCGTTTTCAGACTCTCCTTCGTCACGCTGATAGCCTCGTTAGAGTAGAGTATCTGCACGTAGAGCTGCGCAATCTGCTCGAGCACGCTGTTGGCTGTTGTGGCAGAGTCGAGTCGTGCCTGTTCGACAGCCAACTTGTTCAGCTTCACGTTGTTGCGGTTCTTGTTACCGTTCCACACCGTCCAGTTGCCCATGAGCGAGTACGATCCGTTGTAGTAGACCTTGTCCACGCTCGACTGCACGTAGCCGTCCGCCACCGTAGCTCTGCCTTGCTGTGGCCACGGCGTGTAGCTTACGTTCTGCGATGTAGACAGGTTGAGCGACGGCAGCAAAGCCGACTGGCTCTGCTTCACGTCCTCCAGGGCGGAATACTCCTGTATCTTCGCTTTCTGCAACTTGATGTTGTTAGCCAAGGCGTAGTCGATGCAGTCTCTCAGCGACCACTGCTTAGCCGCACATTCGGTTGACAGCGACAGCAGGAGAAGTCCTGCCAGACAAGTCATCCCAATCTTCTTCATACTTCAATAGTCTTTAATTGATTCATTATTCTTTTATAATCTCTCTATAATAGGAGGGTATGGCATCTTGCCATACCCACGCTGCCTTAAACGCATCCTTTAGTCTACACCTTTCTGCCAGTTTACTTCAGCTGCTGCAGACGCGCTATATACTTGCCGAGTATGTCGAACTCGATATTCACGCGTGTGCCCACCTTGATGTCGCAGAAGTTGGTGTTGTCGTGTGTGTAGGGGATGATGGCCACGGTGAACGAGTTCTCTGTAGGGTTGCACACGGTGAGCGAAACGCCGTTCACCGTTACCGATCCCTTGTCTACTGTGAAGTAGCCACGCTCCGCCATCTCGCGGTCGAACTTGTACTCGAAGGTGTAGTATGTCGATCCGTCAGCGTCGCGCATCTCCTTGCACACAGCCGTACCGTCTACATGTCCCTGCACGATATGACCGTCCAGTCTGCCGTTCATCAGCATCGAACGCTCTACGTTCACACGGTCGCCCACCTTCAGCTCGCCGAGGTTAGAGCGGTCGAGGGTCTCCTTCATCGCCGTCACGGTGTAGCGGTCGCCGTCGATAGCCACCACCGTTAGGCAGACACCGTTGTGCGCCACGCTTTGGTCTATCCTCAGCTCGTCGGTGAAAGAGCAGGTGAGTGTGAGGTCAACATTCTCTTTATCGTTCTTCAGTGCTACGAGTGTAGCCATTTCTTCTACTATGCCAGAAAACATATATACTTTGTTTATGTTTATATTGTTTGTACTTGTTGCTTGTTTTTATTGTTGCATTATTTTCATTCGATGTCGAAATCTGCAGGCTTTAGCTTGTAGAAGTCGGGATACACGAGGTCTATGTCCTCTTCCGAAGTGATGCCATACAGTTTGAATACCCAATAGTCGATTTGCCATTCATTTTCTTTTACGAACATTTTGTCAGAATCTGGTTCTCTGTCTTTTGCGAATATTCTATCGTAACATGTCTCTATTTCTGAGAAATATTTATTGTTTTCATCATCTATTTCCGGTAGAGGAAAATTGTTTATGTCTGTTATCAGTACTTTGGGGAATGTTCCTTTGCTCGCCTTGGGAGCGAAGCGGAGAAGGAAAAATGTAGCCAGTCGGCTGTTCAGTATCCCCCATAATGTCTTGAATGAATAGACGTTGTTGTCTTCATTCTTTATTACGTCTATTATTCCAGGGTCGTTGATGTATGTATCTTCAGCGTAGCAAGCCATCAACGGATTGATGATTTCACGAACGAGCAAACGAGGAGAACTGAAATATTTCATATCAACATATGTACCAACGTGTTTGCCATATTTAACGTACACATTGCTTGGAGTACATTTGTATTTTGTTATATTCTCTCCTTTTATTTCAAGTTCGTAACTATCGTTGAGTTTCGTGTCTGAATGCCATCTTTGTTCTTCTTTTATTATTTTGGCTTCTTCTTTGCCAAAGTTTTTCTCAAGATCTTTTAGGCGGTATGGTATATATCCTTGTGATACGTCAAAGAACTCGTTCAGTCGTCTTGGCAACGAGTTGATTTTTGACACAATGCCTTTTTCCTGCTTTGTCAGGTACAGCGCAAGTCCCCAGTTTTGTGAGAATTTATCAATCAGTTCTGATTTGTCAACAACGAGTCTTTTACGTCGTGTCAATTCCGTGAAATAATCCTTTCCCGACGATTTCTTGCCTTCCGTTTCGTCCGAAAGATTGCGCGTGTTTCTATAACCGATATTATTTTGCTGATTTGCTGATTTCTGTAGGGTAATAACAGAGTTGCGAACTGTTGCTGCCTCAAATATTTGAAAATTTGTACAATCCAGCAGTTCCACAATGCTCCAATTGTTGAATATGTCTTTACGATATTCTTTTGCATTGACATTGAATAGCCACGTATTCGGAATGATATACGCCAAATATCCGTTGTCTTTCAGCAACTCTTGTCCTAAGGCTATGAAATAGTAGTATATTTCGTAGTCGGGCATGTGCTCGTACTTTTCTTCCACGGTTTTGCGGTATCCGTCTTTTATGGATACGCCGTAAGGTGGATTGCCTATTATGCAGTCGAAGCCTATGAACTCGCCTTTCTCGTTCAGTGTTTCCGGAAACTCATAACGCCATTCAAATGCTCCCAAATGGGCATAGCGTGTCGAAGCCTCTCCTAATGAAACACGAAGCTTCTCTTCCTGCTTGCGTAAGTCGGAGAGCCGTTTGCTCTCGGCTTCCTCAGGCGGAAAGAGCGAGTTGTCGAGCAAGAGAATGTCGGAGCATACCTTCACCCATTTCTTGTATTTGTCGGTGTCTTTGTCGTAGCCTTCGTTGAGCTTCGATTTTATCATCCAGATGTCGTGCTCAACGATGTGCTTATTCTCTTTCGACGGACTGTTCTTGTAGTGAGCCACATGATTCTTGTAGTCGCCTATGGTGACGTTTGCTCCTCTTAGCACATGGTCAATAGGGGCATCCAATGGGTATTTCATCACCAACGAGTTGCCGCACTTTATGTTTATGTCGATGTTTGGCAGCGTCTGCAGATGGCGCTTGCCGTCGTTGCCCTTTATGTAATAGGCGTTTTTCAGCAGTTCTATCCACAAGCGTAGCTGGCATATCTCTGCACTGTTGGGGTTTATGTCCACACCGAAAAGGCAATTCTCGATGATTGTGCGTTTCTCCTCGAAAAGTGTCTCCTGAACCAATTGGCTCTCGCTGTCGTTCGGGTTGTAGCGCAGCTCGCCGTCGGCATCGGTCACAACCAGTTCGTCGTCCTCTACGTCTACGCGATATTTGAAACGCTTGCCGTCGATGGTCTTCAGCACCTTCAGCTCCCATTTTATGGCTATCAGTTCGTTGAGAGCCGACACGATGAAGTGGCCGCTGCCGACCGCAGGGTCGCAGATGCGTATGTTGTTGATAAGGCTGTTCACCTCGTCGCGTCGCGTCTTGTCGGTAGGGTCGAAGTCTTCGGCGAGCTCGTCGAACGAGGCGTATTGTGTGGCATACGTTTGGTTGTATTTGTCTGTCACGCAGCGACGCAGCGTCTCGCGGCACAGGTATGACGTGATGTATCCTGGCGTGAAGAACGAGCCGTCCTTGTAGCCGTTTATCTTCTCGAAGATGAGTCCGAGCACCGAAGCGTTTATTATTGTCTTTCCGCTCTCGCCTGTATCTGCACCGAAGTCGTAGCTGTCGAGAAACCTCTTCAGATAGTCGAGTATGTGTATTCTGCCAGTCAGTGTCTTCCCCTTATTGTCCTTCAGACAGGTGTTCTTCATAACAGCCACTTCGCTGTCGCGCAGACTGCTTATAGGGAAGTATTTCTGCTCGATGTCGGTAAGCTCAAAAAGCGAGCTGTTAAGATATGGAACCTCTCCGAATTTGGCTCGCATCTCGTCAGAGCGTTCTGCCTCGGGTATTGCCATCACTTTGCAGAACAGGTAGTGCATCAGTGCAAAGTCGGTGAGTTTGTCGAAGAATGCATATTTTCTCTTGCTTCCGTTGAAGGCTATCAGTTGCGACTCAAGAAGCTTCATGAATAGTGTGCGGTTTATCCACACTATCACCAAGCCGAGAGCTGTCTCAAAACGTGCGTCGATTTCTCTACCCGTTACCTTGTCTGTCGTAATGTCGTAGTCGGCAAGTTGGGCGTATGCTTGTTCGAACACGGAGTAGGCTTGCCGTTTCTTCGCTTCGAGGCGTTGTATTTGGTGCTTTTCGCCACGCTCCTCAAGTCCCATTATGTACAACAATTCGGTATAGAACTTTCTGTTGAGGGTGTTATGGTCTTCAGCAAACGGCAGTTTCTGTAGGTGGATAGGGGAGAACAGCTTGAATAAAGCCTTGAAACGTGGCTTTGCAATGATGTCGGCAGCAGAAGTTTCTTTAGCGATTGTTTCCAAATCGACGAAAGTGAACGAAAGTTTGTCTTTTACAGCCTCTACTTTCGGCCTTATTATCTGGTTGTAGATATACTCTCTCTTCTCGTTTGCCGTGTTCTCCGACGATTTTATCTCGCTTACCAGTTTCCGGTCCTTGCCGAATAGTTCCCAAAACTCGGCTTTCTCGAAAATAAAATATTTGTACCCGTCGGATATGACGAGGTGCTTTATACTTGTGTTTTTCTTTTCGTGTTCTTCAAGTATATAATAAAGTACAAGTTCGAACATGGCTTTCTTTACAAGATTGTCTTTTGTTACCATTTCCGCGCTATTCACTTTCTTGAACTCGAAAAGTACCACATTGCGTCCGATGTTCTTGTCCTTTATGGTAAGGTCGGTTTTTTCCGACGCATTAATCTCGTATGTCGTTGAAGGCCATAAGGTCTGCTCAAGAAACGTTTTAACACGTCCCTTGTTGCTCTCTTCTGGGTCGGTTGGGTTCAGCTCGTTTAGGAGTATCTCGAGCTGGCAACGGAAATTTTCCAGCTCGCCCATGTCGGTGGGTTGTCTCAGATACGACTTCTGTATCGACTGCGATGGAGTCAGTATGTGTTTGCTTTCGTATACCATTGGCGCAAGTTGTATTCTACAATTACAAAGTTACTTAATTTTATCCGACTACAGTGTGTGTGTGTATCCTATTTAACGTGATTTATAAAAAAAAAGGAGACTGCGCCAACATGTGTCGTAATCTCCTGTATATTAAAAAGGGACGCCCAGTGATGTGATGAAACTCCGAGTATACAAGATTTGAGAGCTCTCCGCCTTTGTAATCCACCGGCTTTGCAGCTTAGTCCACTGAGGTTTTATATGGCCCGCCATTGGCAAAAGAAGTCTTCTCGGTTTCGATTTTATTATTGATGAGTATCCCGATCGAACGTGGCGCGCCCCTATGTTTTTTCTGTTTTGCTTGTGCAAAGTTACTACATTCCTTTTATTCTGACAAGTGTTTAAGCCATTTTAAATGTTTGCAATCGACATGATATTGGCGAATACACCAGCTGCCGTAACGCTTGCGCCTGCTCCATAGCCCTGGATGAGCATTGGATACTCGCGGTAGCGTTCGGTGGTGAGTGCCACGATGTTGTTGCTGCCCTGCAGGTTGTAGAACGGGTGAGTGCTGTCTACCTCCTTCAGTGCCACAGAGAGTTTGCCGTGGTCGAACGTCGCCACGAAGCGCCAGCGTTTACCTTCTGCGTCGAGCTGCTTGCGTCGTGCTTCGAAGTCGGCATCCAGCTGAGGCAGGTTCTTCCAAAACTCCTCAATGCTGCCTTCGAAGAACTCGTCTGGTATGAACAGGTGTTTCTCCACATCTGTCTTTTCTACCTTATATCCTGCCTCGCGGGCGAGGATTACGAGCTTGCGTATCACGTCCTTGCCCGAGAGGTCGATGCGTGGGTCGGGTTCGCTGTAGCCCTGCTCCTTGGCGCGGCGCACAGCCTCCGACATGGTCACGTCAGCCGACAGCTCGTTGAAGATGAAGTTGAGTGTGCCCGAGAGCACCGCCTCTATCTTCAGAATTACGTCGCCCGAGTTGCGCAGGTCGTTGATGGTGCCGATGATAGGCAGTCCGGCACCCACGTTTGTCTCGTAGCGGAAGAACACGCCACGCGCCAATGCGGTCTCCTTCAGCAAGGCGTACTTCTCGTATGACGACGATGCAGCGATCTTGTTGGCTGCAATCACCGATATGTTGTGCTCCAGCAGCGGCTGGTAAATCTCAGCCACGTCCTTGCTCGCCGTACAGTCGACGAACACGCTGTTGAAGCAGTTCATCTCTATTATTGCGTCGCGCAGCTTCTTGTCGTTGCTCTCGGGAGCGTCGGCAAGCAGCTGGCGATAGTTGGCGAGGTCAATGCCGTCGCGGTTGAACAGTGCCTTCTTCGATGTAGCGATGCCTACTACGTTCAGCTTCAGTCGCTTGGTGCGCTTCAGCTCCTCGTACTGGTCGTGTATCTGCTCGAGCAGCTGTCCGCCCACGGTGCCCACACCGCATACAAAGAGGTTCAGCACCTTGTATTCAGACAGGAAGAACGAGTCGTGTATGGCGTTGAGTGCCTTGCGCAGATGTTCGCTCTTCACTACGAACGAGATGTTGGTCTGCGATGCACCCTGTGCACATGCTATCATGCTGATGCCGGCTCTGCCCAGTGTGCCGAAGAGCTTGCCGGCTATGCCCGGCACGTGCTTCATGTTCTCGCCTACGACAGCGATGGTAGCCAGTCCGCTTTCGGCGTGCATGGGGAACATGGCACCCGTCTCTATCTCCTTTGCAAACTCGCCGTTGAGCACCTCTACAGCCTCCGCTGCATCCTGGTCGCGCACACCGATAGACGTTGAGTTCTCCGACGAAGCCTGCGACACCATGAACACGCTGATGCCGTTGTCTGCCAGGGCGGTGAAGATGCGGCGGTTCACGCCGATGACACCCACCATCGACAGACCGGCTACGGTGATGAGCGTGGTGCCGTTGATGCTCGATATACCCTTGATGGGCTTGTCGTTGTTAGCCACCTTCTGCTTGATGATGCTGCCCTCGCTGTCGGGGTTGAACGTGTTCTTCACGCGGATAGGAATGTTCTTTATGCAGACGGGGTAGATGGTAGGCGGATACACCACCTTCGCACCGAAGTTGCAAAGCTCCATCGCCTCGATGTAGCTCAACTCCTTAATGGTGTAGGCGGTCTTTATGACGCGTGGGTCGGCTGTCATGAAGCCGTCCACGTCGGTCCATATCTCAAGAATGTCGGCATCGAGTGCTGCGGCGATGATGGCAGCGGTGTAGTCGGAACCGCCACGACCGAGGTTCGTAATCTCGTCGGTGTCGCGGTCTTTGCTTATAAAACCCGGAACAAGCGAAATGCGCTGCAGGTCGCTGAAGGTGCGACGCACGAGGCGGTTGGTCAGTTCGGAGTCGAGAGTGTTCTTATGGTTCTTGCGCATGGTCTTGATGAACTCGCGCGAGTCGTACCACTTTGCGCCCTGCACCAGTGTTGCCACGATGTTCGAGCTGAGTCGCTCGCCGTAGCTCACGATGGCATCCTGCGTCTTCTTCGAGAGGTCGTGAATGAGATACACGCCGAAGTAGATGGAGCGCAACTGCTCGAAGAGCGAGTCGACGATGTTGAAGAGCTGCTCGCGCTTGCGTGGGTCGGTGATGATGGTGTCTATCATCTTGTGGTGGCGTTCCACCATAGCCTGGAATTCGTCCTTCCACGCCTCGTCGCCTTTCTGTGCGAGCACTGATGTGGCGATGAGCTTGTCGGTGATGCCGCCCAATGCGCTCACCACGACGATGATGGGCTGCTCCTGCGCCTCTTTCTCTACAATAGCCTTCAGGCTGAGAATACTCTCTACGGAACCCACTGAGGTTCCGCCAAACTTCAATACTTTCATTTCTTTTTGTTCTGTGGTTAATGTCTCCATACCAGGGAGACGCTTGTGTTTCGATGCTGACGTGGCTCGTAACGCAGTGCAACTGGCGTGCGTCGGGGTCCTCTTTACGAGCGAGGTTTCACGCTACTCCGTGGTCGTCATCTGCGTCAAGCGACAGCGTTAGCACCGTGTCGTTGACAATAAAGTTATTGGGATGTGGGGACAAAATTACGAAAAATGTTCTTAAAACGTTACGTTTCTTATGAAAATCGCATAAGTTTGTGTAATTTTGTACCCTATAGGAGGATATGGCATCTTGCCATATCCACGCACCCTTCAAAAAAATAACAACATAATAAATATGATTCAGGAATTTCAAATACGAGTGCTGCCCGTGGTAGCCTCGAGCGAGCAAAACATAATAAGCTACATTGCCGACGAGAAGGGCATCGACGCACGCACCGTCAACGCCGTGCGTGTGCTGAAGCGTAGCATCGACGCACGCCAGCGTACCATCTTCATCAACCTCACCGTTCGTGTCTACATCAACGAGATACCGCAGGACGCCGAGTACGTACACACCGAGTACGGCGACGTGAGCCAGAAGCCGCAGGTAGTGGTGGTAGGAGAGGGCCCCGGCGGACTCTTCGCTTCGCTCCGACTCATCGAACTTGGCTTGCGCCCCGTGGTGCTTGAGCGCGGCAAGGATGTGCGACAGCGCAAGGTAGACCTCGCCAACATCACCAAGACGCAGAGCGTAGACCCCGAGAGCAACTACTGCTTCGGCGAGGGCGGTGCCGGCGCCTACTCCGACGGCAAGCTATACACTCGCTCCAAGAAACGTGGCAGCACAGAGAAGATACTCAACGTGTTCTGCCAGCATGGAGCCTCTACGTCTATCCTCGTCGACGCCCATCCGCACATCGGTACCGACAAACTGCCGCAGGTTATCGAGGCGATGCGCAACACCATCATACGCTGCGGTGGCGAGGTTCACTTCCAAACCAAGATGACTCGACTGCTGCTCGAGGGCGACAAGGCGGTGGGCGTTGAGGCAGTCGACCTGCAGACGGGTGCCGAGAAGACATTCCGTGGACCGGTTATTCTGGCTACGGGCCACTCCGCTCGTGACGTCTATCGCTATCTCGCCGAGGCGAAGATAGAGATTGAGGCGAAGGGCATCGCCGTCGGCGTGCGCCTTGAGCATCCGTCGCAGCTGATAGACCAGATACAGTATCACTCGCGCAACGGACGCGGCAAGTATCTGCCCGCTGCCGAGTACAGTTTCGTGACGCAAGTGGACGGCCGCGGTGTCTACTCGTTCTGCATGTGCCCCGGCGGTTTCGTCATTCCGGCAGCCACCGACAAGCAGCAGATTGTGGTGAACGGCATGAGCCCCAGCAACCGCGGCACACAATGGTCAAACTCGGGCATGGTCGTAGAGACACGCCCCGAGGACGTGGGTGGCGACGAGAACGATCCGCTGCGCGTGATGCACTTCCAAGAGGAACTGGAGCGTGCATGCTGGCAGCAGGGCAACATGAAGCAGACCGCTCCGGCGCAGCGCATGGCAGACTTCGTGAACAACCGCCTGAGCTACGACCTGCCCAAGAGCAGCTATGCCCCCGGACTCATATCCTCGCCCCTTCACTTCTGGATGCCGCAGCACGTGGGCAAACGCCTGCAGGAAGGCTTCAAGAAGTTCGGCAAGATGAGTCACGGTTTTCTCACCAACGAGGCGATACTTATCGCCACCGAGACCCGTACCTCGTCGCCCGTGCGCATCACCCGCGACTTCACTACGCTGCAGCACGTCCGTATACAGGGACTCTTCCCTTGTGGCGAGGGTGCAGGCTACGCCGGTGGCATCGTGTCGGCTGGTGTCGACGGCGAACGTTGTGCAGAAATGTGTGCAGAGTATTTAAAAAACTAAGTAGATGAAAAAATCTACCATATCTCCCAGTTTCCTTATAATGCTCTGTATCTCAGATATATAAAGGATGGTAGATGGCTGGCAGATAGTTGGAGGATAGTCCGAATCTTCCAGCTATCTGCCATTTATTATAGCAGCGTGACAACGATGTTGCGGTAGCGTGACAACGATGTTGCGGTAGCGTGGCAACGATGTTGCGGTAGCGTGGCAACGATGTTTCGGTAGCGTGGCAATGATGTTTCGGTAGCGTGGCAATAAAGTTTCGGTAGCGTGGCAATAAAGTTGTTGTAGCGTGGCAATGATGTTTTAGCTGTAGTTTAATACTTATAGTTGTCCACTTACTGTTTTAACTGTAAAGCCTGTTGCCACAGTTTATATTTAGTTTTACTATTAGTTGATACTATTTTGGGGTAACGACTTTTGTCTCACGAAACCACACGTTTTACATACTTTTCCTCAGCTTTTGCACTGTTCACTACAGCTGTCTTTTTGACGATAGCTTTGCAATGGACTACATTAATTATGGCGACAAAATTATCTGTTGTGCAATGTGCCTGTATGTCGGCTACATCAATGAGGCAACTAACTTTGCTGAAAGCCAAGGAGGTGGCGGTAGCGACACCAAGGATTGGGGACGTGAGAAGGACGAAAATGAGATAGAATGGATAAGACGGTGTTTGCGACAGGCAACAAAGATGATGAAGCCTATGAAGCGGAAAGGCTTGAGTAGATAACGAGACCAGCCATTCTCTTATATAATGAAGGAGAATGGCTAGAAAGTTCTTAAAAGGTGAATGGATAAACTTCACCATCTATTATGATTTCAAGGGACATTCTTGTAATTTTTTTGTATTTTATATTGAAATATCCAGAATAATCAGCCCCTGATGGTACTGTGTTCATTTTTACATAGCCATCGCCTAATTGCTGTCTTATTTGACTTTGGCTATTTGCATAGTTCGCATAATTTTCGTTGGCTCTTTGTTGGGCGGCATATGCTGCTGCGCCATCATAAGTTCTAGTTGTGCTTTGCCCATAAGTTGTTGTATAAGAAGAACCATAAGCATTTGCATATCCATAGGTGTTACCTACATAACCATAAGCATGAGCACTGCCTGTTGTATATGCACTGCCTGAGTAAGTGGTTGTTGATGTAGACTGTCCTGCACCATACGCCGCCATCCCCTCTCCCAAAGCAACCCAAAAGTTATTCCAACTTTGTTTGCGTTTTACGATTTTGTCATATTCTGCATATGTGAGCAATTGAAGTTCAACTTGTTGTGGTATATAGGTGTTGTTTGTTTTATCGACCTTAAAATTGTAACCTTCAACCTTGATATTGTTTGGGTTAAACAAAATGCTTTTCTTGGAAAAATTCTGAACACAAATATTCATGTTATAGTATTTTCCGTATTGTTTCGCCAAAAAAGGTGTAATATTAACAACGACATCTTTAAATTTTACATATGATACCGTGTTGCCTTTTACGACGTACCTTCCCATTTCTTTTACAGGATAATCTGCGATAAACTCATCAACATCCATATAAGAGCTAGAATCTGTAGGCGTGTATGTGATACCGTAGAAATTAAATGCATTAGGATTGTTAACGTCCTCAATAATATCAAAAGATTTTCCTTCAGGAATCTTTTCAAACTCAAGGATAAATTGATGACGTTGATTTCTTCTGTCAAACATCATGTACTTATTCTCTGCCTCACTATTTATGGGCATATTTATTGTAGATATCATATGATACTGTTTGGACGAGCCTTCTACTTGAATAAAAGTTTTGTCTCCAAAATTCATCCAACTGCTTGTTTCGTTCCAATTATCGGTATCTGGAGTTGTGTAAGCCATATACACCATTGTGCTCAGTTTACGATTATCAACTTGCAAGATTTCCATCTTGAGAGATGGACCTTTTACGTATTTTGCTCCTGCATATTGAGCATGTGCTTTTACTCCAATAAACAAAGAGTAAAATAGAATTGTACAGATAATATATAGTTTGCTCATAATCTGAAAAATATTATTTTATATTAACTTTTAAATAAATTCGAATGTTAATGTGGCTATTTGAAATCTTTGAAATATTCAATTACCCATTCGTCATAATCATTTCTATGATTATGCCTTAATTCATCAAACAAATTTCGCGCATAAAAAGGACAATGACAAAAGATGCAATCCTCTTTACATAGAAGTTCAGTATATGAGCTATCCCCAAAAATGTATGGAGGAGTCAAATATCCTTTAGCTTTAGCTCTTGACATCCGAACTGGATATTCTGTGCATGTTTTGTATGATTGATATTCTATCACCATACAATCCCTTGTAATTTTCACACCATTTGGTCGAGCTGGATTTTCTGATGTGTTATCCCGTTGCTTGACCTCGTATTCAAATTGAGCTTTTTTATCTTGTTCTTTGTAATATTCCAATTCTTCTTCAGTGCAGAAAATGTAATTACCCTCAGAATACTCGATAACATAACCTCTCATCGTCAATATTCCAACCATTGTAGCTTGCGCAGTTTCCATTTTCGGAGAGAAATCTATTGTCTCCGAATCATCATGTCGCTTATCGGCACAATGAAAAGATCTAAAATCTGGATTATTGGAGCTTGGATGCAATAGATGGGGAATGACCCTGCCATTGCACATGCAAAAGTCTTGAAGCTTAGAAATTCTCAATAAGCGTCTCATAAATTAATTCTCTTCTTTACCAACGGCTACCATATTGGTATGATTAATAAATGGTTGATATATATACATGAAAACGTGGAGCCAATCCTGTCACTCGTTCCACAGTGTAAAGGCTCTGGCATCGCCCAAGTTGTCGAAACGAGCAACGCCGAAAGCCCCACGCCTGTGTACGTATATAGAAAGCACTCTTGACAATGAGCGATAGAATCGTCCAAAGCCAATGAGGGTTGTATACAATACACCTCATGAGGCGTTCCCGTTGCTTTGTTCTTGACAACTTTTGCTCGAACTGCCAGATTCTTACACTGTCAAAACCAAAGCGTACAGTTACGCCTTGTATGTATATATGTCTGCCCAACCTCTGCCCATCGGGGCTTCCGGTATGGGTATAGACGTTACAAAGGTAACACTTTTACTTTGAAAACCACTTTGTTTTGCTGGTAAAGTATGATCTAAAGGTCTGATTTAACATTATTAAATATAAATATGTCAAAGAATTCCACTTTTGCGTGATATTTCTCGCTAAAAAGTTTGTATTATCAATGATTATTCGTATCTTTGCATCGTCAGTTCCCACCAAGCCTCTCAACGATGCTCAAATGCGTGGGGCTTTTTTGTATATATACGTTCACTCTCAAAATACGCTAATGGAAAGATTACCGCACTTCATGAAACATTATATGACAGAGGCAGACTTGATGGCTCTGTTGAAAAGTCGTGGGCTTGTCATTTCCGATGAAGCCAAAGCGGTACGGTATTTGGAGAGCATCGGGTACTATCGCCTTTCTGCCTATATGTACCCATTCTTGAAAGTTCCAAAGGATATTCATCAATATAAAGATGGTACAACTTTCCAACAAGTGTTGAATCTCTATCGCTTCGACAAGAAGTTGCGTATGCTTCTTCTCAATGAGATTGAGAAAGTAGAGATAGCTATTCGTCGTGCAATTATGAATATTTCTGTGCAGATGACAGGAGATATTTATTGGCTGACAAATTCTGTTCACTTTGCCAACCAAAGAACTTTTCAAGAAACAAAGAATACCATCGACAGAGAATATACGAAATCAACAGAAGAATTTATCAAGCATTTCAAGAACAGCTATTGCGACCCTTATCCTCCATCATGGATTTTGGGTGAGTTGCTGACGATGGGCAATGTGAACATGGTTTACCGTAATCTGAAAGCAGACAAGATACGCAAGCGCATCTCTCATTATTTCGGCTTGCAACCTATCGTCTTGGAATCTTGGATAACATCTTTGACTTTGTTGCGAAATGCTTGTTGTCATCATTCAAGGGTGTGGAACAAGGTAAGTTCCATCATGCCTGTTACTCCAAGAAGAATTGCTCATTCCTGGATTACCATGCCAACAAACCCTCAAAGAGTGTATTTCACAATCTGCATCATCAAGTACTTTCTTGACATCATATCACCTAACAATGATATGCAGTCCAAACTAACATGGTTGTTCATTCGGTTTCCCGAAATTGACTTAAAAGCTCTCGGCTTTCCGCAGGGATGGGAAACGGAACCATTATGGAGGTAATAACATGTGGAATGGCTATTGAACATTCACTCCCTTACATGGTCTTCTTTGTTTCCGTTTTATCATATTACTGGATCGGTTCAAACGGCCCCATCCAATCCATATCTATGTAATTTTTGATGTAATCGAAAGTTAAATACGTTAAATCTCACACTTTTCGTATCAATACAGAAGCCATACAATATGAAAGCATTAATATCTTTTCTGATATTCATGACTAGCACACTTTGCTGCTATAGCCAGACCTCTATGATGGGTGCGCCGCGACCGTCTGCTGCGCTGCTTGCGTCTTTCAATGATATCATTAGCATTGGTGAGCTGATAAAGAGTGTGAAAGAGGGCAATGCTGGTATTAAGAAAATAGCGGAAAAGAGTGGCTATGCGTTTCGCGGGCGCTATCACGACCCTGAGTTGAACGACTTCTATTATGAGGATGTCTACTATAAGAATTGTATGGTGGCGGCAGACGGCAGTCCGATTAAATATGGTAATGGTAATTCTTCTGTGCTGATAGCAGGAAGCGTTGGTTTCGGACCTTTCGTCTCGATCCGTGTCTACAACAAACGTGCCTATAACTACATAAAATCAGAACTAAGGAACAAGTTCCATTTCAAAACCGCGGAGGTTGATGGCAAGTGGACAACGCTGAAGAAAGGAAATGTGGTTGTTGACGTCTCCGTGGATGGCAATGCCTATGGTTTCACCTTTTACATCAAATAGACGTTGTTTTTTTCGTTAACTTTATTTGCCACATAGTTTGTATTCTTTTTGAGCGTATGTGCATTTTATACTTACTCTTTTTTGATATCTTTAGATAAGATTAATTAAACTAAGAATGGAGTTATGCCGTGGTTTGCATAACTCCATTTTTAGTTTTTTACATGCTTCTAATTTGCTTAATATCTTGCGTTTAAACATAGTGTTTGTTTTAATTCATGGGCAAAGATACAACTTTTTTGTCTCAAATCAGTGGCAATAGCTATAAATTTTGTTGCAAATCATGGGCAACAGGGCTTCAGTTTTGTTGCAAATCAGTGGCAAGCGAGGCTTTTCTGTTATGTTTTTTAGCGGATGAGTTTATGGAAATCACATTTATTTGCACGAGTATTTGATGTAAACTTACATTTATTTGCATGAGTATCTGTGATAAAGATATTAAAAGAAGTAGTTGTGCCACAAAAAAACTGTATATTTGTATTTCGTTACTAACGTATAACAAATAATTGATACGACCTTGCAACAATGAAAGACTTTGCAGCTATAGATTTTGAAACCGCCAACAATGAGCGTTCTTCGGTATGTGCTGTTGGCGTGGTTATTGTTAGAGGAGGTGAGGTGGTGGATCGTTTCTACTCGCTCATCAAGCCAGAGCCAGAGTATTACAACTACTGGTGCAGTCAGGTGCATGGTCTTTGCGCTTCTGATACAGACAGTGCGCCGGTCTTCCCCGAAGTATGGAAGCAGATTGAGCCGAAGATAGCGGGGCTTCCGCTCGTGGCGCATAACAAGGCGTTCGACGAGAGCTGTCTGAAAGCCGTCTTCCGTGTCTATCAGATGGACTATCCCGACTACGACTTCTACTGCACTTGCATCGCCTCGCGCAAGGTCTGGCCCAAAGGTCGTCATACGCTTGACGTTATAGCAGCCCGCTGTGGCTATGACTTGACACAACATCATCATGCCCTCGCAGATGCGGAGGCCTGCGCAGCTATTGCGTTGCAGATATTATGAGAGTCAACAACTATTTGATATATACTATGAATACTACAATGGTCAAGTTTAATAATATTTAAAGTAAGAGTGAAGATGGTGAATTCAACGTATTTAAGTAATATTGATAGGTCATACGATCTTCGAGAAGATGTTGAAGGACAGTTACCTCAAGTTGAGATCTGCAGTGTTGGCTCTTTGCCATTCAATGATTTTGTTATTCCGCCATATCAAAGACCATACAAATGGACGGCAAAGAATGTAAACCAACTTATTTCAGATATTATTGCATTTAGGGAGCGAAAGCAATACAGACTTGGTACACTTGTCTTACACAACAACGAAATAGTTGATGGACAACAACGTATCATCACATTGACATTGCTTATTCGTATCATGTACGATGCTTTGAAAGATGAAAAAGTAAAGGCAAGCTATTGTGATATATATAAGAAAATAACAGCTTTTTCAAATTCTGACAGGGTTTCTTTCTGTAACCGCTATACACTTCATAATATTGTTGATAATATTCACATAATTGAGAACCGTAAGTCTGACTTTGATCAGCAACTTTTCGATTTTCTATTGACAAAATGTGAATTTGTTGTGGTTAGATTAAACAGCATATCAGAAGCCTTTCAATTCTTCGATTCGCAAAATGCTCGTGGAAAAGATCTTGCTGCACATGATCTGTTAAAAGCTTATCATCTGAGAGAAATTCCTTCGTTAAGTGAGGAGGATTGTAAAAATATTGATGATTGGCAGAACAGACAGACTTCATTTTTAGAAGAGGTGTTCTTTACCTTGTTTAGAGCCAAAAGATGGTCTCATGGGAAAAGGGGAAGATGGTTTACAAAGGACCATACGGATGTTTTTAAGGGTATTTCATTGAGCGATGAAAAACGATATCCGTTCTATCAAATGGAAGTAATTGCTCATGTGTTCTCAACTATCTACAATCAAGATCCTATAAGAAGGATAGATAAGAATCATAGAGAATACCCATTCAATCTTGATGATTAGATAATCAATGGAGGACGTTTCTTTGATATGATTCGCCACTATATGAATTTGTATGAGCATATTCATCAATACGGCAAAATTTTACCAGATGGAAGTCGAGCAAAAGAAATCCTAAACATTATATCATCTTATAGAGGCTCTGAAAGAACGGGTGATGGATATGTAAGGGACATGTTCTATACGCTTCTTCTGTACTATATAGATAGATTCGGAGAAGAAGAACTTGACAAGGTAATACCTCAATTTTTCATTTGGGCATACAAACTAAGACTTCAGCAATCTGCTGTACAATTAGCGTCTGTTGACAACTACGCCTCAGGTTGGGATAGTATGTTCAGACATGTCTATGATGCGAAAACTCCATATGACATTATAAATGTTAACATTGATGGAGTACAATCAAAGCAATGTTCTGGTTGTGAACAAGTAAAGGAAATGTTTAAAGAATACAACAAGTATTATGGCAACGATTGACAACAATATAGCACAATTAACAGTAAAGGAGTTCCTTTCTAAAGATAAGTATGTTATACCTATCTATCAACGTAACTATGATTGGGGGGAAAGAGAGGCTTTGCAGTTGTTGGAAGATATTTCTGACTATGCCAAGAATAATAGTAACCAAAACTATTATATCGGTTCGGCTGTTGTTTTTGTTAGAAGTGTCAACGGAAATACGTACTTTGAAACTATAGATGGCCAACAACGTTTGACTACTTTGATAATTTTGACAAGTTTATTAAAGCACCTTAATGTAGCCGACTGGTTTGAAAAGCCGAATCTTTCCTATGACCATAGAAAAGAGGCAGATGATGCTCTCATTATGCTTCAAAGAAATCAATATTCTGAACACCAAGCTGCGCAGAATATATTTGATGTATATGGTCTGTTAGAAAAGAATCTTCCACAAGTTCTTGAAAAAAAAGGATTGGGTATACAGGAATTTGCAGAATATCTCTTTTCAAAGGTTATAATACTTCGTATTCCTGTTCCGCAAGATACTCAATTGAATCATTATTTTGAGATTATGAATACTCGTGGGGAGCAACTTGAGAAGCATGAGGTTCTCAAAGCGGTGTTGCTTAGTAAACTTGATCCTAATGAATACAAGTTATTCCATCTTATATGGGAGGCTTGTTCGGATATGAGTTCTTATGTTCAAATGAATTTTTCTGTTGGTCAAAGGACTGTCATGTTTGGCGATAAATGGATAAATCTTCAGTTTGAAGATTTCGATTCCTTGCGCAAAAAACTTGAAGATGATAGCAACTTGATTGAAAATAATGAAGATTGTACATCTCATACGCTCAATAGTCTTTTTGAAGATGCAAAAAACAATGTTAGGTATGAATTGCCTCGTGATGGAAGCGAAGATGAAGGTAAGCAAGATAGATTCGGGTCAATAATTAATTTTCAGAATTTCCTTCTGCAAGTACTAAAAGTGTGCTATCATGATAATGTGTTCTATAGTAAAAAAATAGACTCAAATATAAGACTTGACGACAAGGTCTTGATACAAACCTTTCAAACAGTACTGAGGTCTATGCCTGACGAGGCTCAAAGAAAAACCTTTGTGAAGTATTTCATCATGGAGCTACTCTCTTTAAGAGTGCAATACGATCGCTATGTGATTAAAAGAGAATATATCAACGGTACTGAGAGTTGGAGTCTGAAATCTATTCGTAAATATGATAAGAACAAAGCTAATTATGTAAATACGTTTTCCGCAGATAAATATGAGGACGAAAGTGACCTATGTAAAGAAATCAGAATGCTTGAAGCCATGTTTCATGTATCTGCACCTACACAAATCTACAAGCATTGGCTTAATGCTGTGCTTTATTGCATTAGCAAGCACAATAATACCATAGAACCATCATTGTTGCGCAACAGATTGTATAATTTGGCGTGCAGTTTTATGTTGGATATATATATAGGAAAGGAGAAAACTGATTTTGAGGATATTGTTTATGGAAACAATGAGTTCTTGCCTTCTAATCGTATTGAAGATATAGATTGGAGTCAAATTGATTGTGGCTGTAATGTTAACAATTTCATATTCAACTTTTATGATTTCGTTACATGGAGAAAGAATCCTACAAAATACCCTAAGTTTGAGTTCTCGTATAGAACTTCGGTTGAGCATTTCTACCCGCAGAATCCTATGCCTGGTTATGAAAACTTAAAAGACAAAGGGCTTGACAATTTTGGAAATCTATGCTTGATAAGTAGAGGCATGAATTCAAAGTTTAGCAATAATATGCCAAAAGCCAAACTTGACAATTTCGGTCTCGTGGAAGAGGTTCGTAATGGTCTTAGTTTAAAACTATTGGAAATGATGGATATCGTAAAAAAAGATGAAGACTGGGGCGAACAACAAATCCATGAATTTGAAAAGCTTTCAAAAGAACGGATTTTGGAAGCATTGAAACGAAATTAGGTTGGGAGATGACTGGAAGATAACCTTTGTATAATAGTTATCTTCCATTCATCTCTCAGTCTTTATTTTGTTTCTATACAACTTGTTACGTCGCTGCTGATAGATATGGTAGATTTATTGCTTGTAACCAATTTTTCTCAGTACCCATAGTGCAGAGAAAAGCATTGCTATGCCTAAGATCCAGGAAATGGTAGCACTGGCTACGATGCCGAGCTGCTGTGTGAAGCCGGCGATAACGAATGTCAGGAACGACACAGCGGCTACTGTCAGGGCGTATGGCAACTGCGACGATACGTGGTGAACGTGCTTGCACTCGGCACCAGCCGACGCCATAATGGTGGTATCGGAGATTGGAGATATATGGTCACCGCAGACTGCACCTGCCATGCACGCCGAGATGGAGATGATGCGCAGCGGAGCGGTAGCAGGGAATACGGCGATGCAGATAGGGATGAGTATGCCGAATGTTCCCCAAGAGGTGCCGGTGGCAAAGGCGAGCAACGCTGCAACAATGAAGATTATAGCCGGCAGCAGCATCTGCAGACCAGAGGCAGTGCTTGACACAACGCCCGACACGTATTCGGCAGCGCCAAGTGAGTCGGTCATGCTTTTCAGTGTCCATGCAAGGGTGAGAATCAGTATGGCAGGAACCATCGCTTCAAAGCCTTTGATAAGACAACTCATGGCATTGTCGAACTTCAACGTGCGGCGTGCCACGAACATTGCTATTGTAAGAATCAACGCTGCAAGCGAACCGATAACCAGTCCGACAGAAGCGTTGCTTGCAGCAAACGCGTCTACGAAGTTGTGGTAGCAAGTGCTTGTTGCGTCGAAATATCCTCCGGAGTAAACCATGCCAGCCATGCAGAACACGATGAGCATCAGGATAGGCACTACAAGGTCGGCAACCGAACCCTTTGTCGTTACTGGTTTCTTGCAGTCTTGCTTGGCACCCACACCGTGCTCCACGATTTGCAGTTTGGTGTCAATCACCTCATCTACCTGACCGCCGGTGCGTTCGTACCATTCCTGCAGACGTGCGTCGTACTTGCTCATAGCCTTGAAGTCGAAACCCGACAACACAATCATAAATATGAAGATGATTGTGAAGAAAGCGTAGAAGTTGAACGGTATGGCTTGGCAGAACAATGCCAGACCGTTCTCGCCGCCCGATACGAAGCCCGACACGGCTGCCGCCCAGCTCGATATGGGCGATATGATGCAGACAGGGGCAGCAGTGGAGTCGATAAGGTAGGCGAGCTTCTCTTTTGTAATGCCATGGCGTACGGTTATCGGGCGCATCACCGAACCTACTGTGAGGCAGTTGAAGTAGTCGTCGATGAAGATGAGCAGACCGAGAATGATAGTCGAAATCTGCGCACCTATCTTTGTCTTGATGTGTTTTGAAGCCCAGCGACCGAAAGCAGCCGATCCGCCTGCCTTGTTCATAAGCGACACGATAGAACCCAGAACGACAAGGAACACGATGATGCCTACGTTCCACGGGTCGGACAGGCAGGAAATAAGACCATACTGCTTGGTGTCAGCTCCCGTGCCAACGGTGTCGTTGAGCAAATGGGTCAAGAAGCCTTCAAAACCTGTGCCCATCGACATACTGTATAATATAGCACCGAGCACAATACCTATGAATAACGATGAATATACCTCCTTGGTCTTCAGTGCCAGCGCAATAGCAACGACGGGAGGAAGAAGAGACCAAATAGTCCCGATGAAATTAAAATCCATAAATAATTATCCTTAAATCTTTTCGGAGTACAAAGTTAAGGCTTTATTGGGATTGTAGCAAAAAAGTTATAACAAAAAAAAACGGATGGCAAGCTGTTTATGGCTTGCCATCCGTTTTTTTACTTAGCGATTATCTCGAACACCTCTACGTTGCCCTCAATCTCAGCCTTCGCAGCCTTGTTGTTAAGGTTGACGTTGAAGAACGAGTTGTTGATGTCGGTAGAAGCGAGGAGCTTGCCCTTCTTGTCGTATTGGTTGAATTTAACGGCATTGCCTGGCTCTACATTGAGGAGCATGGTGTATGCCTTTGTGCCAGGAACGACAGTGAACGAAGTCTTGCCGTTGTTGCGGAACGATGTTACGGGGTTCTTGTCGAAGCCGAACATTGCTGCGTCGAGATCTGCTGATTCAACCTTGAAGTTGAGGCTCTCTGGAGTTGTGGGGTTCACCATGAACTCGCGAACAGCAATCCAGCTCTTCTTCTCCGACACGGCCTTGCGGATGCGGACGTAGCGTGCCTTTACCGGCTCGCCCTTCCAGTGGATGATGTAAGTCTTGAGCAGTTCGCCAGTGAGTTGTGTCCACGACTTGCCGTCGGCAGAAGCCTCGAGCACTACGTTGTCGAAGTAGTCGACATCGTCAACAGAGTTGCGACCCTGGAGTATCTTCACCTCACGAACGTCGCGCACTGCACCCAGGTCGGCACCCACCCAGTCGCCAGTAGACTGGCTCTGACCGCAGTGGTAGTATGTCGTAGAGTCGTTGTCGAACATCAGCTTGCTCTGTGTAGTAGCGAGCGTTGGGTATGTGCCCATGCCCTTATAGAAAGCAGGCACCTCGCCGGTTAGGTTCTTGAAGAACTCCTGCGCCATGTCGTCCATAGCGTTCTCGTAGAACGGCTGCAGCTTCATAGTGCCGAGCTTGTGCTTCTCGTAAGCGGCGCGTGCCTCCTTAGTCATGCGGTTAGCCACGAAAGCGTTCCAGAAGTTCTGTGCGTTGCCGTTGCGGAATGTCTTCATCAGCTTCAGTGTGCTCTTGCCACGCTTGCCGAGCAGTTCAAACTGTTCAAGCCACGGCTTCAGTTCCTTCATCAGAAGCTGGTTTTTGCAGTCGCGCTCCATTGTGCTCTTCGTCTTCTCCACGCGGTCGAACTCGCCATAGAGGTCGTTGTAAGCCTTCTGCGAGAAGTCGGCAAGGCGGAAGGTGTTTGTCTCCCACGACTCGGCACGGCGATATCCCGTCTCTGTGTCGCAAGAGTGGATGGCGAAGGTGCGGTAAGCCTCGTGAGCCTCAGGGGTGAGGTCAACCAGACCGCGCTCCCAGTTGTCGATAGCATTGTAGTCGGCTACGTTCCAGTTGTAGTCAGCCACACCGTAGAGTGCGAGCTTCGAAGCCTCGCCGTGCTCCATCGGATTAGACAGCACGCCAGAAGTCATCTTCTCTGTGATGTCGGTCTCCAAACCGTATGTCGGGCCCTGCATGATGATATGGCGGGCATAGTCGGTAACGGGGAAGTTCCACCAGTAGTAAGCCGGACGCTTGATACGAGAGTCGACGAAGTCGAGAGTCTCCTTTGTAAGGTCAGAGCAAACTACAGCACCAGTCCAGAACACCTGCACCTCAGGGTCGAGCTCGTTGCCGTAGATGGCGAGCGGACCATCTGGTCCAGGTTTAGCCCAAAGCTGCGAGTAGTCGGTAGGGCAGACAACGAGCGGAGCAACGTCGCCCTTAGCCTTCACGAACTCTTTTGTGAGGCGGTTCACGAGTGCCACCTGCTTCTTCGGGTTAGTGCCCTCGCCGTCGATATCGTCGAAGTGGATGGCGAATGAGCGCACACCGAGGTCATACATGAGGGTGAACTTGTTTACGAGGTTGTTATAGTCCTCCTCGTTCCACTTGATATCCTGACCCGGGTGGATAGCCCATACGAAGTCGACGCGGTTGCGGCGGCAAGCCTCTACGAGCTCGTGAATGTTCTTAGCCTGCTCGGGAGGGTAGGGCAGACGCCAGTTCGGGCAGCTGTGATAAGGATCGTCCTTCGGACCGTACACATACTCGTTGAGTTTGTTGCGTCCGTAGTAGTCGATGAGCGAGAGACGCACCTGATGCGACCACGGTTCGCCGTAGAAACCCTCTACAACGCCACGCAATGGCAGGTCGGGATAGTCGTTGCAGGTGAGTGCCGGCACCTTGCCCTGCGCTGCTGGACTCTCTACAATCTGGCGTAGAGTCTGCAAAGCATAGAACGCGCCACGCTCGTCGTAGCCCACGATGTTGATACCCTTCTTGTCGACAGTGAGGAGGTATGCTCCCGACACCATCTTCTTCAGACCTGCCTTCTTAGCCTGCTTCTCGCCGAAGACGATTGTGAGCGGGGTGCCCTTAGCATTCTGTTTGAGGAAATCGATGTCGTTTGTAAACTTACCCGCTTTGTCGATGAGCTTCACACCGGCGCTGAGGTCGGTCCAAGTCTGCATGTCCATGTTGAGGTTGTGCGGTGTTGGGTTTACGACGATACCATGGTGGTCGAGCAGTTTGCCCGGCACCATGTTCACATCCTGCTTTTCACCACGCTGCGAGTTGAGGTCGAAGCTCTCGGTCTGCGCAAAAGCGCTACCGCAAGCGGCAGTGAAGAGTACTGTGAGAAGGAGATTGTTTTTAATCATTGTTATGTTTGTTTTTAGTAAAATCGATTAGGTGTATGTTACTATTCATACATCAGTACAAAGTTACTTATTTTGTGTTGATTGGTAAAATAGGCAGGGCTCTTTTAATTAATTTTAGTAAGTGCGGAGCTAAAACGTGTGTGACGGAGAGGGTAGAATGGAAAAAAATGTGTAACTTCGCAGTTGATGATAGACCATGCAACGATAGAAAGGATAAAAGACGCTGCCAACATTGTGGAGGTAGTGTCCGAGTTTGTGACGCTTCGCAAGAGCGGCAGCAACTATAAGGGCCTATGCCCGTTTCACGACGAGAAGACCCCGTCGTTCTATGTGTCGCCGGCACGCGGCACCTGCCATTGCTTCGGATGCGGCAAGGGCGGCAACCCCGTTGGCTTCATTATGGAGCACGAGCAGATGACCTATCCCGAGGCGTTGCGATGGCTCGCACGCAAGTATCACATCGAGATAAAGGAGCGCGAACTCTCCGACGACGAGAAGCGAGAGCAGAGCGAGCGCGAGAGTATGTTCATCGTGAATGAGTGGGCTGCCTCTTATTTCCAGCACCTCATGCACGACACCGCCGACGGCGTAGCCATCGGTATGCAGTACTTCCGCAGCCGTGGGTTTCGCGATGACATCGTCAGCAAGTTCCAGTTGGGTTACGACGATACTGACCGCCGTGCCTTAGCGCAGGAAGCACTGCGCAAGGGCTACAAAGAAGACTTTCTGCTGAAGACCGGCATTTGCTACAAGAACGATCGTGGCGAACTAATCGACCGCTATGCCGGACGCGTCATCTTCCCCTGGATAGGCATCAGCGGAAAGGTGGTGGGCTTCGGCGGACGACTGCTCGACTCGCGCACAAAGTGTGTGAACCAGAAGTATGTCAACTCGCCCGACTCGGATATTTACCATAAAGACCGCGAGCTGTATGGCATCTATCAGGCTAAGAAGGCGATAGCCAAGGAAGACCGTGTGTACATGGTGGAGGGCTACACCGATGTTATCTCCATGCACCAGTGTGGCATAGAGAACGTGGTGGCCAACTCCGGTACGGCACTTTCGGTGCACCAGATACACATACTGCACCGCTTCACGTCGAATATCACCCTACTTTACGACGGCGACGCGGCAGGCATACATGCTGCGCTGCGCGGTACCGACATGCTGCTATCGGAGGGCATGAACCTAAAGGTGTTGCTGCTGCCGGACGGCGACGACCCCGACTCGTTTGCACGCAAGCATTCGGCAGACGAATTCCGTAAGTACATCGAAGAGCATCAGACCGACTTCATTGAGTTCAAGACAGACCTGCTGCTGCGTGGCGAACGCGACCCGCTGAAGCGTTCGGAGGCAATCAACTCCGTGGTGCGCAGCATATCGTTCGTTACGAACCCTATCCTGCGCGACACCTATCTGCACGACTGTTCGGTGCGTATGGGCATCAACGAGGCTACGCTAATCAACACGCTTAACAACTTCATACGCAGCAACCGCGAGGCAACAGCTTCCTCATCGGACAATTCGCAAACGACGCAACCGACGACTCAAAACTCAAAACTCAATATTCAAAACTCTCCTTCCCCTTTGCAGCAGGCATCGAAGGTGGAGCAGATGCTCGTAGAGTTGATTGTGCGCAACGGCGATACCGTCATATATAATAATGTAGAGACGGAGGACGGCACGACGGTGAACCTTAACGTGGCGCAATACATAGCCTATAACCTTGGTGTCGACGGACTGAAGTTTGCCAATCCGCTCAACTCGCGCATCCTCGACGAGGCGGTGAACCATGCTGGCGATGAGCAGTTCTGTGCCGAGCAGTTCTTCCTGCACCATTCTGACATTGAAATATCGCGCATTGCCACCGACCTTTGCATGGACAAGTATCAGTTGCTCGACGAGCAGAAGGCGGCACGTGCCGACGAGGAGAAGAATGCTGACGAGCTGCGCGTCGAAGAGGAGAACCGCATCGAAGCACTGCGCCAACAGACCGAGCATCTGCTCAACGACTTCCGTATGGACTATCTGGAGCAGCGCCTGCGCGACCTGAAGCGCGATATTTCGCTTGCGGTGAACGACCCCGAACGACTGCAGCAACTGATGGAAGAGTATAAGACGGCGCACGAACTGCGCTCGCAGCTCGCCCGGTTGTTGGGAAATAATATTATAGCATAATGTTCTACATCCATTGGGTATTCATATTAGCTTACGTCTTCATTATTGTCAGCATCATGCTGGCAGTATTGATGGACAACCGTCAGCCAGCAAAGACAATAGCTTGGGTGATGGTGCTACTCTTTATGCCCATTGTTGGAATAATACTTTACGTATTCTTCGGTCGTAACACTCGTAAGATGACGTTTATATCGCAGCGGTCGCTTGACCAGTTGTCGAAGCGGTCGATGCTGGAGTTTGTGGAGCAACGCCAATTGACGTTGCCCGACGACTATCGTTCGCTCATACAACTCTTCACCAACCAAAGTCTTGCCCTTCCGTTCAAGGACAACGAGGTGGAGTTCTACACCGACGGCTACGAGTTCTTCCCCGCATTGCTGAAGTCGATAGCTTCGGCACGCAAGCATATACATCTTGAGACATATATCTTCGCCGACGATGCACTCGGACGATTGGTGGCGGATGCCCTCATCAGCAAGTCGAAAGAGGGCGTAGAGGTGCGCCTCATCTACGACGATGTGGGCTGTTGGCGTGTGCCACGCTCACTATTCGAGCGTATGCGCCGTGCTGGGGTTGATGTCAACGCCTTCATGCCTGTTAAGTTCCCTGCGTTTACGAGCAAGGTGAACTACCGCAACCACCGCAAGGTGTGCATCGTGGACGGCGTTGAGGCATTCGTGGGTGGTATGAACATCGCCCTGCGCTATGTGAAAGGACTGTATGGCGGACAACTGCCGTGGCGTGACACCCACGTCCGAATACGTGGTGGAGCGGTGTACGCCCTGCAGCGCACGTTCCTCGTCGACTGGTACTTCGTCGACCGCACACTCGTCACCAACTCTAAATACTATCCGCCGATGCCGTGGCGCATAGAGAACAGCTGCTTGATGCAGGTAGTGACGAGCAGCCCGATTGCCAAATGGCCGGACATCATGCAGGGCTATGTGCGCATACTGCTTGAGGCGAAGAACTATGTATACATGGAGTCGCCTTATTTCCTGCCTACTGAGCAGGTGCTCTTCGCCATGCGCACGGCAGCACTTGCCGGCGTAAATGTGCGACTGATGATTCCGCGTCATAGCGACTCGCGACTGCTTGAACTTTCGTCGATGTCGTTTGTTACGGAGGTGATAGAGGCTGGTGTAAAGATATTGCTATATGAAGGCGGCTTCAACCATAGCAAGCTGCTCGTTTCTGATGACACGCTCTGTACCTGCGGTTCTACAAATATCGACTTCCGTAGCTTCGAGAACAATTTCGAAGCCAATGTCTTTATCTACGACCGCACAACGGCACTGCGAATGAAGGAAATCTTTATAAGTGATGAGCAAGAATGTGTAGACTTCCTGAGTGTGAACGGCGAGCGGAAACGCCCATTCATGCACCGCTTGGCAGAGTCGTTCGTGCGCTTGTTCTCACCACTCTTATAAAAGTAAAAAAGTAAAAGAGTAAAAAGGGCTTTTTTACTTTTAAAATCCCTTTTTTACTTTTAAATGATTTCAAAGTGTTTCAGCGCATTCGTTATACCATCCTCATCTACGCTGCTCGTGATATAGTCGGCGTGCGCCTTCACCTCGTCGAGCGCATTGCCCATAGCTACGCCAACGCCCGCTGCACGCAACATCGTAAGGTCGTTGCCGCCGTCGCCGAACGCCATCGTCTCGTTGATGTTGATGCCCAAGTGCTCGGCAATGGCGCGGATGCCGTTCGCCTTGTCAGCTGTGGCAGACGTAAGGTCGCAAAACGCAGGATACCAGCGTGCAGACGTTGTGCCTGGCACGTGGGGTAGGATAGTGTGCTCCTGGTCCTCGGTGAGGAACGGCGTAATCTGCAGTATGCCCTGCTTTATAACCTCCTCAACCGGCACGTCGAACTTGTTGTACGTCACCTTCAGCATGTCGTAGAATACATGGTTCACGCTGTCGTTGCGGTTGATAATCTGCAGATCCTTTGTGCCTACAATCACCGCCGGCACGCCGAGACGGTTGCAGAAGTCGACTATCGCCTCTGCCTCGTGAGTAGGAATGAGGTCCTGGCGCACAACCTTTTCGCCATATACACATTGAGCGCCAGTGGCAAGAATGAAACCATCCATGATGTCCTCTACCTCCGTGATGTTGTTGAGCAACTGGCGTGGGCGACCCGTAGCGGTGAAGAGCTTCACGCCGCGCTTGTGAGCCTCGCGAAGCGCTTCGATTGTTGACTCCGGCACCTTGTGTGTATTAAAGCTGACGAGCGTTCCGTCTACGTCGAAAAACAGGGCTTTTATCATATCCTTTAATTTTTACTCTTTTACTTTTACCTTTGCAAAGGTACTGAAAAAAGTAGAAAGGTAAAAAAGTAAAACGCTAAAAAGTAGGAGGTATGGGCATCTTGCCCGTACCACGCAGCCACAAAACATATTTTAAATTGTAAAAGCGTAAAAATCAAAAAATAATTACTACTTTTGTAATTCATTGTTCACACAGAACACATATTAAACAACCATTAATCAGCATAGGAAATGACAGAGCAGACGCAACTCGCTTGGGACATAATAGAGACAACGAACACCAACCTCTTCCTCACAGGTAAGGCTGGCACGGGTAAGACCACCTTCCTGCGCCGACTGAAGGAGGAGTCATCGAAGCGTATCGTGGTTGTTGCGCCTACGGGCATCGCTGCCATCAACGCCGAGGGTGTGACCATCCACTCGTTCTTCCAGTTGTCGTTTGCGCCGTTCATACCCAACTATAACCTCAAGGAACAGCAGTTCCGCTTCTCAAAGCAGAAGATTAACGTAATACGCTCTATCGACACGCTCGTCATCGACGAGATTTCCATGGTGCGTGCCGATTTGCTCGACGCTGTAGATAGCGTGTTGCGCCGTTTCCGCAAGAACAACCTGCCGTTTGGCGGTGTTCAGATGGTTATGATTGGCGATTTGGGTCAGCTTGCTCCCGTAGCAAAAGACGATGAGTGGCAGATGCTCTCGCGCTATTACGCCACACCTTACTTCTTCTCGTCGCTCGCCTTGCAGCGCACCCGTTATGCTATCGTGGAACTCACCAAGGTGTACCGCCAAAGTGACGAACACTTTCTCGATATATTAAATAAGGTACGAGAGAACCGTGCCGATGCAGCGGTGCTCTCTGCGCTCAACTCGCGCTATATACCCGACTTCAAGCCGCGCAAGGATGACGGCTACATACGTCTTACGACGCACAACTGGCAAGCGCAGCGCATCAACGACCACGAGCTCGAACTGCTCCCCGGCAAGCCCTATACCTACACTGCCACCATCGAAGGCAAGTATCCAGAGATGCTCTTCCCGACCGAAGAGACGCTCACGCTGAAGACCGGTGCGCAGGTGATGTTCGTGAAGAACGATTCTTCGGCAGACAAGGCTTACTACAACGGTATGATCGGCACCATTGCCGAGATAGATGCCGAGGGTTTTATCGTGACAGCGAAGGACACGGGCGAGAATATACGTGTGCAGCCCGAACAGTGGGACAACACGCGCTACGTGCTCAACGAGAAGACCAACGAGATAAGCGAGGAGGTAGAAGGCACATTCACGCAGTTCCCCGTGAAGACAGCATGGGCTATCACCGTTCACAAGAGTCAGGGCTTGACGTTCGACCACGCCATTATTGACGTGCAGCGTGCCTTCACCCACGGACAGACATACGTGGCGCTCTCGCGTTGCCGCACACTCGAAGGCATGGTGCTGAGTGCGCCGCTGCCGCAGACGGCTATCATTCGTGATGAGGCTGTAGACGAATACGCCACGCACGCCATTGAGCACACGCCGAGCGAGGGACAGATAGAACAGTTGCAGCGCGACTACTATCTGTCGGTAGTGAGCGAACTGTTCGACTTCCGTCCGCTGATGGATGCCTTCAACCGTGTGCTCGACCTGCTCGACGGACATTTTCGCCGTTCCTTCCCGAAGCTCATTGCCGAATACAAGGCACGCACGGGTACTATAAAGACCGAGCTTATGGATGTAGCCGAGCGCTTCAAGTTGCAGTATAGTCAGATTGTCATCGCTTCTGCCGACTATCAGACCAACGCCCTGCTGCAGGAACGTCTGAAGAAGGGCGCCGACTACTTCGCTCGAAAGATTACCGATGTGGAGGAGCTTGTGAAGAAGACATCGGTGAAGACCGAGAACAAGGACGTGAAGAAACGTTACAACGATGTGTTCCCAGCGCTCAAAGAAGTGGTGATGCAGAAGCGTGCCCTCCTCAACTGTGTCAAGGCTGACGGTTTCACACTGCATAGCTATCTGCGCCAGCGTGCCCTGGTACTTGCCGGAAAAACAATATCAGAAAAATAGACAAATGGTATGGTTCTTATACCTATGAACCATTATGGACTTGTATGGTTCGTCACTTTACCATAACTTTGCCCTTTGACAGGTAATGCCGTGCAAACGGCATTTATAGTATAACCTAAAAAACGAATTACTATGAGTAGGGTTTTTCAAGTGAAGCCTAAACAAGTGTTTGAAAAGGTGGAGCTGAAAGCCATCTGCTTTACCCCAGAGAACATCGAAGCGGAAATCGCTTTGTTGTAATCAAAATTTACGTATAATAAATGTGCCGAACAACATTTTATTCAATATTACTAGTGATGCGATATTAATCGCTTAACTATAGTTATACATTTGATATTTAATCATTTACAAGCGTTCTTTGCTTT
>ENA-UEQL01000136-UEQL01000136.1-human-gut-metagenome-genome-assembly--contig:-NODE-136-length-43767-cov-7.382650_pt1 | contig 43767 bp, 39 predicted proteins | sample MGYA00242905_ERZ507926 | MGnify/ENA primary metagenome ERZ507926 (study PRJEB26167, sample SAMN06115531) | human gut metagenome | host: Homo sapiens | place: China:Henan | collected 2015-09-09 | study...
GGAGGGGCAATCCGCACGACCCCTATCCGTCGGCTGCGGAGTCAGTCGGCGGACGGGGCGACTGTGGATTGAAACATTGTGCAAAGCAAGGACGGAGCTGCCGGGATGGCCCCCGCAGGGCCGTGCCCGTTCGTCGCAGCGCGATGGGAACAGGCCCCGGGGCCGCAGGCTCCTTTGGCATCAGGGCGTATCCGCCCTCCTAACGCAAGCCGGCCAGCCAGGGCAGGAAGGCGGGCTGGGACGGACGGCGGGGGGCCTGCCAGCCGGAATCGCGGCGGCTGTCGGAGAAATAGAGGCGCTCCTGCAGCAGGCGCGGGCCCATGTTGCCGGGCTCCATCTGCACCATGAGCTGGAAGGGGATGCCGGCATTGGGGCGCATGGCCGTGATCTTCTGCACCAGTTCCAGCTGCGAGCCGAAGCGCTCGTCATGCAGCAGCCACTGGCTGGCGCCGGGCATGTCCGTGGTGCGCTGGCCTTCGGGCAGCGGCGTGATGACGGGCAGCAGCAGGAACTGGTCGAAAGCCCGGCAGGCCACGGACTGACGGGCCAGGGCGGTCATCAGGCCGGAGGGCGCGGCCACGCGGGTCTCTTCCTGACCATGGGGACGGCCCAGGGCATCCAGTCCCCGGATGCGGACCACCAGCTCTTCCTGCCTGTCCGCCGGGGGCAGCAGGGGATCGAGCTGCGTCTGCCAGGCCGGGGCGTCAGCGGGGCGGGCGGGCAGCTTTTCCAGATAGAGCGCCCGCCAGAACAGGGGGGCGAAGGCATCGGGCAGCACCACCAGCCGGCGGATGTCACGTCCCTGGGCGGCCAGGGAGGCCTGCATCTGCTGCGTGTGCCAGATCTGGCACCCCAGGGCCAGGGCCGGGTAGAGGAGGATGCTCCAGAACAGGGCCAGCCGGACGCCGGGCTTGCCGTCCGAGACGGTGAGCGAGGCCGTATCCTGGAAGGGGAAGGGGATGGCCCCCTGGGCCTGGGCACGCTTCTTCTCCTGCCGCAGGCCGTGCCAGATGCCCCAGAGCAGGGGCAGGGTCATGAGCAGGTCGATGATATAGACGGCATTGAGGCGCAGGCGCTCCCCGGAGAAGGGCAGCCAGACCAGCGTGCCGTAAGTGGTCAGGGCATCGAGCCAGATATGCAGCAGGACCATGAGCATCATGAAGGCCCAGACCCCGCCGAACGACCAGGCGTTGCGGGTATCGTAGCGCCAGAGGGGCCGGGCCAGGATGGCCAGCAGCAGGCCCATGAGCGGTGCCGCCGCCAGGGCGTGGGTGATGCCGCGGTGCAGCAGCAGGGTCTGCAGGGGGCCGCTGGCGGCCAGGATGTCCAGATCGGGCGAGGCAGCCGCGAAGGCTGCCAGGGGCAGGGCCCAGCGGGTGGCGGGGCGCTGCGGCATGGCCAGCATGGCAAGGGCGCCGCTGGCGGCATGGGTGACAGGATCCATGATGTTCCTCTACTGACGGAAGGGGCTGCGCTGCCGGGGGACGGCCCGGTAGGCGGGATCTTCGGGCGAGATGTCCCGGCCCATGTGGCGCATGTACATGTTGAACTGGCTGCGCTGCATGGACTGCATGACGTCCGGCCGGTTGAAATAATACAGCATGGTCTGGGTGCTGTTGTTGCCGGTCATGGGCTGGCGCATGCTGTCCGCACCGCTGACGCCGGCCGGCACGGTGTCGGGCTCCGAGGTCCCGGTGCCGATATCCTTGGGGCCGCAGGCGGCCAGCAGGGCCGCCAGGACGCAGATGACCAACAGGAAAAGGGGCGAATGTCTCATATTCCACCTCGGCCCGACTATACGGACTGGCGGCGTGGCTGGCAACCGCACAGGGGGCTGGCTTTTACCGTAAAATAGTGTAGAGTGCAAAAAATTATTATTGGTAATTGCGTATGCAACAATTTCTTATCTCTGCCCTATGTTTATGCCTGTGCCTTGCCGCCACGTCTGCCGCTGCGTCAGGCAGGGACCTGCGCGTCGGCCTCAGCGATGAGTATCCGCCGCTGTCGTATATCGACGAGGACGGGCAGCGGCGGGGATTCGAATACGAGCTGGCGGATGCCCTGTGCCGACGTCTGGGGCGCACCTGCGTCTGGACGTTCACCACGCAGGCAAATCTGGTGCAGGGACTCAGGGACGGCAGTCTTGATCTGATCTTCGCCCAGCGCCTGGAGCCGAAGCAGGAAGGGCTGCTCTACAGTACCCCGTACTACCACTCCCGGGCCATGTGCATCGGGCGTCCCGGCGGGCGCGGGCCGGAAGAGGCGGGGGCCCGCATCGGTGTCTATCAGGGCTCCGTGCTGGTGCAGCGGGCCCGGGGCTTCTGGCCGGAGGCCGACATCGTCACCGGCAGTGTGCAGGAGCTCATCAGGCGCCTGCGGCAGGGCAGCATCGATGTGCTGTTCATCAATGATCTGGCCGGTTATGCCTTTTTGCTGACGGACGAAGGGCTGGAATTCGACCGCCTGGATGTCCCTTTCGATGCCGAAACCAGAGCCACGGGGAGCTGCGTGGCGGTCAGGGCCGGGCGCCCCGAATTGCTGGATGCCGTGAACAGGGCGCTGAAGGCCCTGCTTTACAGCGGGGAGCTCCACAACCGCAGCCGCAGTTATTTCCAGTATATCATCTACTGACACTGGGCGGCGGTACGCTGCCGGATCTCCATGATATCTTTCCCGGAGGGGAGTTTTCCAAAGTTTTGCCATGATCGGCTTTATCCGCAACAAATCTTTGCCGGCCCGTCGCTACCTGGTCCTGCTGGTGCTGCCCTGGTGCCTGATGCTCCTGCTGACGGTGGCTGTGCTCTGGCCCTATCTTGCCGGCTTCCGCACTACTGTGAAGACCTTGCAGGACGTCCAGCTGCCCGGGATCCTGGAAGCCCAGCGCACCCGGACCAACCTGAACATGCTGCGCAAGCAGCTGGCCATCATCTATCTGGCCGAGGCCCCTCTGGAACGGCGGCGGGCCCGTCTGCATGCCCAGGCCCTGCTGGCCGGCATGGCCCATGATCCCTCGCCCGTGGCTACTGAAGTCCTGGCGCTGGGGCCGCGCATCCGGCAGCTCTATGTGATCTGCATGGAGGCGGACAAGGGCCTTTCCCGGCTCCATCGCCACGAGATGGAGATGATGCTCGCCCTCAACAGTCTGGAACAGGCCACGGGGCGCAAGATGGCCGGGGAGGTGATCTTTTCCCATACCGGCCGGGACGGCGTGCGTCATGGCCGGATGGCCTTTGAAAAGATGCAGCGCCTGATGGCTCCGGTAGAGCAGATGTGCGCAGGATCGGAAGAGTTCCGGGACATTTGCGACCTGTTCGGAAAGCACAAGCGCGCTCTGGGCGAGGCCTGGCGGGAAAAACTCGCTATTGACGCCCAGGCCCGCGCCCTCTGGCAGTCTTTGGAAGACGAGCTGCTGCGTCTGGTCAATGAGGTCTCCTCGCGCGAATTGCAGCGCTCCCTGGAAGAGGCGGAGTCCCTTTCCGAAGCCACGGACTACATCGTCTGGAGCATCTTCCTCTTCACGCTGGGGCTGCTGGCCTTTTTGCTTGTCCTGCTCCTGCTGCTGCGGCGCGACCTGCTGCGGCCGCTGGTGCGCATCGCCGGGAACCTCTCCCGCCTGCGTGACGGCATGCAGCCGGAGCCCATCCCCGCTGTCCGCATCACCGAATTGCAGGAGGTCGTGGACATCGTGCCCGACATCGGCGGCTACCTGGGCTCCCTCAGGGAACGCAGCTGCCGTCTGGAAGAGGAGAAGGACGCCTACTCCCGCATGAGCCTCATGGACAGCCTGACGGGCATCCCCAACCGGCGCGCCCTGGACATGCGGCTGGCGGATCTGGCGGAGCTGCGGCAGGCGGCCAGCCTCATCATGCTGGATGTGGACCTGTTCAAGATCTACAACGATACGCTGGGACATCAGGAAGGAGACGCCTGCCTGCACCGGGTGGCCCAGGCCATGCGCGACGGCCTGCGCGGCGGCGACCGCGAGATCTTCCGCTACGGCGGGGAGGAGTTCGCCGTGGTCCTGGACGAGGTGTCGCCGGAGCATGCCCTGCATGTGGCCGAGCGCCTGCGCCAGACCGTGGAGCAGCTGGGCATCCCCCATCCCGGCAGTCCCGCCGGGCATGTGACCATCAGTCTGGGCGTGGCCGCCGTCGAGGTGCTGACGCCCGAGACCCTGCCCCGGCTCCTGGAGACCGCCGACAGCGCCCTGTACAGCGCCAAGGAACACGGCCGCAACAGGGTCCACCTTGCCGGAGAGCTCGTGAAAAAGTCCGCTTGCCTTGCGGCGGGCGACAGGCTATAGCTCAGTTTTCCATCCCATCAGGAGATAATGCATGCGCCCTGCTTCTTGCGGCATCACCCCCGAAGGCTGGCCCACCATCGGCATCACGGCCCTGACGGCCCTTGTTTTTGCCTGCCTCGGCTGGCCGGTCCCCGCTGTCCTGGCTCTGGCCCTGTGCTGGTTCGCCTTCCACTTTTTCCGTGACCCCGAACGTGTGGTGCCCACCGCGCCCGGCCTGGCCGTCAGCCCCGCCGATGGCCGCGTCATCCGCATCGAGCGCAAGCCCGATCCCCTGACCGGTGACGAACGCACCTGCATCAGCATCTTCATGAACGTGTTCAGCGTGCATGTGAACCGCTCGCCCGTGACCGGCGTGGTGGAGCAGATCCGCTACTGGCCGGGCAAGTTCGTCAACGCCGCCTACGACAAGGCCGCCACCGACAACGAACGCTGCGGCTACCTGCTGCGCGGCGAAGACGGCGCCGCCTGGACCATGGTGCAGATCGCCGGGCTCATCGCCCGCCGCATCGTCTGCCGCGTGTCCGAAGGCGATGCCCTGGAGCGCGGCCAGCGCTACGGCATGATCCGCTTCGGTTCGCGTGTTGACCTTTACCTGCCCGAAGGCTATGTTCCCTCTGTGAACATCGGCGAGCAGGTCTTTGCAGGCCAGAGCACGCTTGCCACCAGAAACTGATTTCGAGTCAAGTGGAGCATGGTTGTGGACACCCAGCCGCAAGAAAAAAAACTGCCCGTACACAAGAGCATCTACCTCCTGCCCAACCTCATCACGTCGTTGAGCATGTTCATGGGCTTTTTGTCCATGGTCTGGGCTGTGCAGTCCCGTTTTGAAGAAGCGGGTCTGGCCATCGTGCTGTCCGCTCTGCTGGACGGCATGGACGGCAAGGTGGCTCGCCTGACCCATACGGCCAGCGAATTCGGTGTCCAGTATGACTCCCTGGCCGACCTCATCGCCTTCGGTCTTGCTCCGGCCTTCCTGCTCTGGCAGTGGCAGCTGGAGAGCCTGGGCCGCTTCGGCGTGGTGGTGGCCTTCCTCTTTGCCGCCTGCGGCGCCCTGCGTCTGGCCCGCTTCAACATCAGCACGGCCGTGACCGGCAAACGCTTCTTCATCGGCCTGCCCATCCCCGCCGCGGGCTGTACGGTGGTGGCGTTCCTGTATTTCGCCGGTATCCTGCCGGAGTTCTTCCTGCCCGCCCTGCCCTATGTCAGCATCGTCATCGCGCTGGGCCTGGGCGTGCTCATGGTGAGCCGCGTGCGCTACTTCTCCTTCAAGGAGTATGATTTCCTGCGTGCCCATCCGGTGCGTTACCTGCTGGCCGTCATGGTCATCTTTGGCTTGGTCTACGCCCAGCCGCGCCTGTTCGGCTTCCTGCTCTGCGCCGTCTACATCTGTGGCGGCCTCTACTACTCTTTTGTCATTCTGCCCCGTCGTAACCGTCAGCTACTACGCGCCCTGAATCTGCAGGACGAGGAGAAAGCTGCGTAACGGTTTGTCGCCCCGCGGGGGCGGATCGAGAACCTTCTGATCGCCGCCGGCAGGGCGGCCGTTATGCAGTAGCATAACAAACAAGCACCCTTCGCGGGTGTCCGATCAGAGGAGTCAGATCCATGTCCAACCGCGTGTTCTTTTTCGACACCACCCTGCGTGACGGCGAACAGTCGCCGGGCGCGACCATGAACCTTCAGGAAAAGCTCCGTATTGCCCACCAGCTCGAAGTGCTGGGCGTGGACATTATGGAAGCCGGTTTCCCCGCCTCCAGCCAGGGGGATTTCGAGTCCGTGCAGCGTATCGCCCGGCAGGCGAAATCCATCCAGGTGGCCGGCCTGTGCCGCTGCATGGACAGCGACATCGACCGCTGCTGGGAGGCCGTGAAGGACGCCAAGAATCCCCGCATCCATACCTTCCTTTCCACTTCGCCCCTGCACATGAAGTACAAGCTGCGCAAGGACCCCGAAGTGGTGCTGCAGATGATCGAAGCCGGGGTGCGCCGCTGCGCCGGGTACACCGACAACGTGGAGTTCTCCGCCGAGGACGCCTCCCGTTCCGAACGTGACTTCCTCTGCCGCGTGGTGGAGACCGCCATCAAGGCCGGTGCCACCACCATCAACCTGCCCGACACCGTGGGCTATGCCCAGCCGCAGGAATTCGCCGACCTCATCCGCTACGTCATCGAGAACACGCCCAACAGCGACAAGGCCATCTTCAGCGTGCACTGCCACAACGACCTGGGCCTGGCCGTGGCCAACACCCTGGCCGCCCTCAGCGTGGGTGCCCGTCAGGCCGAGGTGACCATCAGCGGCATCGGCGAGCGCGCGGGCAACGCCGCCCTCGAAGAGCTGGCCATGGCCCTGCGCGTGCGCAAGGACTACTACGGTCTGGAGCACGGCATCGTCACCGAGCAGCTCTATCCTTCCTGCCGCCTGCTCTCCATGACCATCGGTCAGCCCATCCCCAACAACAAGGCCATCGTGGGCGCCAACGCTTTTGCCCATGAGTCCGGCATCCATCAGGACGGCATGCTCAAGAACCGCGAGACTTACGAGATCATGACCCCGCAGTCCGTGGGCCGCAACGAGAGCAACCTCGTCATCGGCAAGCATTCCGGCCGCAATGCCGTGCGCAACAAGTTCGAGAGCCTGGGCTACAGCCTGGATGACGACCAGCTGCAGATCGTCTTCGAAGCCGTCAAGGCCCTGGCCGACCGCAAGAAGACCCTGCACGACGATGACCTCATGGCTCTGGTGCAGGAAGAAGTCTACCGCATGCCCGACCTGTACCGCCTGCGCCATGTGAGCGTGCAGAGCTCCGACGCCGGCGGCGTGCCGCCCACGGCGGCCGTGCTCATGGACGTGGACGGCATGGAAAAGAGCGGCGCCGGTTTCGGCGTGGGCCCCGTGGACGCCATCTTCAATGTCATCAACGACATGCTGGGCCGTGAACCTCAGCTTGAGCAGTATGCGGTCAACGCCGTCACCGGCGGCACCGACGCCCTGGGCGAAGTGACCGTGCGCCTGCGCGAGGGCGAGTTCTCGGCTGTGGGCCGCGGCGCCCATCCCGACATCCTGGTGGCCACGGCGCGTGCCTATGTGAACGCCCTCAACCATCTGGCCAAGAAGGAAAAGGAAGGCGAGCGTCTGCACTGCCAGCACAGCTAGCGAGTGTTCCTGAGGGGAGGGGGCACCCCTCCCCTCAAACTCCCCTCCCTCTCCCCAGCGCGCTTTAGTTGGGGCTAGGTGGCTCTTGGCCACAAGGCCCCGTGGGTACGCCCTGTGTCCCTGTCCGGGAATGACCCGCCGGGGAGAGGAAAAGGCAGCCAGCAGGAGAGCCCTGCATATTTTATGACCGCCCCTGTGGGAGCTCTGCCCACCCCCCGGATCTTTCCGGGGTGGTGCCGGGAGACCTTCAGCAGGGAAAAGCTGGCGCATCGCCCCGTCTGTCATCCTCCTGAATAAAGCGCATTTGGGGGAGGATGGGGGGCCCGGGGGGAAGGAACCCCCTTGGGGCGCTAGTCAAAGGGGGTTCCTTCCCCCCGCAATCGCATTCCGTATCAAGGAGAACCATCATGCCTCAGACGCTTGCGCAAAAGATCCTGCAAGCCCACACCGACGACGTCATCGAGCGCGACGGACAGATCGTCCAGTGCCGCCTGTCCCTGGTGCTGGCCAATGACATCACCGGCCCCCTGGCCATCAAATCCTTCAAGGGCATGGGCGCCAGCCGCGTGTTCGACAAGGACAAGATCGCCCTGGTCATGGACCACTTCACGCCCCAGAAGGACATCGCCTCGGCCAACCAGGTGATGATCAGCCGCCAGTTTGCCCAGGAGCAGGGCATCACCCACTACTACGAAGGCGGCGACTGCGGCGTGGAACACACCCTGCTGCCCGAACGCGGCCTGGTGGGCCCCGGTGACGTGGTCATCGGCGCGGACAGCCACACCTGCACCTACGGCGGCATCGGCGCCTTCGCCACGGGCATGGGCTCCACCGACATCGCCGCCGGCATGGCCCTTGGCGAGACCTGGATCAAGGTGCCCCCGACCATCCGCGTGAACATCAACGGCCAGATGCCCAAGTGGCTGCGCGGCAAGGACCTGATGCTGCTGCTCATCAAGACCATCGGCGTGGACGGTGCCCTGTACAAGGCCCTGGAATTCGGTGGTTCCGTCATCGATGCCCTGCCTGTGGAAGGCCGTCTGACCATGGCCAACATGGCCATCGAAGCCGGCGGCAAGGTGGGCCTGTTCGCCGTGGACGAGCTCACCCGCCAGTACTGCGCCGAGCACGGCCGTCCCGGCGTGACCATGAGTCTGGCCGCTGACGAAGGCGCCGTGTACGAGCGCGTGGTGGATATCGACGTGACCGGCCAGGAACCCGTGGTGGCCTGTCCGCACCTGCCTTCCAACGTGAAGAACGTTTCCGAGCTCAAGGACCTGTCCGTGCAGCAGGTGGTGGTGGGCTCCTGCACCAACGGCCGCATCAGCGACATGCGCGATGCCGCCGAGATCCTGCGCGGCCGCAAGGTGGCCAAGGGCGTGCGCTGCATCATCCTGCCCTCCACCCCCGCCGTGTGGAAGCAGTGCCTCAAGGAAGGCCTGATGGAAGTCTTCATGGATGCCGGCTGCATCGTGGGCCCCTGCACCTGCGGTCCCTGCCTGGGCGGCCACATGGGCATCCTGGGCGACGGCGAACGCGCCGTGGCCACCACCAACCGCAACTTCCGCGGCCGTATGGGCAGCCTGGATTCCGAAGTCTACCTGTCCAGCCCCGTGGTGGCGGCCGCCAGTGCCGTGGCGGGCTGCATCGCCGGCCCTGACCAGCTCTAAGCCGTTTTTTCAGAAAGGATCACGTCATGAATTACAAAGGTACGGCCCACAAGGTGGGCGAACATATCGATACCGACGCCATCATCCCGGCCCGCTTCCTGGTGACCTCTGACGCCAAGGAACTGGGCGCCAACTGCATGGCCGGTCTGGAACCTGACTGGGTCAAGCGCGTGAAGCCCGGCGACATCATGGTGGCCGGCCGCAACTTCGGCTGCGGCTCCTCCCGCGAGCACGCCCCCATCGCCATCCTGGGCGCGGGCATGCCCGTGGTCATCGGCCACAGCTTTGCCCGCATCTTCTACCGCAACGCCTTCAACATGGGCCTGCTGCTCATGGAAGTGGGCGACGACGTGGACAAGATCAATGACGGCGACGAGCTGGAAGTGGATGCCGCCACCGGTGTCATCCGCGACCTGACCAACGGCGCCGAGATCCAGTGCCCGCCCCTGCCGGCCTCCATGGCCGCCATCCTGGCCAAGGGCGGCCTGGTCAACTATGTGAAGGAACGTCTGGCCGCCAAGGGCTAGGCGGACAGCTGCTGGCTGAGGGGAGAGGGGCCCCTTTGGGAAAAGGGGCCCCTCTCCCCCTCAAACTCCCCCTCTCCCCCCGAAAACGTTTGTTTCGGTCGATAACGGGGCAGGGCAGGACGGTGATCGTGCCCTGAGTACCTGTCCCCCCGGTGGTTTGGGGAGAGCGTGCCGTGGAGGCCGGACAAGAGCGGAGGCTGCGGAAGGCGCGTCCTTCGCGGCTTTCTGGGGAGCAAGGACAGTTTTTGCACACAAGCGCAGTGCTGCGGCGCTGCATGAGGATATCAAGATGAAAAAGACCATTTGTCTGTTGCCGGGTGACGGCATCGGTCCCGAGATCGTGGCCCAGGGCGTGGCCGTCCTGGAAGCTGTGGCCAAAAAGTTCGGCCATGAATTCGACTTCGTGCCCGCCCTCATCGGCGGCGCGGCCATCGACGCCACCGGCGAGCCCCTGCCCGCCGCCACGGTGGAAGCCTGCCAGAAGGCCGACGCCGTGTATCTGGGCGCCGTGGGCGGCCCCAAGTGGGACAATATCGAGCCTGCCCGCCGTCCTGAAAAGGGCCTGCTGGGCATCCGCAAGGCCCTGGGCCTGTTCGCCAACCTGCGTCCCGCCCTGCTGCTGCCCGAACTGGCCGGCGCCTGCCTGCTGCGTTCCGACATCGCGGCCCGCGGTCTGGACCTCATCGTGGTGCGCGAGCTGACCGGTGACATCTACTTCGGCGAGCCCCGCGCCATCGAAGAACGTAACGGCCTGCGCGTGGGCTACAACACCATGATCTACGACGAGAACGAGATCCGCCGCATCGCCAAGGTGGCCTTCGAGACCGCCCGCCAGCGTCGCAAGAAGGTCTGCTCCGTGGAAAAGAGCAACGTGCTGGAGACCTCCCGCCTCTGGAAGGCCGTGGTGCAGGAAGTGCACGCCGACTACCCCGACGTGGAACTGAGCCATATGTACGTGGACAACGCCGCCATGCAGCTGGTGCGCGATCCTTCGCAGTTCGACGTCATCCTCACCGGCAACATCTTTGGTGACATCCTCTCCGACGAGGCCTCCGTCATCACCGGTTCGCTGGGCATGCTGCCTTCCGCCTCCATGGGCGCCCAGGCCCCGGCCCTGTTCGAGCCCATCCACGGTTCCGCGCCCGACATCGCCGGTCAGGACAAGGCCAATCCGCTGGCCACCATCCTGTCCGCCGGCATGATGCTGCGTCTGGCCTTCGGTCTGTCCGAAGAAGCCGACGCCGTGGAGAATGCCGTGCGCCAGACCCTGCGTGACGGTTTCCGTACCGGCGACATCATGGAAGACGGCTGCATCCTGGTGGGCTGCGCCGAGATGGGCCGTCTGGTGGCCGAACGCCTGTAGTCTCTGGTTTCTGTTTTTCCGGAATGGAGCGGAGCTGCCCTGCGGGGCGGCTCCGCTTTTTGTTTTTGAGGGAAGGGGGAAAGCGTTGCTGCGGCGGTGCTCAAAAGGGAAGGCCAGGCCTCTGGTCACGGCAGCGACCGATGGCGGGAAGGGGGGGGATGGGAGAGGGACGATGGCAGGAAACAGGCCTCTGGCCACGGCAGGAAGGGAAGCGGCACGAGAAGGGGCCCAGGAGCAGCCGTAGGCGTCGTGCGTCCGTGAGCCAGGCGCATACGGCACGCTATGCCCCGGGATGGGGATTGCGGGGAAAGATCGGGGCGTGCAGGCCGACGGGAAGAGCCGTCGGAGACGGTCAGCAGGAGACGGGCTTGCGTGCCATGAGGACCGCCACTGACCCTGAAAAAAACGTTTGGGCAGGGAGAAGGGGAGTTCGAGGGGGAGAGGTGTCCAAAGAGATGGCCTTCTCCCCCTCGTATCTACTCCCCATGCTTTCTTTTCTGCAGCCAGACCTGGATCTGCGGCCCGGTCATGACCAGGACCACGGCGGCGCAGATGACGGCCACGCCGCTGAAGACGGCGAAGGTGGCGGGCTCGTCGAAGACGAGGATGCCCACGGTGACGGCGGTGAGCGGTTCGCCCACGCCCAGGATGGAGGCCAGGGTGGAACCGATGCGCTGGATGGCCAGGATCAGGGTCAGGTTGGAGATGACCGCGGTGATGATGGCCAGCAGCAGGCTCAGGGCCAGCTGTTCCCAGGTACCGATGATCTCAAAGGTCCCGGAGATCAGGGCATTGACGAGGGACACGCCGGTACCGAAGAACAGTACCCAGAAGGTGATGCTCAGGCCCGAGATGCTGTGGATGCGGGCCACATGCAGGCCCGAGATGTAGAGAGCGTTGCACAGGGCCGACGCCAGCAGCAGGCCTACGCCCAGCGGGTCAAGGCTGCCGCCGTCATCACCGCCGCCGCTGCCCAGCAGGGCCACGCCAAGGATGGCCAGCAGCACGGAACTGGCCGTGATGATGGAAAATTTTTCATGGAAGAAGATGGTCATGATGAGCATGACCATCAGCGGATACAGGAATTGCAGGGTGGCCGTGACGCCGCCCGACAGGTAGAGCAGGCCCCAGATCATGAGCAGGGCGGCCAGGGCGTAGAGCACGCTGAACAGGGCCAGCAGGCCGAGGTCGCGCGCGGGCGCGGCAAGGCGCTCCTGGCGCAGGATGAGAATGAGCCCCAGGCTTATGGAGGCGAAGAGGAAGCGGTAAAAAAGGACACAGTCCGCGGACAGGCCGCTATGCAGCAGGGGCAGACTGAACAGCGGGATGAGACCGAAAGCGGCGGAGGAAATAAGGGCAAGCACAAAACCCATGACAGCTCTCCATGACGAGGGATTTGCGGTTTTCCAAATGACTCACGATTTTCGACATTGCCCCAAAGAAAACGGGAATACAAGGGGTTGGGGCTGATCGAAGGCCAAAAAAAAGGGCGCTCGGGGCGCCCGGAAAAAAGGGAGCGGCAGAGCGCTAGTTGCCGGCATCGTCCAGCACGACCTCGGCCTCGGGGTGGCCCTGGCGCAGCGCTTCATGCATGGCGGCCGCGTCGGCAAAGGCGAAGAAGGGGCCCACCTGGTCATCCTTGTAACGCACGAAATAGGCCTGTCCGTTCTGCAGGGGGGTGCCGCTGGGGTCGCTGACCACTTCCAGATCGACCTTGCCCACGCCGCGGTCGTTCATGTTGATCTGCTGGGCGGCAGCATAGGAAAGGTCGATGATGCGGCCACGCACGTAGGGGCCGCGGTCGGTCACGCAGACCATGACGCTCTTGCCGTTGCTTTTGTCGGTGACGCGCACCACGGTGCCGATGGGCAGGGTGCGGTGGGCAGCCGTGAAGGTGTACATGTCATAGCCTTCACCGCTGGCGGTCTTCTTGTTGTGGAAGTCGGCCCCGTACCAGGAGGCCATGCCGGTCATGAAGGCATCGGCGTTGCTCTGGGCACGTTTGAGCCAGACATCACGGCTGGAGGAAGCAGTCTTTGCATCGCCGGCATAGGCGGCGGACATGGGGGAGGCCAGCAGCAGACAGGCCAGCAGCAGCGCCAGCATCCCCATGGAAGAATGTGAGGTCATAGAAACTCCTTGGTTGAAGCAGGTACGCGGCGTGGTTGCCCACGCGGCGCAGGTCGTCGGACGACCCACCCCGTCAAGGCTGCACAACGGGGCTTGCCTGAAACGCCAAACAAAAAGATTGAGGCATGATGCCTGAAAAAAAGCTCTGTGTCAAACCAGGCAAATTTTGCAAGAGAAAGTCTGGAAAATTTCCTGTCCAAGATGAGTAATTAACAGTTGATATGCAGTTATCCGGTAACTTTATATCGACTGTTATTTTTTGATATATAAAGTTAGTTTTTGCAGATATAAAGTTGATATAGAGTTAAAAGTTTCTGCAATTCTTCTGTATATTGTGAAAGGGGGCAAGAGGCCCCTGCACGGGCTGTCAGGGGGGCCTGAATTGCATATTCCGCTTTTGGAAACACGCATGCGAGAGGTGGGAGGAGAGGGCAGAAGGACTGTCCGGGCCGGAGCGGATCCGGCCTTCGGAAGGGGCTTTTCGGGACCTTCGATATCATGACCACCACAGAGCGGCGTCAGGGAAGCTGCCGTGGAAGGCTGGTTGCCGACGGGTCGCCGACAGGACCGCAGCAGCGGTGCGGGCAACAAAAAAGGGCGCCCCTTGCGGGGCGCCCCTGATGTTTGCGGCAGGGCCGGGACTTACCAGTCCAGGGTGCGCTTGAAGGCGGTGGTCAGGTCGTCCACGCTTTCCTGCAGGACGGTGACGCCGCCACGGGTCATGGTCAGGGTGTTGTCGTCGGTGACGGTACCGATGCGGCGGCAGATCTGCCAGCTGCCCAGCATGTCGAGGATCATGGCCAGGTCGGGGCGCACGCTGACGATGAGGCGGCTGGCCGATTCGCTGTACAGCAGTTCGGTCAGGGTCATGTCTTCCATGGCGGGCACGGCGTCCAGGTCGATGTTGGCGCCCAGGCGGCCGCCGATGCACATTTCGGCCAGGGCCACGGCCAGACCGCCGTCGGAGCAGTCATGGCAGGCGGACAGGGCGCGCTGGCCCATGAGGCCGTGCACGGCGCGGTAGCGCGGCATGGCGGTGGAGGCGTCCACATTGGGCACGCGGCCGCCGGTGAGGCCCAGTTCGGAGCAGGCTTCGCTGCCGGCCATTTCACGCCAGGTACCGCCCAGCATGTAGATGTGGTGACCGGCGGCCTTGAAGTCCGAGGTCTGGGTGGCGATGACGTTGTTGATGACGCCCATCACCGAGAACAGCACCGTGGGCGGGATGGAGATCTTTTCGCCGCCGCCGGTGTAGTCGTTCTTCATGGAGTCCTTGCCGGAGATGCAGGGCACGCCGAAAGCCAGGGAGAACTGCTGCAAGGCCTTGCAGGCGCGCACCAGCTGGGCCAGCTTGTAGCGGCCGTCGGGGGTCTTCTCGCTCTGGACGGGGTCGCACCAGCAGAAGTTGTCCACACCGGCCAGGGCATCGGGGTTGCCGCCCACGGCCACGGCGTTACGGATGGCTTCGTCCATGGCGTTGGCCATCATCCAGTAGGTGTCGTAGTCGCTGAACTTGGGGCAGATACCGTGGGAGATGACCAGACCGGCATCGGATTCCAGCAGCGGACGGATGACGCCGGCGTCGGAAGGACCATCGTTCTTGACGCCGCACAGGGGCTTGATGGCGCTGCCGCCGCGCACTTCGTGGTCGTACTGGCGGATGATGTATTCCTTGGAGCAGATGTTCAGGCGGTTCAGCATGCGGCGCAGGAAGGCGCCCTGTTCGCTGTCGGGCATGTCCACGCGGATGTCTTCCACCTTGGGGGCTTCCCACACGGCTTCCAGTTCCAGCTGGGGCACGCCGTCATGCATGAATTCCATGGGCAGGGAGGCCACGGGACGGTCGTTGTAGCGCACGTCGAAGAAGCCGCTGTCGGTGTAGTGGCCCAGGGCGGTGGCTTCCACGTCCATGCGGGCGGCCAGTTCCATGAACTCGTCCAGCTTGGCGGGCGGCACGGCCAGGGTCATGCGTTCCTGGGCCTCGGAGAGCAGGATCTCCCAGGGGCGCAGGCCGTCGTACTTGAGGGGGGCCTTGGCGATGTCCAGCACGCAGCCGCCGGTGTCTTCGGCCATTTCGCCCACGGAGGAGGAAAGGCCGCCGGCGCCGTTGTCGGTGATGGCGTTGTACAGGCCCAGGTCACGGGCGCGCATGATGAAGTCGTACATCTTGCGCTGGGTGATGGGGTCGCCGATCTGCACGGCCGTGGCCGGGGAACCTTCGTGCAGTTCCTCGGAGGAGAAGGTGGCGCCGTGGATGCCGTCCTTGCCGATGCGGCCGCCGGTCATGACGATGATGTCGCCCACTTCGGCCTTCTTTTCCCAGCCCTTGCGGCCGTTGACGTCGGTGGGGATCACACCCACGGTGCCGCAGTAGACCAGGGGCTTGCCCAGGTAGCGTTCATCGAAGACCAGGGAGCCGTTGACGGTGGGGATGCCGGACTTGTTGCCGCCGTGTTCCACGCCTTCGCGCACGCCTTCCAGCACGCGGCGGGGATGCAGCAGGCGCGGGGGCAGTTCCTTGTCATAGAAGGGGGAGGCGAAGCAGAACACGTCGGTGTTGCAGACCAGTTCCGCGCCCATGCCGGTGCCCATGGGGTCACGGTTGACGCCCACGATACCGGTGAGGGCGCCGCCGTAGGGGTCCAGGGCGGAGGGGCTGTTGTGGGTCTCCACCTTGATGCAGGCGTCGTAGCCGTTGATGAAGGCGATGACGCCGGCGTTGTCCTTGAACACGGACTTGCAGTAGTCGTCGTCGCCCAGGCGCTTGCGGATGGCGGCCGTGGCGTCACGGATGCAGGTCTTGTACAGGTTGTTGACCTCTTCGCGCTGGCCGGTCTCCTTGTTCTCGTAATGGATGCGGGAGGCGAAGATCTTGTGCTTGCAGTGTTCGGACCAGGTCTGGGCCAGCACTTCCATTTCCACGTCGGTGGGGTCGGCGGGCAGACCGGCGGCCTTGCGGCGGGCCTGTTCGTCAGGGGTGGCGAACTGGTCGCGGATGCAGTGCAGCTCGCGCAGGGTCAGGGCCCAGGTGTTGTCGCGGCTGGCTTTCTGCAGGGCCTCGTCGTCCATGCTGGACAGGGGCACCACGTCCACGGTGTCGTTGGCTTCGCCGGTGACCTTGGCGGCCTGGGCTTCGAAGCCGGGCTGGGCCTGCCATTCTTCGGCGTTCTTGACGCGGAAGCGCTGGATCAGGGTGTTGCAGAGCAGGTCGCGGGCCAGGGCCTCCACCTCTTCACGGCCGAGCATGCGGTCGGGCGTGCAGGTGATGCGGTACTGCACCGAGGTGTAGACGCGCAGGCTGTCACGGGCGATGCCCAGCACCATGGCGGCGGTGTCACGGGCGGTGCGGCCTTCGTTGTCGGTGACGCCGGGGCGGTAGCCCACTTCCACGATCCAGTGGGGGGCGGGTTCCACGAAGGGCAGCGGCTCCAGCGAGGCCTGCTGCAGGATGGGGTCGTGCCAGATGCCTTCGTCCACCAGACGGTTCACCTGGGCGGCATCCAGACCGTCCACGGTGTAGACTTTGATCTGACGGATGGCGGCAACGGGGATCTGCAGCGCCTTGAGCAGATGCAGCGCCGTCTTGCGGCCCTGGGTATCGGTAATGTTGGCATGAAGCCCGGTTTCCACACGATAGAGCATACGGTCCTCGCTTTGGCGGCGGGAATCCCGCCGGTTCTCCGTAATAAGGCGATTATTTTTTGCGGTCGCGAACGTAGTCGGCCATTTGTTGCAGGATGTCCTGTTCCGGTCCCGAGGGCAGGGTGGCCAGGGCCGCGCGGGCCTTGTCCAGATAGCCTTCGGCAGCCATGCGCGTGGCCTGGTCGAAGCCGGCCGCACGGATGCTGTCAGCGATGTGCTCGGCGTCGCTGTCGGTGAAGGAAGCGTCATTGAAGGCCTGGTCGAAGGCCGCGCGGGCGGCATCGTCCAGGCTGTCGCGATACATGCGCAGGGGCGGGGTCAGCTTGCCCTCGCGCACGTCGCCGCCCGAAGGTTTGCCCGTGACGCTCTGGGGGGCGAAGTCCAGGGCGTCGTCCACGATCTGGAAGGCCATGCCGATGTTCTCGCCATACGCGGCGGCGGCTTCCACCAGGGCATCGTCGGCACCGGCGCGCAGGGCGCCCAGCTGGCACGAGGCCCGGATCAGCCAGGCCGTCTTGCCGCGGATGATCTCCTCGTATTCCTCGGCGGTGGTCTCCACCTGATGCTGGGCCGCGATCTCCAGGATCTCGCCGGCGGCGGTGCGGCTGGTGGCCTCGGAGAAGCAGAGGCACAGGCGCGGGTCGCCGCACTGGGCCACCAGGGCATTGGCATGGGCCAGCATGGCATCGCCGGCCAGGATGGTGCTGGTGGCGTTGAAAATGGTGTGTGCGGCGGGTTTGCCGCGACGGGTATCGGCATTGTCCAGCACGTCGTCATGCAGCAGCGTGGCGGCATGGAGCATCTCCATGGTGACGGCCAGATCGTAGATGTCTTTTTTGTCATAGCCCAGCAGGCGGGCCATGAGGATGGTCAGCAGGGGGCGCAGGCGTTTGCCGCCCGCTTCGAAAATGTGGCGGGCGATGGGGCGCACGGGATGGGGCAGGCCCTCGGCGGCCCGGGAAAGAGCCTTGTTGATGGGGGGCAGTTCCAGTGCCAGACGGGCTTTCAGAAGCAGCATAGCGACATCTCGGTTTATGGTGCGGGGCGCCAGATATCCGCCAGACGGCGCATGGCTCCCGGAAAATCCGTTTCATGCGGTGCGCGCGGCCCCACCCGGTTGGAAACGCTGCGTACCTCCACACAGGCGATGCCCTGGCGGGCGCAGGCCAGCGCCACGGCAAAACCTTCCATATTTTCCAGCAGGGCCCCGGGATGGGCCTGCCGGAGCTGTCCCACACGCTGCCGGGAAGCGCTGACGCCCGCCACGCTCAGGGACGTGGCCGCGGGCAGGGAGCACAGCCCGTGCAGGCAGGCGGGCAGCTGCGCGGGAGCGGCCAGGGGCAGACGGTCGAAGACCGGCCCGTGCGGCCCTTCCCACTGGGGAAAACCGAACGACGGGCCGTCCACAGCCGTCCCGTCGTGCAGGCCGTATTCCGGCCAGATCTCTTCCTCCACCCGCCAGAGCGAACGGAGGGGCGCCCGTTGCAGGTCCATGCTGCCGGCCACGCCCACGTTGAGCACCAGCGAGACCGCATGTCCGGCCTGTCGGGCCCCGGCCAGTGCCAGCCCCATGCCGAGGGCGGCGTTGACGGGCCCCACGCCGGTGATGCAGGCCAGGGCCGGCAGGCCCAGGTGCAGGGGCAGCAATTCCTGCTCCGGCAGGCCGGTCTGCGCCGCCGGGCCGCATGCCGCTCCGGGAGCGGGCCCCAGGGCCTGTTCCGGCAGGGCGGACAGCAGTTCGCGGGCGGTAGCGGCACAGACCAGCAGCACGGCGCTTACAGTCTCCAGTAGTCGATGCCCGCGGCGCGCATGGCCTGCGGGTCGAAGAAGCCCTTCACGTCCATGAGCACGGCCTTGTTGCCGTCCTTGCAGCGGGCCTTGATGTCTTCGGGCGTCAGGGCGGCGTAGGCCTTGTGGCTCACGGCCAGCAGCACGGCATCCAGGTCGCGCAGCTGGTCCAGATCCACCAGCTCCTGCCCGTATTCGCGCATGGCTTCGGCCGGGTCGGCCTCGGCGTCATGCACCAGCGGGACCACATTATATTCCTTGAGTTCGCGGATCACGTCCACCACGCGGGTGTTGCGCAGGTCGGGCACGTTCTCCTTGAAGGTGAAGCCCAGGATGCCCACGCGCGCGCCGCTGACCACGTTGCCGTTCTTGATCAGGCGCTTGACCAGGCATTCGGCCACATATTTGCCCATGTTGTCGTTGGTGCGGCGACCGGCCAGGATGACTTCGGGGTGGAAGCCCATCTCCTCGGCCTTGAAGGTCAGGTAGTAGGGGTCCACGCCGATGCAGTGGCCGCCCACCAGTCCGGGACGGAAGGGCAGGAAATTCCATTTGGTACCGGCGGCTTCCAGCACTTCGAGGGTGTCGATGCCCAGGCGCTCGAAGATGATGGCCAGCTCGTTCATGAGCGCGATGTTCAGGTCGCGCTGGGTGTTCTCGATGACCTTGGCGGCCTCGGCCACCTTGATGCTGGAAGCACGGTGGATGCCCGCCTTGACCACGGAGCCGTAGACCTGGGCCAGCAGGTCGGCCGTGGCCTGGTCGGAACCGGAGACGATCTTTTTGATGGTCTCCAGGGTGTGGACCTTGTCACCGGGGTTGATGCGCTCCGGCGAGTAGCCCACGGTGAAATCCGTGCCGCAGGTCAGGCCGGATTCCTGCTCCAGGATGGGCACGCAGATCTCTTCGGTGAGGCCGGGGTAGACCGTGGATTCATAGACCACCACGCAGCCCTTGGGCATGTGGCGGCCCACGGTGTGGCTGGCGCCCACCACGGGGGTGAGGTCGGGGGAGCGGTGTTCGTCGATGGGGGTGGGCACGGCCACGATGATCACGGCGGCCCGGGCCAGGTCGGCAGGGTCGCAGGTGTACTCGATCGTGGCGGCGGCCAGGGCCTCGTCGGTCACTTCGTTGGTGCGGTCATGGCCTTTGCGCAGCTCTTCGATGCGTCCGGCGTTGATGTCGAAACCGAGCACGTTCATGTGGCGGGAAAAAGCCACGGCCAGGGGCAGGCCCACATAGCCCAGGCCCACCACGGCCAGGGTCTGTTCACGATTCTGCAGGGCAGCGAAATCCACCATCGTTTTATCCTTTACAAAAATGCCTGTTTCCGCCATGTGAAAGACATGACTTTTGACTGGAAACCATTTCTTGCGGCATTGGGTTTGGCCATCCTTCTGGAAGGCCTGGTCTGGGCTCTGGCTCCCGACGCCATGCGACGGGCAGTGATCCTCATCGCGCAGATGCCCAAAAGCTCCATACGGGTCCTCGGGCTGGCGGCGCTGGCTCTGGGCCTCTTTCTTGTATGGCTGGCCCGCAGCGCCTGAGCTTGAGGCTTTTTTCCGCATGCATGACGGCGTCCCTTGGGGCGCCGTTTTTTTGTGCCGGAGGATGGCGCCGGGTCGTCCCGCCTGCGGCGGGGAAGCCGGCGCTATCGCAGCGCGCTGGCCCGCTAGAGGGCCTTTTCGCCCACATGCAGGCAGACGATGCCCGACGTGAGCTTGATATGCCAGGCCCGCGCGAAACCGGCATCGGTCATTTCCTTTTCCAGGGCCGGGGCCGTGGGGAAATTGCGGATGGTCTCGGCCAGATACTCATAGGCGCCCGGGTCGCGGGAGACCATCTTGCCGATACGCGGCAGGATCCTGTCCAGATAAAAATTGTACAGACCGCCCCAGATGCGTTCGCTGCCGGAGCCGAACTCCAGGATGCAGGCGCGGCCGCCGGGGGTGAGCACGCGCAGCATCTCGGCAAAGGCCTCGGAGCGCGGCTTGATGTTGCGGATGCCGAAGGCCATGGTCACGCAGTCCACCGAAGCGTCGGGCAGGGGCAGCTTTTTGGCGTCAGCGGCCACGGGCATGATGGCCCGGGCGTTGTCGCCCTTGAGCTTGTGCAGGCCGCGCTGGAGCATGGGCGGGCAAAAGTCCATGGCGGGCACCTGCACATGCGGGTACTTGCGGCGGATGGCCAGCGAGACGTCCAGGGTACCTGCGGCCAGGTCGAGCACGCGGTTGGTGCTGCCCACGCGCACGTTATTGGCCAGCACATGGCGCCAGTAATAGTCGATGCCCAGGCTCAGCGTATGGTTGAGCAGGTCGTAGAAGCCGGCGATGCGGCCGAACATGCCGGAGACGGCAGCGTCATGCTGGGGGCGGGGATCAGTCACGTCCGGCCTCCCTGGGCGCGTTGCCCTGGCGGATGGCTTCGCAGACCACGCGGTACACGGCGGGAAAGACCTCGGCGAAGTTGCCCGGCGAAACCGTGCGCGTCTCGATGAATTTGGCGGTCAGCTCCTTGGCGACCTGAAGGGCTTCCTTGCTGTCTTTGTCCATACCTGGCCTCGTGGCATACAAAATGAAAAACCCGTCCACTGGGGAATGGCCTTGACCCACAACGGGAAAACGCCGGACGGGTAAAGGAACGGAAACGGCGGCCCCCGCCCCTTTTGTTTTTGATTCGGGCCTGTACAGGACTGCTGCCTGCAAAAGGCCGTCCGTCAGCATATGCGCTAACGGTGCGCTTGGCAAGTCGATGCCCCCGCGGGAGCGGGGGCGGAAAAGGCCGTGCGCGCAGGGAAAAAGGCCGCTCAGGCCTGGTCCGCCATCAGGCGCCGGATCTCTTCATGCAGTATCCGCGCCGCAGCGGCGGCGGCCGCCTTTTCCACGTATTTGTCAAAATCCGTCATCAGGTCGCCAAGCTGGTGCTCCAGGGCTTCCACACGCTGTGCCAGCATCCGCCGCTCTTCCTCAAGACGGGCCACGCGTTCGCTGTCCGCAGTGGCCGGGGCCTCTCCGGAAGCGGCCGGAGCGTCCTGCAGGGCCTGTACCTGTTCTTCCAGATGGGTGAGGCGTTCCACGGTCTCCATGAGCAGAGTGCCGTCACTGTGGCTGCCCCCGGTCTGGCTCTCCAGACTGTCGAGACGCTGCAGCATCTCCTGGCGTTCGCCCTCCAGCGCGGAAAGGCGCTCCATGCTTTCCATAAGCAGGACGCTGTCGGGCGCTCCGGCCATGCTGCCGGAGGCGGTGTCTCCCGTGGCGGGCAGGGCCTGCACCTGCTCTTCCAGATGGGTGAGACGCTCCACGGTCTCCATGAGCAGGGTGGCGTCGCTGTGACCGTTCCCGGCCCGGCCTTCCAGGGCGCTCAGGCGACGGTCGAGCTGGCGGCAGCTTTCTTCCAGGCTGCTGATGCGCTCCAGGCTTTCCGGCAGCAGGGGGCTTTCGGTGCCGGTCTGCGCTGCCAGAGCGGCCAGATGCAGGCCCGTATCGCCGATCACGGCCGCGGAGGCATCCAGCTGGGCCTCCCAGTCCCGGGCGGGGGGCACGTCCTCGACTGCGGGCGCGGGGGACGGCACGGGCTCGTGATCCTGGACAGGCAGCAGGAGCAGGTCGTCAGGAGCCGGGGCGGCCGTTGCCGGGGCCTCGTCGGGCAAGGGGAGGGGCTCAGGCGTTTTGGGGCTGTTTTTCGGCAGGTCAGGGCCTTTTTCGATAAGGTCCGTCAGTTCGATGATCTCGTTTTGCTCGGCAGATGCGGCCATGGGCGCCTCTCATGCAGGATGGTTGGTGATCCGGTTCCTCAACGGCTTGCCCTGCATAGCAGCTCATGCTCCAAAAGGCAAACCGCCAAAAAGAAAAGCCGCGGTTTCCCGCGGCTTGCAATGCGAAAATGGATGATGGCCTACGGATGGCACTTGGACTTGGCGCAACCGGTGAGGTCCTTCTTCAGGTCGGGCTTTTCGGCCACGACCTTGACGTGACAGGACAGGCAGCTCTGATGCTTCAGGGGAGCATCGGCCTTTTCCTTGGCGTGCATCACATAGTACAGGCTGTTGGTCCCCTTCTTGTCCTTCAGGTTGTCATGACAGCCGGCGGTGGCGCACTTGGCATAGCTTTCCTTGCCGTCCACAGGGTGGTGGCAGACGACGCATTCCACGGTCTTGTGGGTGGAGTGGTTGAAGGTCACCGGCTTCTTGGGATTGGAACCTTGCAGGACGAGACCGTCAGCCGGGACAGGGGGCTGGGCCGCGATGGCGGGCACGGACAGGGCCAGAGCCAGGACACCGGCAGACAACAGGGCGAACTTCATGACAACCTCCTCACAGGCTAGTCGAACCTTGGGACGCGCGGAACGGCTCCGGGACGTCACAGACAGATAACAAATCAATACGCCGGGTTGCAGAATGTGTCAACGTGGGTGGCGGAAAATCCGCACGGCCTTCGGGCAGGCGGGAACGCCGGAAAAACGTCCGCCTGCCGTGAAGTTGTAGTACGATTTTATAAAATTTTTCTTGAAAATCGAAAGATTACGCGCTGCCTTCCCGTTCCCCGCCCGCACTGAACAGCGGCAGGGTCCGGTGCGTCAGGTGGACATTGTCCGGCACAAAAATATTTTTTTCCAGCCGCAGGCCCGCATCCACGCGTACCTCCCGGCCCAGATGGGCCCCTTCCTCCACGATGACGCCCTCACCCAGGTGCGCGCCTTCCCCCAGATGGACATGGTCCTCCAGGCGGCAGCCTGCCTCCAGACGCGCTCCGGCCCGCAGCACGCAGCCCGTGCCGGTACGGCAGCCCGCTGCCAGCGAGGCATCGGCAAAGATGAGGTTCCCGGCGCCGACGAGGACATCCCGCTCCCTGTGGGCATCAGGATGGACCGCACTGACCAGAGTGAAGCCCAGTTCCCGCAGGGCGTCGTGCAGCAGACGGCGCAGTTTGGCAGCCTGCTTGTGCGGGGCCGTGACCACGGCCCGGGAGAAGTCCGGCCGCAGGCGGGCCAGGTCGGCGTCCCGGCCCAGCGGAGGCACGCCCGCCTCTGACGCGAAGTCACAACGCGGACCGTGGATGACGCCCGCAGGGACCAGCCCGGCAGCCTGCAACAGCGGTACGGCCGCGGCGCACAGGCTGCCGCCGCCCACCAGCAGGACCGCGTCCCGCCCTTCGTTCATGACGATCTCAGACATCATCCCTCCGCAAAATGCTGTTTGACAGGGCCACGGCCAGGGTCAGCTGGCCGGCCACCTTGGTTTTTTCCACTACCAGACGGGCGTCCGTGCCGTCTGCTTGCTGTCCGTTTCCTGTTCCCGCCGGCGGGCCGTCCTTCAGCGCACTCCGGCTCACAGGCGACGCCCCGCCGCCTTTCGCCTTCATCATACCGGTCGCGGCCATCCGCCGGGCCGCCAGCAGGCAGGCCGCCTCACAGACACTGAAGGGTGCGCAGGCGAAGCGTTCCCCTGCCGCCGTGGACGGGTGCGGTGTGCTGACGGCGGCCAGTTCCGCGGCATCAAAGGTCAGCAGGGGGAGGCCCAGACGCCGGGCCAGTTCCTGCAAGGCCGGTTCCCGTGCCTTTTCCGTCACGGTCGCCAGGGCCGCCAGAGCCTGGGGCTCCAGTCCGTGGCGCAGCAGCAGACCTTCCACGGCTGTGGCCACCAGCGGCGCAGGGATACCCTTGCGGCAGCCCAGCCCCAGTACCAGCGAGGGCAGGGCCACCCGCAGGCGGCCTTGTCGTGCGGGCAGACGTTGCCAGTGTACGCAGACTGCGGGCCCGTCCTGTTCCGGCAGATGTTCCTGCCGCAGGAATCCTCCCCCTTCGCCGTCCGTCACCGCGCCGCAGGGGTCCCACAAGGGCAGGGGCCGCCCTTCCAGCCAGCAGGCCTGGGCCGGAGGCAGCTGGTCCCAGTCCAGGATGCGCAGGCCCGCTGCCTGGAAGAAAAGGTCCAGCGCAGGGCGCTCGCCGCAGTCCGTGGCCGTGGTGATGACAGGCACGGCGTCCAGCAGGGCGGCCACATGGCGGCACAGGCTGTTGCCGCCGCCCCAGTGCCCGGCCAGCAGGCTGATGACGAAACGGCCGTCCGGCGAGATGACCAGGACAGGCGCGTCCGTGCTCTTGTGTTCCAGCAGGGGCGCCATGGCCCGCACGGCGATGCCTGTTGCGCCTATAAAGATCTGGGGAACTTCTGCGGCTTGCCGGGCTGCATCCATGATGCCGGCAAACGGCAGGCAGTCTTCCGGGGCAAAACGTTGCGGCGCGGACAGGCGGCATTCCGACAGCGTCTCGCCCGACGGCCCGCGCCACGGCGCTGCGGCCATGGCTTCCCGCAGGCGTCGGGCCAGCGGCAAGGCCGCGCTGCTCAGGACATGACAGATACAATGCATGGGATTTCGGTGGGGTTGGTGGTGGAAGAGGGGCGAGGGGGAAGGGGGGCCCTTTTGGAAAAGGGCCCCCCTTCCCCCTCGCGCTCCCCCATCCCCGCCGAAAACTTTTATTCAGGTCGGTATGGCACGTCCCCGCCGCTGGGCGCAAGGCCTGTCATCTCCCCAGACCGGGAAAGGAGCGGGTGAGGCAGGCGGAGAAAGAGCGCCGCCGGTGCGGCAGATGCCCGGCAGGCAACAGGGTACGGATGGCCGTGCAGGGGACCGGAGGGGGATACTCAAAGAAAAATGGAAGACTGGGAGAAGAGGGCTCTTGTCTGCCATGCCGAGTCACGCAAAAGCAGCGGTTGGGGAAACAGGCCGGAGGCGGGGCAGGCCGTACCCGTTACTGCGCAGGCAGCTACGGGCAAAGACAGGAGGCGGCAACCCGACAGACGCTGCGTACCGGCTGCTGTCCTCTTCATCGTAAAAAAACAGCCCGCCAAAAAGCCGGGAGACCGGCATCAGGGAGCAGGCCCGCGTGCCGGACAGGCCGTCAGGGACCTGATGAAAAGGTTTTGGAAAGGAGAGGGGGACCGACCGAAGGCGGCCGCAGGCCGTGCCCGTTACGACACGGCAGCTATGGCCAAGGATAGGAGGGGGCAACGAGACAGACGCTGCCTACTGCTGTTTTATCAATGATTTTAATGTGATAGCTGCCGCTGAGTTACGGGCATCGAGAGCAACGCTGCGAGGGGGAGAGGGAGAACCTTTTCGTCGAAAAGGTTTCCCTCTCCCCCTCGCTTAATCTTCAAACTTCAATGGCAGCCTAGAAGCTGACCTTGCGGGCGGCGTCCAGGGCCTTGTTGAAGTCGTCGTCGGTGTGGGCGAAGGAGACCATGCCGGTCTCGAAGCCCGAGGGCGCCAGGAAGATGCCCTGCTGGCGCATCTGCTTGTAGAAGGTGGTGAACAGCTGCTGGTCGCACTGTTTGGCGGTGGCGAAGTCCACCACTTCCTGCTCGCTGAAGTAGGGGCAGAACATGGAGGCGATGGTGGGCATCTGGATGGGCACGCCCTTGGCGCTGAGGATGGCGCGCAGTTCGCCGGCAAAGGAGGACACGCGGCGTTCGAGGGCATCGTAGTCCATCTGGCGCAGCTGGCGCAGGGTGGCCAGACCGGCGGCCATGGCCAGCGGGTTGCCGGAAAGGGTACCGGCCTGATAGACGGCGCCGCGCGGAGCCACGTTTTCCATGTACTGGCGCTTGCCGCCGAAGGCGCCCACGGGCAGGCCGCCGCCGATGATCTTGCCGAAGGTGGTCAGGTCGGGATCGATGCCGAAGCGGGCCTGGGCGCCGCCAAAGGAGGCGCGGAAGCCGGTGATGACTTCGTCGAAGATGAGCAGGGCGCCGTACTGGCGGGTGATCTCGCGCAGGCCTTCGAGGAAGCCGGGCTTGGGCAGGACGAGGCCCATGTTGGCGGCCACGGGTTCGACGATGATGGCGGCGATGCCTTCGCCATGCTGGCGGAAGATCTCGCGCACGGCCTCAAGGTCGTTGTAGGGGGCCAGCAGGGTGTCGGCCACCACGGCGGCGGGCACACCGGGGGTGCCGGGGATGGAGAAGGTGGCAAGGCCGGAACCGGCGGCGGCCAGGAAGGGGTCGGCATGGCCGTGGTAGCAGCCCACGAACTTGAGCACCTTGTCGCGGCCGGTGACGCCGCGGGCCAGGCGCAGGGCGCTCATGGTGGCTTCGGTGCCGGAGTTGACCATGCGCACCATTTCCAGGCTGGGCATGTCGGCCACCACTTCTTCGGCCAGGGTGACTTCGTCGGGGCAGGGAGCGCCGTAGCTGGTGCCGCGACCGGCGGCCTCACGCACGGCGGCGGTGACGGCGGGGTGATCGTGGCCCAGGATCATGGGGCCCCAGGAGAGGATGAAGTCGATGTACTCGCGGCCGTCCACGTCGATGATGTGGCTGCCGTGGGCTTCGGCGATGAAGAGGGGCAGGCTGTCCACGTTGTGGCAGGCGCGCACGGGGCTGTTGACCCCGCCGGGGATGAGCTGGCAGGCTTTGTCAAAAAGCGCGCGGGATTTGTCGTCCATTGGCGTCAGGCTCCTAAAAATAGGTCATGGAGATTTTTTTGAGCTCTTTCAAGCTCTTGAGGATGGCGTACTCACGCAGGGGCGTGGTGGCGATCAGTTCCTGCGCCACGTCGAGGCATTCCTGTTCGCTGCGGCCGTGCACCATGGTGTACAGCTCGTAGGGCCAGTCGGGAGCGGCGCTGGGACGGTAGTAGACATGGGAGATGTGGCTGTGGCGGGCGGCGATGGCGCCGCATTCTTCCACCAGCTCGGGGGCCACTTTCCAGCCTACCATGGCGTTGTGGTTCCAGCCGGTCTTCTGGTGTTTGATGCTGGCCCCGAAGCGGCGGATGGCACCGCTTTGCTTGAGGCGGGAGAGCAGGTCGAGGACCTCCTCTTCCGTGCAGCCCACGGTGCGGGCGATGTCGGCATACGGGGTCAGGGAGTCGGGCAGGTCGGCCTGCACGATACGCAGGATGGCACGTTCTGTTTCGGTGAATTGCTGGGCCATGGATTCCTCACAGGACGCAAAACGCCGCGCCTGTGAAAGCGCGGCGGATGCGCCCGAAAAGGCCCGGCAGCCTGGGCTGCTCGCGGCTTAACGGTTGAAGGAGCGGGCGAAGAGGTCCTGGATGGCGTCGCGGCCGTTGTCTTCCAGGAAGCGGGTGCCCGTAGCGGCAAAGTGGGCATGCTCGATGACGGGCTTTTCCACCGGGGTCCAGACTTCTTTGTCCCAGGTGAACCAGCCGTTCTTGGGCTGGTCGAACACCAGCAGGGGCTTGTTGCAGATCTTGGCGAATTCGGCGCCCCAGCCGGTACCGCCCTTGACGGTGTTGTCGGGCTGGATGGCACCGATGACGATGACCTGGTTGCCGCTGCTGACCTGCCAGCAGATGGACTGCAGCACTTTGCGGAAGATGGGGGCACGGGTATACTCGCGGTTCATGAGCTTGGAGACGTAGGTCAGGCTCACGTCCTTGAGCGCCAGCTCTTCGGAGGTAAGCACGCGCACGCCGCGCTTGCGCTCGATCTGATGACCTTCAAAGCTGTAGTTGACTTCTTCGATGCCCCAGCCTTCGGCCAGAGCGCCGAAAAACTGTTCGGTCCCGGCAGCGCCGCCGCTGTAGAGAACACACTGTTTGGGATTGAGCATGCAAGCCTCCTCATTAAGATTGCTTCGTGCGGTACTCCCGGCACGTCTTTCACATCATGGCAGAATTTGCCGCGCTCGGCAAGGCGGGGGAGCCTGTCCCGTGCCCTGCGGGAGGGGAGGATGGGCTGTTTTTTCCGGTGTCCGTCATGGTCCTTTGCCAATAAAAAAAGCCCCGGAAGCGATGCACCCGGGGCGTTTCTTATGTCCGCGGGAATTCCCTAGTAGCGGGGAGGACGCGGGGCGCGGGGTTTGGCTTCGTTGACGCGAAGGGTGCGACCACCAAAGCTGTAGTTATCCAGAGCTTCAATGGCAGCCTGAGCTTCACCGTCTTCCATTTCCACGAAGCCGAAGCCACGGGCACGGCCGGTTTCCCTGTCGCTGACCAGTTTCACCGACAGAACTTTGCCGTATTCGGCAAAAAGATCCTGTACCTGTTCTTCAGTAGCGGCCCAGGGGAGGTTCCCAACATAGATGGACTTGGACATGAAAAAACACCCTCTCGAAAGTGACAGACACACCGCATGTGATCCCCAAAACAGCTTGAAGACCTGCGGCAATTGAGAAAACAGAAACATGCTTTGCTGGGCTTGTCAACGCAGACTGACGGAAAAAGTCCGTTATTTCTTGATTTTTTCGATTTTCTGGCCCTGTTTTCGGGGGCCTTTCGGGCGGCGAACAGGCTGATTTATCAGGCAAAGAAGGGGGGGATAGGCCAGTGTTCGCGTTTTTTTTCACAAAATCATTTTTCTTTGCACAAAGGTGCCGGGATGGCTGGAAAAATGCTGGTTGAGCGCACAATCTTCTGGCCTGGAAGGGGCGGGACGGACGCACCGCTGCGAAGGAGGTCCGGCAGGGGAAAACAGGGGGAGGATCGCTTGCGACAGGGGGCGCAGGAAGACACCGGGAGCGATACTCCCGTGAGAGGGCAGGGCAGGAAGGATGCGTGTCTCTCCAGGCAGGGGAGGGAAGCCATAGCGGGACCCTGGCGGGGATGGGGGGGCCTGTGGCCGTGCTTTTGCCCCAACCATCTTGCCGGGGATGGCGCGGGAGGAAGGCGGCTCTGGGGCCGGTATGAGCGGAAAGCGCCGCAGCCGCAGCCCCGACGACGGACGGCGCATGACGGAGAAGGGGACAGCTCCTACGGGACTTTCCTCAAACGGGCCGCTGGTCGTTCCTGCCGGCGAGGCAAGGGGACCTGCGGCCGGTGGCAGCGACGCCGCGAGGGTCCCTCCCCGGGCCGCTCCGCACGGTCCGCGCCGTCGGTGACAAAAGGAGCCCCGCGGGCATCGGTAACGATGCGGGCGGGGCTCCTCGATCCGTGACTGGTTATTGCGGCGTTTCCGAGGGAGCCCAGTCGGGGGCCAGGTCTTCGAAGGCCGTATAGGGCGACATGTAGAGCAGCTCGGCCACGCCCACGGGACCGTTGCGCTGCTTGCCGATGATGATCTCGGCGATGCCCTGCACCGGCCGGTCGGCAGGCTTGGTGAACTTGTACACGTCGTCGCGGTAGACGAACATGATGACGTCGGCGTCCTGTTCGATGGCGCCCGATTCACGCAGGTCCGAGAGCATGGGGCGTTTGTCGCCGCGTTCTTCCACTTTTCGGTTGAGCTGCGAAAGGGCCACCACGGGCACGTTCATCTCCTTGGCCAGGCCCTTGAGGGAGCGGGAGATGTCCGAGATCTCCAGTTCGCGCGAGTCGGTGCGGCGGCTGGTGCGCATGAGCTGGAGGTAGTCCACGATGACCAGGCCCAGGCCCTTTTCGGCCTTGAGGCGGCGGGCACGGGCGCGCAGCTCCAGGGTGGTCAGGGCCGGGGTGTCGTCGATATAGATGGGCGCGCGCGAGATGACGTCGGCCGCGGCGTAGAGGTTGCTCCAGTCGGCGTCGGTAAGCAGGGCCGGACGGCGCAGCTTGGACATGTCCACCTTGCCCCACACGGCCAGCATGCGCTGCATGAGCTGTTCCTTGCTCATTTCCAGCGAGAACACGGCCACGGGCACGCCCTGGCGGATGGCGGCATTGAGGCCCATGCAGAGCGAGAAGGCCGTCTTGCCCATACTGGGACGGGCGGCCACGATGATGAGGTCCGAGGGCTGGAGACCGGCGGTGAGCTTGTCCAGGCGCGTATAGCCGGTGGTGACGCCGGTGATGACGTCGCGGGAGTCGGCCAGCTTGGACAGGTTCTCGAACACGCTGTCCACCAGTTCGCGGGCGCCGGTGAAGTCGCGGCCCGTGGTGCGCTGCGAGATGGCGAACACGGCCTGTTCGGACTCGTCCAGCAGGCTGCCCACCTCGCGCGAGGCATCGTAGCAGTTGCTGATGATGGACGAGCAGGCATTGATGAGGCCGCGTTGCAGGGATTTGTCGCGCACGATGGTGGCGTAATATTCGGCATTGGCGCCGGAGACCACGGCCTGGGCCAGATCGGCCAGATAGACGGCCCCGCCGGCCTCTTCGAGGGCGTTGTTGCTCTTGAGCTGCTCGGCGGTGGAGATGAGGTCGATGGGCGCGCTTTTGCGGTACAGGTCCAGGAAGGCCCGGAAGATGGTGGCATGGGCCGGCAGATAGAAGTCCGTGTCCGCGATGAGGTCCACGATGACGTGCATGAGCTGGGGCCGCATGAGGATGCCGCCCAGCACGGCCTGTTCGGCTTCGGGGCTGTGGGGCGGCACGCGCCGCAGCAGGTCGTTCTCCGCAGTGCGGGCGCGGTCGTTGCCCTCGCTGGTGCGGGGCGCGCCGGACTGGCGGGGGGACGGGGAAGAGGCGGAGCCGAAAGGTTCGTTGCTGGCCATGATGATCTCGCGGGTTCGGGATGAGTGATGTTGCCTGAAAGGCATACGGGTTGCGCTGGTGCCTGTCAATGCGGTGCTCGTGTCCGGGAAGGGCCGGGCTCCGCGTCTGTCCGCTCCGGCGTGCGGCGGGCGTGCCTGCATCTGTTGCGTAGCCGGACAGGGCCGTGCGGGCGACGGGCGCGCAGGGATGCCGGGGCTGTCGCCCGCCCTCATCCGGCGGAATGGGGCGCGGGAACGGCGCCATCGGGCAAACCTGGGGACAGGCTGCCCGCGGGCACACGGGTCTTGCCGCGGGACAGGGGGGACGGGCCGGAAGGTGATGCCCCATGCCGCGACGCGAGGGATGCGGACGACAGGCATGAAAAAAGCCCCGCTCGATGAGCGGGGCTTCGATCAGCATTGGCCGGAAGGCCGACGCCGGCCTTATTCGGCTTCGGCGGCGGGAGCTTCAGCTTCGGCTTCGGGCTGGGCTTCTTCTTCCACCACGGGATGGTCGGAAACGACCTTCACCGGCACGGTGGCCACGATGCTGGCGTGCAGGCGCACGCGCACGGGATGTTCACCCAGGGTACGGATGGGGGCGTCCATGAGGATGCGACGACGGTCCACATCCACGCCCAGAGCGGCCAGGGCATCGCCGATGATGCTGCTGGTCACGGAGCCGTACAGCTTGTCGTTGTCGCCCACGTGCATGGGGATGACGACTTCCAGAGCTTCCAGCTTGGCGCACAGGGCCTGGGCGTCAGCGCGCAGGGCATCCATGCGTTCCTGGAGCTTCTTGCGTTCCAGTTCAAAGGCCTTCATGTTGGCTTCGGAAGCCACCATGGCCAGGCCCTGGGGCAGCAGGAAGTTACGGCCGTAGCCGGGCTTCACGGTGACGACGTCGCCAAGGTTGCCGAGATTTTCCACGTCGGCGCGGAGTATCAGTTTCATGTGCGCCTCCTTAGATCATGCTCTTTTTCTTGACGGTGGAATCATGCGTGGCGGTGTAGATGAGCAGGGCCATCTGGCGGGCACGCTTGATTTCGCGGGTCAGCAGACGCTGATGGTGCGCGCAGGTACCGGTGATGCGGCGGGCGATGATCTTGCCGCGTTCGGTGATGAAGTCGCGCAGGATGTCAGGGCGCTTGTAGTTCAGGGGCAGATCCTTGTCCGCGCAGAAGCGGCAGAACTTGCGACGGGGGGCAAACTTCTTCTTGAAAGCCATTACGCGACCTCCACTTCTTCAGCCAGTTTGACGGTCACGAACTTGAAGATGCCGTCGGTGATGCGCACGTTGCGTTCCAGTTCGGCCACCAGTTCGGCGGGAGCCTGGTACACGAGGCGCACATAGTAGCCGCGCATCTGCTTGCGCACGGGGTAGGCCAGATCGCGCATGCCCCAGTGATCCACTTCTTCCATCACGCCGTTTTCGCGTTCCACCACGCCGGTCAGGGCGGTCAGGATGCCCTCACGGGTCTCAGCGGACAGCTCCGGCGAAAGGAGGAGCAGGGTTTCAAATTTCCGCATGGTTATCTCCTTTTGGACTGACAGCCCGTACCCCTCTGGTACGAGCAAGGGAAGACGCTCTATAGCCGCAAGCGGCGCGTCTGTCAAGTTTTTGGCCGCAAAAGCGGCGGAAAAATTTTTTTTGAGCGGCTGCGGGGCCGTTGCGCCGTCCGTCACGGGCAGGGGCAGGTTTGCCCGCATATCCGGGACGGATGCCGTATGCCGGGCGCTGCGCCACGGCTTACTTGTGGTACACGCGCGGGCTGCCCTGGCCCAGCAGGCAAAGCAGCTCGTACGAGAACCCGCCGCAGGCTTCGGCCAGTTCGTCGATGTTGACGGACGTCTCGCCCGGTGCGGCAGGGCCGCCCAGCAGCCAGGCCAGGTCACCGGCGCGGGCCGACAGGCCCGTGACGTCGATCATGAACATGCCCATGCAGATGCGGCCCACCTGGGGCGCACGGCGGCCGTTGACCAGCACATGGATGCGGCCGGAGGCGCCGCGGGGATAGCCCGTGGCATAGCCCGCGCCCACCACGGCCACGCTCATCTCGCGCGGTGCGATGAAGGTCTGGCCGTAGGAGATGCCTTCGCCGGGCTTGAGGTGGCGCACCTGCAGCAGGGGGGCGCTCACTTCCATGACGGGTTCCAGGCCCGCGCCGCGTTCCTCCCAGGCCGAGCCCCGGAAGGGGTTGCCGCCGTAGAGCGAGAAGCCCGGGCGGCAGAGTTCGAAGCGGCTCTCGGGCCAGCCCATGGTCCCGGCCGAGTTGGCCAGGGAGCGCTTGAGGGCCGGGTAGGCCGCCCGCAGGCTGTCGGTCATGGCCGTGAACCTTTCCAGCTGGCGGCGGGTGAACTCTTCCTTTTCCGGCATGTCGGCACAGGGGAAGTGCGAGACGGCCAGGGTGGGCTTGAGGCCGGGACAGGCGCGCAGGCGTTCCAGCAGGGCCGGGATGTCTTCCGCGCTGAAGCCCAGGCGGCTCATGCCCGTATCCAGCTTGATGGCCACGCCCCAGGGATCGGCGGGGCTGCTCAGGGCGGCGGCCTTTTCCAGGGCCTCGAAACCGGTGATGAGGGGCGTCAGGCCGCAGGCGCTGGCCTGCTGCCAGTCTTCGTCGTTCTGGCAGCCCAGCAGGGGCAGGATGGTCTGGGCCAGGCCGTCCTGGCGCAGGCAGATGCCCTCTGCCACGGTGCCCACGGCAAAATGGCGGGCGCCGGCGGCGTCCAGGGCGTGGGCCACTTCGGTCATGCCGTGACCGTAGGCATCGGATTTGATGACAGGCATGAGTCTGTCGGGCCGGCCCATGCGGCTGAAGTTGCGGACAAGGGCTCCCAGGCGGATATGACAGCGGGAAGGGGTGAAAGTGCAGCTCATGACGGCTCCTCGGATGAAAAACAGGGAGGCAGCATAGCAACATTGCCCGGCAGGCACAAGGAAAGTCTGCCGTGATTCCGGCAACGGCCGGGTTTCACAGGCAAAAAATCCCGGCCCCGGACGGCTTGTCTTTCCGCGCCCATCCGGCTAGTCTGCCCGCCATGACACAATCCGTCTATACACTCGAACACAGCGACAATGCGGCCCGCGCCGGTCAGGTGCGCACGGCACACGGCGTCATCCCCACCCCCATCTTCATGCCCGTGGGCACCGTGGGCTCGGTCAAGGCCATCGCGCCGGACGACCTGGCCGCCATCGGCGCGCCCATCATCCTGGGCAATACCTACCACCTTTACCTGCGTCCCGGTGACGAGCTGGTGGCCCGGCACGGCGGCCTGCACGGCTTTGCCTCCTGGCCCGGCGCCATCCTCACCGACAGCGGCGGCTTCCAGGTCTTCAGCCTGAGTTCCCTGCGCAAGATCCGGGAGGAAGGCGTGGAGTTCCGTTCCCATCTGGACGGCTCCAGGCATCTGTTCACGCCCGAGAGCGTGGTGGGCATCCAGCGCAACCTCAATTCCGACATCATGATGGTGCTGGACGAGTGCGTGCCCTACGGCGCGGACTATGCCTATACGGAAAAGTCCCTGGCCCTGACCACGCGCTGGGCCCTGCGCGCCCGCGCGGCCTATCCGCAGGGCAGCGGCCAGAACCTGCTGTTCGCCATCACCCAGGGCGGTTTCTTCAAGGATCTGCGCAAGCGTTCCATCGAGGAGCTGTGCTGCCACGATTTCGACGGCTTCGCCATCGGCGGCCTTTCGGTGGGCGAGAGCAAGCACATGCTCTATGATTTCATGTACGAAGTGGCGCCCCAGCTGCCCAAGGACAAGCCCCGCTACCTCATGGGTGTGGGCACGCCCCTGGACATCGCCCACGGCATCAATGCCGGTATCGACATGTTCGACTGCGTGCTGCCCACCCGCAACGCGCGCAACGGCACGCTCTATACCTCGCTGGGCAAGGTCAACATCAAGCGCAAGGAATACGCCGAGGACGACAGCCCCCTGGATCCGGCCTGCAACTGCTACACCTGCCGGACGTTCTCCCGTGCCTATCTGCGGCATCTGTACGTCAGCAAGGAGTTGCTGGCCTTCCGCCTCAATTCCCTGCACAACCTGACCTACTTCCTCAATGTGGTCAGGCAGGCACGCCAGGCCATCCTGGAGGACCGCTATGCGTCCTTCCTGGCCCATATGGAAAGCCTCTACCCCGATGAGGCGGCCCAGGGCCGGGGCCTTTGATAACAGTCCGCCAGTACAGGGGAATATAGTAAAGTTGATTTTTAATATCGCTTTTGGGTAGGATGGCGGTACTCTTCGCATTCGAACACAAGTGAGGGATCGTGTCCTTTCCTACTCACTCCACCCCCTGTTTTACCTGGCATCTGCCGACGGACAACCTCGTCTTTTGCGCGCCGGCCCTGCTCCTGCTGGGCCTGACGCCGGAGACGGCGCCGCGGACCATGGCGGATTTTCTGGACCGGCTGCCGGAACCGCAGCGCCGCTTTTTACAGCGCCAGCGCCAGATGGCCCTGGCAGGGCAGGGACCCGGCTGCCTGAGCTGTGCCTATACCTACAACGGGCGGCATGTTCGCGAAGATCTGAGCATCATCCAGTGCGATGCCGACGGCAGGCCGCAGACGATCCTCGGCACGTTCGACGTGCGTCATGAGGCCTCCCTGCCGGCAGGGGAAGACGGTGGCTACTGGACCTATGTCCGCAAGGAAGGGGCCCTGCTGCTGGATGTCCGCTGCGCCGGTCTGCTGGGGCTGGAGGCCGGGGCCGGGCCGCTGGACAGGGCCGCCCTGCGCCGTCTGCGCCGCCTGTACCGGGCGGCGGGGTCGCTGGCCCGTTTGCGCCGCTGGCTGGACATCCCCCTGTGTTCGGGACGGCAGAGCCTGCTGCTGATGCCTTCCCGCTCCGAGGAGCTCCCCCTGCTGCTGACGGCCTCGGTCCTGCATCGTGACAGGGATGGGCGGGCCCTGGTGGTATCGGGCAGTCTGGCGCCTTTCCTGGCGGGCAAAGCCGCTCCCGTGGGCGGTGCCGACCGTCTGCTGCTGGCCATGGATGCCTGCAGCGACGGCCTTTGGGACTGGGACGCCACCACCGGCAAGGTCTATTACAGCCAGAACTACCTTTCCATGCTGGGGCATACGTCCGAGACCTATCCCGCCGAGCTGGACTCGTGGGTGCGCGCCGTGCACCCCGACGATTACGAGAAGACCGTGAACATGCAGATGCGGGTCGCGGCTTCCCCCGCGGAGGGGGATGCCTTCTCCTGTACCTACCGCATCCGGCGTGCCGACGGCACCTGGCTGTGGGTGCTGGGGCGCGGCTGTGTGACCAGCAGGGACAGCGAGGGCCGGGCCCTGCGCATCGTGGGCATGCACACGGACATCAGCTCCCTCCAGCACGACCGCAACGTGCTGGAAAAGAAGATCCGCCTCGACCCCCTGACCGGGGTGTACAACCGTTATCATCTGGACGGGCTGCTCCAGCAGGTACACAAGGACAGGGGGCCCCTGAGCGTCCTCATGGCCGATGTCAACGGCCTGAAGATGATCAACGACCATCTTGGACACCACGCCGGAGACGAACTGCTGCGTACCGCGGCACAGCAGCTTTTGAAGCATATCCGGCAGGAAGACTGTCTGGCCCGTCTGGGCGGGGACGAGTTCGTGATGGTGCTGTCCTGTCCCGGCAGTGTGGTGCGCGAGCGGCTGTCCACCATCCGCAAGGCCCTGGAGGCGTGGAATGCCGCCGGCGGCCTGCCGCTGGAGCTCTCCTTCGGGCTGGCAGGCTCCGATGACGGTTCCGTGGCGCCCGAGGTGCTGCTGCGTCAGGCCGATGCCCGCATGATGGAGGAGAAGAACCGGGTACGGGCCGCCTCCCATGCCCGCATCCGGGCCTGGCTGGAAGCCCGCACGGGCCGGAAGGTCCCTGTGGACGATCCCCGGCTCTAGCTCCTGCCGCAGCGCGCGGGGCCGGGATGTCCGGCCGTGCCTGTGCGGCGTGCGGCCTCTCCCTTGCGGCGGGGCTGTCTTTTCCTGTGCCGGTTCCCTGTCCGTCCTTTCCCTTGTGGCATGACGGGTCGCCGGGCCGTCTCCCTGCCCGGTCCCGGTGGCATCGCTCCCTTTTGCCGCTCCTTGCAGCTGCCCCGTCATGTGCTGTCCCGCCCTGCGGCGGGCTGCCCTCCTGATGGCCGGGCGGGCCTTCGCCGCGCTTGACCAGGCGCGCCGGATATGGGAGACAGGGCTCAGACACTCATTTTTCATCAAAAATTCCTTTGTGGTTTGAGACCTCCCCCTTCAGGGGGAAAAGAGGGATCGACAAGACGGCGAAGCCGATGAAATCCTTTTTCGTACCCCCTCCCTTCAGGGAGGGCCTATCCGCACGGCCCCTATCCGTCGGCCGCGGAGGCGGTAGCCGTTGCCCGCACCAGCGGGCTTACGGATAGCGACAGCGCTTTCATGGGCTGTCTTGCCGCGTAACACATTGCTGTCTTTATCCGTAGCTTCCTGCGTCGCAACGGCTAAAGCTCAGTCGGCGGATGGGGCGACTGTGGATTGAAACATTACATATATACGAGGAAAAATAATGAACGGTCAGAATTACCGTTGCGGCTGGGTGGCGCTCATGGGCCCGCCCAATGCCGGCAAATCGACGCTGCTGAACGGGCTCATGGGCCAGAAGGTGACCATCGTCACGCCCAAGCCCCAGACCACCCGCAACCAGATCGTGGGCATCCTGACGGACGACGATGCCCAGGCCATCTTCATGGACACGCCCGGCCTGTCGCAGGTGCGCGGCCGTCTGAGCAAGACCATGATCCAGGCCGTGTGGCAGAGCCTTGGCCAGGCCGACGTCATCATGCCCGTGCTGGACGCCCACCTGTACATCCGCCATCCCGAATATCTGGACCGCGACCTGGCTCCCGTGGCCGAGGCCCTGGCCAGTGACGAGCGCCCCATGGTGGTGGTGGCCAACAAGGTGGACCTGTTCGCCGACAAGAGCCGCATGCTGCCCCTGCTGACCCGTCTCAACGAGATGTGGCCCCGCGCCGAGATCTTCCCGGTGTCGGCCCTGAACAAGGACGGCCTGCCCGAGCTGGCCAAGCTCATCAAGAAGCAGCTGCCCAAGGGCATCGCCCAGTTCCCCGAAGACCAGATCTCCACCGCGCCGGTGCGCTTCATGGCCGCCGAGATCGTGCGCGAAAAGCTCTTCCTGCACCTGCGTCAGGAAGTGCCCTACGGCATCGCCGTGGAAGTGGAGAACTGGGACGAAGACCCCGAACGTGAGCAGACCATCATCCACGCCGTCATCTATGTGGCCCGTCCCATGCACAAGGGCATGGTCATCGGTCGCGGCGGCTCGGTGCTGAAGCAGGTGGGCATGGAGGCCCGTCAGGACATCCGCGAGCTCATCGGCGGCAAGGTGCACCTGGAACTGTGGGTCAAGGTCCGCGAGAACTGGACGGAAGATACGGCCTTCCTGCGCGAGCTGGGCATGGGGGCCGAATCCCTGTAGAGGAATGCATGATGGATGATTCCGCCTTGCGTGAGCGCTATCTTTCCGTGCTGGATCGGCTGGGCGAGGCCATTGCCCGTGCCGGTCGCAAGCCGGAAGAGGTGCGCCTGATCGCCGTTTCCAAACTGCATCCGGCCGAGGACGTGGCCTGTGTGGCCGCCGCCGGACAGGTGGATTTTGGCGAGAACTATGTGCAGGAGGCCCTGCAGAAACGGCAGGATCTGGTGGCGCAGCCCCAGTGCCGTGACATCCGCTGGCACATGATCGGTCATGTGCAGAGCCGCAAGGCCGCCCAGGTGGCCGGGGCCTTTGCCCTGGTGCACACCCTGGATTCCGTCAAGCTGGCCGACGCCCTGGAAAAGCGCGCCGCCGCGCTGGGCGTGGTCCAGCCCGTGCTGTGCGAGATCAATGTGGGCGAGGAGCCCCAGAAAGCCGGGATCATGGCCGATGCCCTGCCCGAGCTGGAGGAGCATGTGCTGGCCCGCTGCCCCCATCTGGAGATGCAGGGGCTCATGTGCCTGCCGCCCGTCTTCGACGCGGGCGAGGCCGCCCGGCCCTACTTTGCCCGCCTTTACCGTCTGCGTGAGGACATGCGGGCGCGTACCGGCCTGCCGCTGCCCCATCTTTCCATGGGCATGTCCGGCGACTTTGCCGCCGCCGTGGCCGAAGGGGCCACCCTGGTGCGCATCGGCACGGACATCTTCGGTCCCCGTCCGTCCAAGGTCCCCGCGTAACGGATCATCACGAGGATATGAAAGGAGCCTGTCACTGACAGGCTCCTTTTTTATTTCATGGTGTTGGGCCGGAGCGGGGAGGTGGTGAGCTGCAGCCTTTTGCGGTGAAGAGGGCAGGGAGCAGGCTGTGGCCTCATACGTTGTCACCTTGCCGCCATGCCGCATCACCGGGCCGTAGGGCAGGCCTGTCCGCCGGGACGGGGCAGGCCCGGGCAAGATCAGGAGTGCCGGGCCTCCCATTCCAGCAGGCAGGCCCCCAGGGGCAGGGCCTGCTGCAGGAACTCTTTGCGGCTCGTCTGGCCGGGGTCATAGGTCAGCAGCGCGGAGCCGGTGGCGGCATTGAATGTGGCGTCCCGGATGCCGGTCCCCTCGCACAGCAGCGTGTGCAGGGCCCCGAACGTGCTGCTTTCCCGGAACAGGGGGTGACGCAGGCGGACACGTCCGTCGCTGAAATGGTGGATACTCCCCAGCAGGGCACGCATGGCGGCTTCCATATCCGTGTTGTCCACGGCCGTCGATGCTGCGGCGCCTGCGGGCAGGGCCTGCACGTCGATGGTCTCCGCTCCGGCCTCGTGCGGAGACGCGGCAGGCAGGAAGGTACGTACGGTCTCGCCCACGGTGGTCTGGCGTTGCAGGAGGCCGGTCAGCAGCTCATCAAGGGCCGGGGCGTCCGTTTGGCGGCAGCCCTTGCCGTCTTTGCCGCTGCGGCTCCCCTTCATGCCGCTGCCGTGCAGGGAGCCGCCTCTGCCGCACCCCATGCCTTTGCCGGAGCCGCCGCCTTTACCGCTGCCCAGCCCCTGGCTGAGGGTCTGCAAAAGGCCGCTGCCGGCCAGTCCCTTGCCTGCCATGCCCAGCAGGCCCATGCCGAGTTTCGTCCAGAGCATGTCTGTCGCTCCTTTGCGCCGCCCCTGTACGGCATCATGCCGCCTGCGCCGGTGTGCGTCGTCGGACCGGAAATCAGCGTGATGTCCGGCCTCTCCTGCCATGCCCGAAGCCGTGCCCGCCACGCGGACGGGCAGGAGGACACGGCTCCTCTGTCTGTTCTGCTGTCCCGGGCGTCCGCGTCGCCCCATCCGGCTGCTGTCCGTGTCCGCCGTGAGGGTCCTCTCCTCCGCTGTGGTGCTGGCAACGCAGCCGTACGGGACCGCCCTCCATGACCAGGGGCAGCCCCCGGGTCAGGGCCTGGGCCACACGCCGGCGGGCTTCGGCCAGCAGGCGGCAGAACGTGGGCGGAGAGATCTCCATCTGCCGGGCGGCCTCTTCTTGCGACAGCCCTTCGGCATCAGCCAGGCGCAGTGCCTCCAGCATGTCCAGGCCCAGCGTCATGGCGGGCGCGTCGTTCCCTGTGTCAGGGGAGAAGCGTCGGCACGCGGGCTTGGCAGCGATGAGGCGCAATTTTTGCGGTCGCATGGGACATCCTTGATTTGAAATATATTTCAAAATATCGCCGTCGGCAGGGAAGTCAAGGCATACGCGGACAGAGGGACTCTTCCGGAGGCAGCCCAAAAAACAAGGGAGCTCCCGGGGGAACTCCCTTGCCGGCCGCGCTGCCGGCGGCCTTTCCTGTTGACGCATGTTGGCGGCCAAGCTATTTTTCCCCCAGCATGCGGCGCAGGGGCTTGTTTTTGTTATCCCTGGCGGCGCATGGCGGCCAGACCCAGCAGGATGGCGCCTGCCTGGGCCACGTTGAGCGAATCGAATTTGCGCGCCAGCGGGATGCGCAGCATCCGGCCGCAGCGTTTGGCCACACCGGGGCGCAGGCCCTTGTCTTCATTGCCCAGCACCAGCACGGCGGGCAGCTGCATGGCGTGTTCGAACGCGTCGGCGGCGTCAGGGCCGCAGCCCGCGCCGTAGATGCTGAACCCCGCCTCTTCGGCTTCGTCCAGCGCATGGGCCAGGTTGGTCACCCGGGCCACGGGCAGGCGTTCCAGGGCCCCGGCAGCCGCACGATGGGCCGCAGGGCCCAGATAGGCGCTGTTGTGGCGGGGCAGGATCACGCCCGCGCCGCCCAGGGCATACAGGGTGCGGCACAGGGTGCCCACATTGCCCGGATCCTGGACCTGGTCCAGGGCCACCACCAGCGGCAGGGGCGCTTCGGCCGCGGCCTGCAGCACGTCCGCCAGATCACGGAAATCCGTGGCCGTCAGGCGCGCCACCACGCCCTGATGGTTGAGCGGCGCGGCATCGTTGCCGTTCTGCTGGGCGGCCTCGCGGCAGAGCCTGTCCAGGGCCGCCTGATCCACCAGACTGAAGCGCACGCCGCTCTGGCGGCACAGCTGCTGCACGTCCTGGGCATCCCGGGTACGCAGGCCTTTTTTGCAAAAGACGAGGTCGATGCGTTGCGGGTCGGTCCGCAAAAGTTCCAGTACGGGCTTCATGCCCGGCAGGAGCGGGGTCTCGGAAGTTTGATTCATGGCGTCTCCATGATTGGGGGCGTTGTTACTGGGAGGGACCGGGAAGAGGTCCCGATCCGTTTTTGTGTACGCAGCTTCCCGGCACATGGCAAGCCGGGGGCACGGGAGTAAGCATGTTCTTTCCTGATTGGTCCGGCAGGGGCCGCGCACGTCTGGGGGTGCTTTGTATTCTGGCCTTCTGTCTGTTGCTGGCAGGTGGCTGCGGCAGCAAACAGAAAAAAGGACAGCCCCTTTCCATGCCGTCCCTCATCATCCCCGGCGACGAGGGCGGCGAGCCTTTGACCCCCACGGAACTGGCCGCCTTCCAGAACACGGCCCGTATCGACCGCGACATCCACAAGGCCTCCATGCCGGACGTCGTCCTGCAATACAAGCACTTCCTGCGCAAGGGGCGCGGGACCATGAGCGTCTTTTCCCGCAATGCCGAGCCCTATCTGGGCTATGCCCGCAAGGTCTTCCGTTCGCGCGGCATGCCTGAGGAACTGGCCTATCTGGCCCTGGTGGAGAGCGGCTACCGGCCCGATGCGGAATCCCGCGTGGGGGCGCTGGGTGCCTGGCAGTTCATGCCCTATACCGGTATGAAATACGGCCTGACCCAGGACTGGTGGCTGGACGAGCGCCTGGACCCCTACCGCGCCACCGAAGCCGCCGCCGACTATCTCCAGAAACTGTACGGGGACTTCCGCGACTGGCCCACGGCCATCGCCGCCTACAATGCCGGTGAGGGCAAGATGAGCCGGGCCAAGGAAGGGACGGGCGCCCGGAATTTCTACGAAGTGGTGGAACGCAACCACAAGCTGGACGAAAAAGCCCGCCTGCGGCCCGAGACCGTGCAGTATGTGCCGCGCTTCCTGGCCATGAGCAAGATCATGCGCAACCTGCCCCAGCTGGGCTTCACGCCCGTGGATCAGGACAAGCCCGCCCCGGTCCGTCGTCTGACGGCCCGCCCCGGTACCGACCTCATCGCCCTGAGTCGTGCCTGTGGTTTGAGCTGGGAAAGTTTCCAGAACTACAACCTGCACCACAAGCGGACCATCTCGTCCACCGAGCGTTCCACCTTCGTCTATGTGCCGGTCCAGAACGAGGCCCAGGCCCAGGCCTTCCTGCGTTCGTCATCGGCCTCGGCCTTTGCCAACTGGCGTCCCACCAAAGTGCAGACCTCGTCCGACTCCCTGGCCCGGATCAGCAAGCGCAGCGGCGTGCCCCTGGAACGCATCCAGGCCGCCAACCCCGAAAAGAAGAAGATCTACGCCGGGGATACCCTGCTGTTGCCGCGTGGTGTGCCCATGTCGCCTTCGGCCGTGGCCGCGGCGGACGACAAGCCCTCGCGGAAAGAACGCTCGTCCGGTCGGGACAGGCAGGAACGCAACAGGCCCGAACCTTCGGGCGGCGTCTACGTGCTGCGGCCCAACGATACCCTCTACGGCGTGGCCCGGCAGTTCGGCGTTTCGGTCAGCGATCTGCAGGCCTGTAACAATATCGACGACCCCAGCCAGTTGCAGGTGGGCCAGCGCCTGACCATCCCCGGCAAAGGCGGCGCCGCGGCGTCGCGTCCGGCTTCTTCCGAGCGGCAGGCTTCGCCGAAGGGCAAGGCCTCCCGTGCTTCCCGCACCAAGACCTATACCATCCAGGCCGGTGACAGTTTGTGGGGCATCGCCCGCAAGAACGATGTCTCGGTGGAGGATATCAAGCGCTGGAATGACGGGGTCGATGCCCAGAATTTGCGCGTGGGCAGCACCCTGATCGTGGGGGATTAGGAGCATCAGCCATGACAGGCCGGGAAGGGGAGACCTTTCCCGGCTTTTTTATGGCCGAAGAGGGCAGCCGGATACGGACGAACGAGAGGTCCGCTCGTCGCAGGAGGAAGGCGAGGTAGAGTGCTGTCATTGGGAGTTCGCCGCCATCTATGGGCTGGAAGAGGTAGCTGCCAGGGAGGCTCCGCCGGCAGTTTTGTGGCGTTGTATCGGAGGTGCGCGGAAAGGCAGGAAGGTGGATGCATTGCGAGGGCCCCATTCCGGCATTGCCTGTAGCGGGATTTTTTGGGGGCAGTATGTTGCTTGAAAAGAATGCAAACATTTTTATGTGTCTTTTCGGTATGTTGATTGAATAATCAGTCAGCATGGAGCAAATCTGTAAAATTTTTTGCGGAAAAAATGCTTGACGCATGGGACGATATGCGGCGCGAGAACAATGGGCTTCTGCTGTGGGGCAACACCGGCAACGGGAAGACCTTCGC
>ENA-UEQL01000143-UEQL01000143.1-human-gut-metagenome-genome-assembly--contig:-NODE-143-length-43052-cov-26.772054_pt1 | contig 43052 bp, 40 predicted proteins | sample MGYA00242905_ERZ507926 | MGnify/ENA primary metagenome ERZ507926 (study PRJEB26167, sample SAMN06115531) | human gut metagenome | host: Homo sapiens | place: China:Henan | collected 2015-09-09...
TTCATAGATATGGCAATCACCTCCGTTCCAAATCAACTCTTCTGGCATCATATCCACGCACTGTGCCACCATGGACAGCAGAAGGCTTGCAGACATAAGGTTTGCTGGGTTGCCAAGGGGCATGTCCTGGCTTCTGCATGAGAACCATAGAGATAAGGCATGTTTTGGGCATCCCATCTTCGTCATTGTTTCTTCTGTCGGCGCTTTCCACTCGTCTGACTTTTCAATGTTCTCGTCACACCATTCCAACCTTTCGGTATATGTAAGCGGTCTTGCATAGAATTGGTATAACGTATGACATGGAGGAAGCGCTATATCCCCGACAACCTCTGGGTTATATCCAGTCAACAAAAGTCGCCTGTCATTTGGATTTGTCCTTAAGGTGTCTATAATCATCTTTATCTGGTCAAAATCAGTGTTCCCCCAATGCCTCCATTGGTGGCCATATACATCACCAAGGTCCCCATAAACATATTGATAAGGCTCCATATCTCCATGAAGATTTTTCTTATACATGGTTGTTGTCTCTCCAGACTTTACTTTGTCAACGAACTCATCCATTGTCACCTTCAATGAATCAATGTCATCCATTCCGTTCTTGACAAGAAGTTCATTATAGAACCTATAAGCATCTGGAGTCCAGAAATTGACCTTGTTATCTACAAGATACTTGATATTTGTATCACCACTGAGAAACCAAAGAAGTTCATGGATAAACCCTCTATAGAACATCTTCTTTGTCGTAAGTATTGGAAATCCGTCCTTGAGATTAAATCTCATTGATTGTCCAAATATTGAAAGTACCTTACCACTTCTTGTTTCCTTGTAACTTCCCTCTTTTAAAATCTTATTTAGAATAGCCAAATATTGACTATCAACTACATTTCCGTCTTTAGTCCTCATTATTTAAAATAGTTTTTGTGATTGCCTAACAAAAGATAGGCCATAATTTTAATAAAAATAAACGCTAAGAATAATAACGCCCAAGGCATCCATATAGGAGAAATCACCCAGACCCAGTTCCAATTGACTACGCCAAACAACTTAAGCCCAATAAATAAAATAAGAAATATAAATGTTAGGCTTGTATAGTTGATGGTTATTCTGCATCTTGATAGTCTATTCATTGCTTTGTTTCTTAATCCTAACTACATTTCCAATTGATTCAAGCATTGACTTGATATCATCAACAATGCCCTCATCTGGCAAATACATTTTGTATTTTACAGCATCCTTATAATCCATCAACGTTAACATTCCAGAATCAACCAATAGAGTATAACCCTTACCGCTTCTGAATGCATATTCTTCTTTGAGTTCATCCATATTTGCAGTGCCGATTTTTTCATACTTGTAACCAGCCTTCTTGAACAGTTCATTAAGTTTCTTTCCCTGACTCTCTGCATTCTTGAACATTGTCCAATCAAAAACACTGACCTGTTCGTATTGGTATATAATACCGTTTTTGAATGTAACCCTTACAGTCTTGAACTGTGTATTTGACTCATCACACTCAGCATAATAGATATTGCTTGAGTCAAACCAAGCCTTATCAACTTTATCTTCAATGTAATAACTAAATAATAACATATTTTCTAGTAACTTTATTTCTGCAAATATACTAAAAATAAAACATATAGACAAGAGAAAAGATATAGTGAATTATATTGAAGCTATTTTATTTAATAAAAAATATATCCATGTTTATTATAACATATAATATTAATTGAAATATTAATAACTAATAATATATTAATATAAAAGTTATAAATAAAATAATATATCTAATAATATAATAATATTAATTAAATTATAATAATATATAAATAAAAACATATAATATGTATTAGAATTATATAATATTATAAAAATAATATAAATAAAAAAATAATATAATTCAATATATAAAAAACATATAATTAATTTTGTTATCTCAATTTTTTTTAGTAGTTTTGCAATAAGTTATAAAATTGAGATAAGATGTATAGAGTTAAAGCAAAAAACAAAGACACTGGTCAAACTGTGCTTGTGTGGGAGTCTTACAGCAAAGATGATAAAGCCTTTCTGCTGTATAGTGATATTGAGCTTGAAAATAAGCTTGATATGGAGAAATACGAAGTAATTGAAGAGCAATCAAATGGAGTCGCATTTAACATGTTTGGTATTGAATGTGGTAAAGGTTGGATTCCTCTTATTAAACCAATTATTGAATACATAGATAACTACAACTCCAATAAGGAAGAAGAAGAAGAACAGATTTATATAATGCAAATTAAAGAAAAATGGTCAACACTTCAAATCTATGTTTCATTTGGTACTGATGAATTATTCGATATGATTAATAAAGCAGAAGAGGAATCCGCACATATATGTGAATTCTGTGGTTCAAAAAAGAATATTGGAACAACTCAAGGTTACTATATGACAGCTTGTCATACTTGCGTAAAGAACATGGCTATCGAGAATGGTTATTCTTACCAATGGCATTGTCACGATGACGATAATGTATATTGGATTCATTCAGATAAAGACGATGAATTAATATCTTCAATAAGTGAATATAAAAAAATGCCATGAGAACACCAAAAGAATATATAGAAAATCTTGATAATGGCATAGTCACAGAGCAGATGCTTTGCGATGTGTTGTTTTCCTATAACAAGAGGGCAAAGAACTGGAGGGATAAGAAGAGACAATACAAGCATTCTTATTCTCCGAATTCATTTGCCTGGTTCAACAATGCACTTGAGAATGAACAGAAATACTACAACTACAAGTCTGAAATACTGTCATTGCTGACACCTACTTGTATACATGAGGAATACTTGGAGAATGATTTTGAAATGATTATCCAATACTATCTATTCTATGTTGTCGGAGAACATTCATTTCACCACCCAATCAAGAAAGAGGAGGTAATAAACTATCCAGGACTTGAAATAGTAAGGATTGACCAGCTTGTGACTAAAGGAGCAAGTGCCAATAGACTTCTTTCTTGTCAATTCTCAGATAAAGTAAGAGAGTTGTTATTGGCAGGAGAGGCTAAAATAGTTAAAAATAGTGAAAAAGAATAAGATTTTGGTGCATTGGTTTTGGTTGTATTAAAAATAACTCTATCTTTGCACCAGAATAAAAAAGAAAGAACTGCAACAAATGAAGAAGCTAATATTGAAGAAGTTCATGAAGGCATATAAATCCTATGATGACAGATATCGATAAGAGTTTGTTTCAATCATGAATAAATTTGCAAAGCATAAATACTTGCACAATGGAGATACTATAAGATTTTATTCCGAAGTTAATAATTTAAACAGGAAGTTTCTGAGAAGGCATCCAAACATAACTAATCCAAAATTTGGACATGCAATTTTAATGTACAAACTTAATTAATCACTTCAAATTTAAATAAAAATGACAAAGAATTATTGCCAGGTACATCATTTGTATTATAGTGGAAATGAATGCCCAATGTGTATGAGTGAGCGTATTGAGAGCCTTGAAAAGAGGTTCGTCAAGAAGGAACATACTGTAGAAACTAAAAAGAAACAGAGCAACAAGGAAGCAACGCAGGAATCACTCAATAAACTGATGGCTAAATTCAATAACAGATAAAATTGAATTAAAATGAATATAGAAAAGATAAAGGAAGAGTTAATAAGGCGTGGATTCAATGAACTTGACAACCGCCATTATAATGAATCAAAGAAGAGAAAAGGAGAATTGAATGTTCCATTGTATTTTGTTTACAAAAGAGATAGTAGAAATAAAGAGGAAATACCATTTAAATCTTCTGGTCAAGTTATAATCGGAAATCAAACAATCTACGTTGATTATACGGTCAGAATTCACGACAATATGCTTCAATTCATATCACGATACCGAAAGACTATATATGACAAGGATGAACATGCTTTATATAGCAGATGCATTAGTGATTATTTTGAAACTGATAACGAAAATGATTTGTGGTTAGCAATTGAAAATAGTGAAAAATTCATAGAAAATGAAGAAATTGACAATTGACTTCCTTTGGGGAAATAATTTGGTTTTATACGAACACTACCGTGGTTCTTATGCCCAGGGAACATATATTGAAGGAATCAGTGACAAGGACATTGGTGGCATATTCATACTCCCAAAGGAATACATGTATGGCTTACAAGCCAACTATGTACCACAGGTGTCGAATGAGACAAATGATGTTGTATATTATGAACTTGGTAGGTTTATGGAGCTTGTCCTTAAGAACAATCCGACAATCATTGAATCTTTGTTTGTTGACAAGAAATTTGTTATATACGAACACCCTTTAATGAAACACATAAAAGACATTGCAAATTTGTATGTCTCAAAAAAACTTATATTTAGCACCGCTGGTTTTGCTACTAGTCAGATTAAAAAGTGTACTTCTGACGAAAAACTTTTTTCACATCCAGTGACAGAAAGGAAAGAGCCTCTTGATTTTTGTTATACATCATACAAGCAAGGTTCAACTAAAATGGTAAATTGGCTTAATAATCACGGATTGAAGCAGAAATACTGTGGCCTCGTTAAAATGCCTAATATGCACGATATGTATGGTGTGTATTATGATTGGAAGGCTCATTTTGAGGACGAAAGCTACAAAGACATTGATTTTGGTTTATCATTTTTAGATGGATTCATAGCCGACAAACCAGTTGCTGAACAATCAGATAAAGAACGACTCGTTAACACACTTTGGGAGTATTTTGGTTGTTCAAGTTGGGATGACTTACAGAAAGCAATTAAGAAAAACATAACAAAGCGTCTTGGGTATTCTGGAATCGTATCAGAAAGTGGTGATTCAATGGAAGTTAGGTTTATCCAGAATGAATTCACAAATAAAGATGGTGTAATGCTTAATTCAGTTGCCAAAGGAGTAAAACCTATTTGTATTATGTCATATAATGCAGATGGATATGCGAAACATCTTAGAGATTACACACGTTACCAAAAGTGGCTTAAAGAACGCAATCCAGTACGTTATGAGAACAATAAGGATTATAGGTATGATAGCAAGAATGTAATGCATTGTTTCCGTTTGTTGAATATGGCTACAGAAATAGCCAAAGGTGAAGGTGTTCATGTGAATAGAGAAAATATTGATAGAGACTTCTTATTATCTGTTAGAAATCATGCTTATTCATATGAGGAATTGATGGAAATGTTGAAAGCAAAGGAAGAAGAATTGAACAAGGCAATTGAAACATGTTCACTTCCATACCAATGTGATGATGAAATTGTCAACCAGACGTTGATTAAGATAAGGAAAGAGTTTTATGAGGAAAAGAGAGACTAACAAGTCCCTCTTTTTCTTGCTTTTGTAGCTATTTATATATAATAATAATGAGCAATATACATTGCACAGAAGTTTCACCTGAAAATCAATAAAATCAATGGCAAATATAAAAATATCGAATGAACAATACAACCGTTTGTTCAACAATAATAAAGAGATTGTCATAAGCGAATCTCAATATAATAGGGTCTTTTCTTTGCTTACGTTGGATGATGGTTCTGTAGAGAAGGTAGGCAATATCAATGAAAGCATTTCATATAATCCTACAGGAAGCAGGGCTAAGCCAGAAATTGACATGTCCATCAATAATGACACTGATGATGAATACAATCTTGCCCAGAACAATGCAGACACACGTGTATTCGGAAACAAATCCATGCTTGACTATACAAGTGACGGCTCTACTACATTGAGGGAAAAATACCTTATACTAAACATCACGAACAAGATGTACAGGAAGGCAATAAACTATGCATGGTATAAGGGCCGAAGGAGGATAATAATGCCTACTGATGAAGAATGTTCATTGAACGGACAATTAAGGAACTTCCAGGCTGGCATTGTCAAGAAGACAAGGAACAATATCCTTAAAAAGGTTGAAGAGTATACTAACGCTGGTGATTTCCAAGGTCTGATAACATGGTGTAACAGAAAGATGAAGGACAGGTCTCTTGAAGATGAAATAAACACGAATATGTATAACCGTGCAAATGATTCCGAATATGACAAAACAGGCAAATACATAAACAATATTCCAAGATACAATGTAGGTACCGTTCCTGGGACAAATGTCAAGGTGATAGCATTGTTCTCGATGACAGACTTCAATTTCAGTGACGCTATAAAACACGGTGAATTAAGGCCAACAAGCAATACCGAAGATATATTTGGTTTCCCAACAAAGAACAATGTCCCTGTGACATATGACGGAGGCATACCAGCAAATGTTGAAAACAACTTTTCCATGTTGGATGATGGAGGAAATGATGACCATTTCAAGAAAAGTTATGGTTATCTTGACAAGAATTATACATCTGTGACTCAATTCATTGACAAGTCCATCATGTATGCTGCATACGCTTTGAATAAGGAAAACTATAAGCCACAGTTCATTGTTGCAGCACCTTCATCCAGCAAGTTCAATGCATATTATGCAACCAATCTATCAAGAAAGCTTGGTACGGCACAATATGTGGAAGATTTTTTTCAAAGGAATCTGATTAACTTCACAAATGAAGAAGGACAGATGATAACGGAGAAAATGAGAAATGACGGAGTTCCAGAGAAGCTGATAACCGATTTCCAGAAAACGATGGAAAATGTCGCCTTGGGTGAAATAGCCGATGCTGTTGCAAGTCCGATGAGGAAACTTATTAAGGACAATTATCGTGAACTGTCATTGATTAGTTCCGAAAGGTATTCAAGACAGAAGGTTAATATGGATATTCTTACAAGGTTGGTCCTAAAACAATCGTACAGTATCATTGTGAAATTGATACAGAACCAGAAAAAAGAGGAAATAAGCAATGTTTCCAAGTATCTTACTGAGGTATTTTTAAGCAACGACAAATACCTATATAACAATGACCTGTATTTGATGAACGAATTCAGAAACAGAATCAAACTCAAATTGGGCAAGAAGTATTTTGAACAAGTAATCATGCAGATGTACAATCTGGTTGTGCAATACGGAAACCAACTTGAATCTGGAAGTGGTTATAAGCTTAAGTTCAACAAACCCTTCAAGATAACAAAACTCTCAAAATATGTGAGGCCATACCTCACCAACATGTATGTTGTTGCCGACAAGAACTTCAATAAAAACCATGAACTCTTCACAAGATATGCAAACGGAAAGTTTCTTATTGTTGACGAAGACTTGAATTCTGGGGCAACATTGGCAAATGTCATTAGAGCACTGCAGAACGTAATGCCTACACAAAACCAGAACAATATAGTATGCCTCACAAATGCATATTCATCGAGTGGATTATAAAAGAAAAATGGCAAGGAATAATTCCTTGCCATTTCCATTCTTTATTTTTTGTCATGTTTGAAATTCTTAAGTTCCTTGTACTTTCTTTCCACTTCATCGAAAATGCTTGCATCAATCAATTTGTTTTTCTTCAAATCATCACGGTCAAAAGTCACATCTTTTAAATAATAAATCGTATCATCTGAAATTTCGATTGTCATTGCTGTATAAAGTACCACGTTTCTTTTTTCAAGAATTTTGGTTCCAGTGATTTTTGTATAGATTTGAATGAAATTTAAAGAATCATCAATGTCGGTGTAGTAATAGCACTTTCCAATATTGTCTTCCATTTCATCCTGAAGCTTGACAAGTGACTCACTCTTCTTTTTTTCTGCATTCTTGATATTGCTGATGACATCTTTCACTTCCGTGTCCCCTGGAAACGTTTCCAGATAAGACTTGATAATTTCGTAGTTCTCCATTCTTATTTTCTAATCTTTATATAAAAGATAAAGATTTAATGGCCGCATGCCAATTGAATTTATGTTAATAAAATATAAAAAAACCACCTAACCTTTCAGATTAAGTGGTCTTTGAAGAATATATAGAGTCAGTCATCAAAGGTGATTAAACCTTCTGGACTTTTTGAAGATTCTCTCTAATAATTCTTGCAAGTCGTTGCTCAGAGATTGTCGGCATTGGCTTTTTGGACTCATTCTTGCTGTCGAAATAAGCTTCAACCTCTTTACGGTTCTGCTCATTGTCCTCCATGTTGTGGTCATGCATGAACTTCCGAATCTCATCCTCATTTCCACGGTTCAGCATCTGTGCTTCATGATTAATCTGCTGTTGGTATCTTTCCTGGTTCTGCATTCCCTTGTCAACGCCATAAGCGGCACCAGCAGCAAGACCAGTGTACAAAAGACCCTTTGCAAGTCCCTTACCAGCTTTCTTTGCCATGTCACCAAATCTTCCCTCATTCAATGTCTCAATAACAGCATTCTCAATGAGCTGGTGAAATTGTTCCTCTGTCAAACGGATAGTATTGTTCTTCTTTGCCATTTTAATTTCGCATGTTTATTATAATAAATAGTTAATAAATTATAAAATATCAAAATATTAAACATAAAATATTGTCCAACAACAATAATATTGGTATCTTTGCAGAAATAAATAATATAACATGTTGACAGAAGAAGAAAAAATATCGAGAGCGAAAGAAATTGCTCATAGAATCATTCTTGAAATTGAGGACGACGAATTAATGAACCGTGTGATTCGCAACGAATTGCATAAACAAATACTTAATAAAAATGAATAAAGAACTAGAATCACTTTGTAGACGCTTCATTTCAGACAATAATCTGCAATTTCAATATGTGGATTATCTGCATTTTTTGTATTGCTTGGGTTTGTTCGGCTACGAAAAACAATGGTATGGCTTGCTTGAAATGATTAAAAATAGGTTTGATAACAATCCAAATAAGTTCCTTGAAAAATATTATCAAATACGAGATAAGATAATCACTGATTTATTGGATAAAAAAGAATATAAGTTCTTCAGTGAAGAAATGAACATGAATGACTTTGCACTTGACAAGGATTCAAGAAACATTCCATCCAGCAACATATACAATCGTGAGAATCTTGGAAAGATGTTTTTGTCCATTGACTTAAAGAAGGCAAATTTCCAGGTCCTAAGACATATCTCACCTGCAATGGTCAATAATTGTTCCACATATGAAGATTTCATAGGCTGTTATACAAATTTGGATTATATAAAGAATTCAAAATATACAAGGCAAGTTATATTCGGAAAACTTAATCCAAAGAGGCATATAACATGCGAAAAGTACTTCATAAATGAAATCAGAAAATTGATTGACAATACAATAACCTCAAACGGAGGAAATATGATATCAATGTCAAATGACGAACTTGTATATCATATTTCAGAACCAGGAAATTTCACCAACGATATGGTTCTTAAATTGGCTGAAACCATAAAGAACGTCACCGATTTCACAGTACATGCCGATATATTCAAACTGAATGGCTATGAGTTTCAGTTTATGGATACGGGGAAGAATAAATTCGCATTCTTTGAAAAAGAATTCTCTGATGGCAGAAAGAAGTTAAAATCTGTGCCTATAATATTCTATAAGATGGTATATAAACTAATGAATGATTTGCCATTGCATGACGAAGATTACATGTTTGAATACGACAAGAATATAACTTGTCAATTCTTCAATGAATTTCAAATCAAAAAGATAAATGGATAAATAATATTAATGCTATTATGACTGCTTATTTATTTGATATTTTTCTCACTTAAAAGTTTTGTTTTCTCTTTAGATTAGATATATATTATATATAATACTTTAACTTTTTTAGATTAGTACACATGTGATATGTCGAACGTTCTGGGCCACTAGTTTGGTAATCCTCATTGGTGGCTTTTTCTTAAAAAAAGTATTTTCCATTGTTTGAATCAAATAAATAACATTGATTAAACAAAATCAAAGAATATAATTTGACTACATATAAAGGCTACTGTTTTCGGTGGCCTTTTTTATTTTTCTCTTGATTTTAATCAATAAAATGGCCTGTTTTGCGCATAAATGGCTGATTATTTATGTTTTTATATCAAATATTGTATTTATTATAAAATGAGGAGCCAAACTATATACAATCGGAATATAGAAAAGTCCCCACGATAAAGTTAAAGTATTACAGTGTTATGAAGAAAATTTTTTTGATGGTTGCGTTGATGCTTTGTATAAGCACCGCAACATTTGCTGGAGAAGGAAATATTATAGCCAGAGAAATTGATAAATCAAGCCACAATGTTGAAATTAACTACGATTTCAATGTCAATTATAATAAGCTTTCAGAATATCTTAAGCTTAATTCTTCGAATTTCCAGAAGGTCAAGAATGCACATGACTCTTTCTGTGAAGAAATGCTCATTGCTTCAAAAACAAACAATCTTGCTGAAAGAGATTCCATTATACAAAATTCAATTGAAAATGAAGTACGCAACATGAAGGAAATATTGTCAAACAAACAATATAAGAAGTTCATCAAGATATTCAATGCAACGCTCAATAATCAGGGTTTTTCAACAAACGCATATTTTTCTGAATAATTTTCAATATGCCTATTGCCCAAATAAAAAATCTTTGGTATATTTGCACTGATAATTCAATAACAACAATTCAGATACTATGCTTAATATTGAAGATATAAGGAAGGAATTAGGAGAATATGCTTTTGATGATAGTGATGCGATTGAATATGGCATGAGATTATTCATAGAGAAGTGGGCAATAAAGCATTTTGGAACACTGCCATATCTGAATCAGATTACTGTCGGTTGTTGCAATAATAGTCCGAATCCAATCAATCTTGCTGGTCGTGATGCAGCTGAGTCATTCGAAACGGATGATGAGGATGATGATGAACATTTGAATAAAGCAAGAGAAAAACGCAATAATATTGATTTAAAGAAAACACTGAAAAATATTCTTAAGGCATATCCAGATACTATAGAATATTATGCTGGTAACAATACAGAGGACGTGATATTGTTCAATGAAATATTCGTTTATTACGATGAGATATTTTATATGAACACTCCGACAATACCAGACAAGATATATGATTGCATTGTTGATAAGGTTATAAAGCCTAAGATTAGATGGGTTTTAAGAGACAATAGAGGAAATATCATTAGCAAGCATATGGAAGTTTTTCCTAATGGTGATATTGCAGATAATTACAATGATGATTTCAATGTTGTAGATGAAAAGATTCGCAATCTTATTCATAGTGACGAAAGCAGCATAATGATTCTTCATGGAAAACCAGGAACAGGAAAGACATCATATATCAGAGACCTAATTGCCACAAATACTGATATCAATTTTTATTGGCTTGATTCTTCAATGTTTAATTATATTGATTCATCTGAATTCGTTGAATTCATCGCCACATGCAAGAATGCAGTATTGGTTCTTGAAGACAGTGAATCTTTGCTTGCATCAAGAGAGGACAAGGCAAATCCAGCAATACAGAGCCTTCTTTCAATATCTGACGGTATGCTTGGAGATTCACTTAAACTAAAGTTCATTTGTACCTTCAACACGGATTTGTGTAATATTGACAAGGCAATCCTAAGAAAAGGAAGAATGAAGGTGAAATACGAATTCAAGGACTTGGAAACTGAAAAAGTAAAGGGTATATTCAGAAAAATCGGTATTGATGAAAATCTTGCCAGGCCAATGCCAATTTGTGATGCATATAATTATCTTGAAGATAATTGTGGCACACAGGAAAAGAGAAAAATTGGCTTCTGATATTTATTAAAGAATTGTTCAAAGACAATAATATAATTAATATTTAAAATTTCAAAACAAATGAAGAAGTTGTTTTTTATGGCATTCTGCTTTGTAGCAGTGTCATTTATGTCTTGCGGAAACCAGACCACTGGTTCCAGTGCTGTTAGTGACAGTGATAGTGTAGTTGTTGACACACTTGACACAGTCGCAGTTGATTCAGCTGCCGTTGACAGCACAGTATGCCCAGATTGAATCTAGGCATATTTCAACAGAAATTAACTTAAACATTGTAGTCCCTAGTCAGCTTGTCTGATTAGGGCTTTTTTATTATTCCGTTATCTATATTTTTGATATTTATTATATAATAAGGCATTGGAAATAAATGAGTAATTATACGCTGAACAATATAAAACGTCACTATCTTCATATCAACGAAGATGATTATTGGGACTTCTATATAAACCAAGATGATTTAGGCCATGGAAAATGGCCTGACATTGATTGTCTTGCTTCTTATATTGATACTGATATTGATGAATGTGTAAGTGGTGATTCGCTTGTAAGCTTATCTTGTTACTCATATAACAATGCATGTTCATTTGGGCTTGATTTGCAAAATATAGGTTTGACAGGTGTTGACAATGGCCTTATCAAGTTCAGAAAGGACAGGGTGACAAACGATGATTTCTATAAGATATACACACAGTCAAAATATCAAATAAGTGCAGATGATTATAGACTGCATCTACATACCGTAAGCGGAAGCACATTGCTGTATGACTATCCTACATCAAGGAATGAAGACGGTTCAATAAAGCTGAATGGAGGTTTCTACCAGGGTTTTTTCAGAGAAGGAAAACAATACAGCATATTACCGTCAACAATAGAGAATCAGTGGAATCTTGAGTTTGTAATAAGAAAGAAAGATTATGAACCAGAATCAAACAGGACATTGAATGACAAATATCCAGGCAATAAGGGCATATTCTTCTATATCGGAACGAGAGCGCAAAATAAATGGGCTTATCTGTACAACAAATTGGTAAGCGGTTCTACATACTTCAACTGTGAAGAGACAGGAGAGGAATTTGACCTTGTCGAAGATGACATTGACCTATGCAGGCAGGAATTCAATACAGACAATGGATTTGAATTGAACTCTGCAAATGACAGATACATCATGTCAGACAATAAGTTTCTGATGTTTGACAGGACACCAAGTGGGATAACCGTCAATAATTATACAGGAGACGAACAGGTACTTCTTGCATACAAGAATAGGAGGTTCACAGGAAATCTGTTTGAATACATGAACAGGACACTGACTGGATATACTGCGAATGACATTGATATGCTGACATCTGGCTATACAGATACATATGACAACCAGAACCTTTACAAAGACATTTATGAGAATGCACTTGCCTTCAAGATAAATGACGATGGCAGCATCGGTTACAGATACCTCGTAAAAGACTGTTCTGGCGGCACTGACGGGCATTTCTCTGTGTTGGAAGGCAATTCCCTTCCAGGAATAATTAAAGGCTCAGAATGGCTTAAAATCAATGTTAAAATAAAGGCATCTGAAAGTTGGATGAAATTGTACTTTTATGTCAATGAAAAACTGAAGTATATCACTAAGGAACTTCCGAAACTTAACCTTCAACAGCAGCTTCTTCATCTGAACCGTCGGCAATGATACGAATATCAGTTCCGCCCATAATACCAAGTGAAAGAACGCCTAAAAGGCTCTTTGCATTAACTCTTCTTTCTTCCTTTTCTACCCAAATTGATGATTTGAACTCGTTTGCCTTTTGAATAAAGAAAGTTGCCGGACGAGCATGAAGACCAACCTGGTTTTCTACCTTAACATCTTTAACGAACATAATTAAAACCTCTCATTAAATGTACAATATATTGTGGTTAATATAAGTGTTTTTGTTTTCTTATTACTATTATACCACCAAATTAAATTCGGTCAACAATAATACCGTAACTTCGTTTGACTTGTTAATTTCAAATAAAAATTTTCAGTGGTATTTGTGCATATTTCACATATTTTTTTATTCTTTTTCAAGTTTCGACAAAAATTTTCTGTCTTTTTTATCAAGTTCGGCATTTTCAAGCATATCGGGCCTGCGCCTATATGTACGCTCAAGTGATTTATGCCTGCGCCATTCATCAACCTTTGCATGATGGCCTGATAGAAGTACATCCGGCACTTCTCTGCCGTTCCAGCTTGACGGATGTGTATACTGCGGATATTCAAGAAGTGAATTAAAATGACTTTCTTCTTCAAAACATTCATCATCACTTAAAACACCCGGCAACATTCTTGCTACCGAATCAGCCACAATCAAAGCAGGAAGTTCACCGCCGGTTAACACATAATCTCCGACTGAAATTTCTTCAGGTTCAAGTTCTTCAATAACTCTTTCATCAATGCCCTCATAATGCCCGCACAAAAGCACAAGATTATCAAGCTTTGAAAGTTCCTTTACTCTTTGTTGAGTAAGTGTTTTACCCTGTGGCGTAAGATATATCAAATGCGGCTTTTCACCTATATTTTCACTTATTGCTTTATAGCAATCAAAAATAGGCTGCGGTGCCATTATCATTCCCATTCCGCCGCCATACGGTTTATCGTCAACACGCCTGTGCTTATCAAGCGTATAGTTCCTAATATCAACACAATTTATTTCAACTTTTCCGGCTTGACGCGCTCTGCCTATTATTGATTCGCTCAAAACAGCATTGCACATATCGGGAAAAAGTGTCATTATATCAATTCTCATCAAAAAGCCCTTTCATTGCCTTAATCTTAATAACCTGATATTCCGTATTTATTTCCTTAACTATATCGGGTGTTGCAGGGATAAGAGTATGCTTTCCCCAAGATTCTGTATCATAAATATCACACGAACCGTAGTTAAGCACATCAACAACCTTTCCGTACTCTTCTTCGGTATCTATATCCACCACATAACAGCCGATAAGGTCTGCAATATAATTAGCATCTTCATCAATAGAAGCATCGTCACGGTTACAATAAAGAATTTTACCTTTTACGGTTTCCGCCTGCTCGATTGAATCAATACCTTTAAGCTTTATTATTGCAAGATTTTTTTGAGATCTTACAGATGTAATTTCAACACTGTTTTGCCCCTTATCATCAAAATACAAAGTTTTAAACTGTTTCAAAAATTCAATATCATCACACCAAAGTTGCATTTTCAACTCACCTTTTATACCGTGTGTATTATTTAATTTTCCTACTTCTAAAAACTGTTTCATAAAACATCACCGTTTTTTATTATACTATATAATATATAGTCATTTCAAGCGAAATATTTAAGCAAAACAAAAGACAGATTGAAAAATCAATCTGTCTTTTATTCGGGATTTCCCTACCTAAAATACTCTTTTATTTCTCATAGTGTGCAATACTATTTTACATTATGTTTTTTCAACTTTCAAGATGTTACCGAGTTGTAGAGCGTTTTATCATCAGTTCCGTTCACACTATGGTGCAAAATCAAAAAAAGAGGTATCGAAAACGATACCTCTTTTTTGGCGCAGAAGGAGAGACTCGCCCATTGAAAGCTAAAGCTTTCTTCGGCACGCCCGCGGGCAACGAAACAGTCCACCGGACTGTTTCTATTCTTCGAATTGCCCTGTTCGAATCCCTATCTTTACATCAAAAACAAAAAGTCACCCGCAGGTGACTTTTTGTTTTTGGCGCAGATGTGGGGATTCGAACCCCAGAAGCCTCGTTAAAGACTTACACGATTTCCAATCGTGCTCCTTCGGCCAGCTCGGACACATCTGCAAATATTGCTTTGATATTATAACCTACCAAAGCAAAAAAAGCAACAATTATTTAGCATTATTTTTAACTTCAAGTTCATTTGCAAAATATACGGAACGGGAAGTAAAGGCAAAATCAATATTCATATCATCCGCAAGAGTTTTAACATCACAATTAAATTTTGATTTAAAGGTAAGGTAATCCTGAAGCGAAGGAATATCAACATAAAAGAAAACTTCAATATCAAGCGAAGAATCGGAATAGCCAGTAAAATTCACACGAATATCAGATTTATCACTTTCATCATAAGAAAGAATAAGCTCTTTAAGTTTTGAGCAAAAAGCGTTAATTTCTTTTGAAGAATGTTTATATTCGATGCCCAAATTTTCATTTATAAGGCGATGTGACATACGGGAAAGATTGATTATAGCAGAATTTGCCACAGTGGTATTAGGATAAATTTTTTGGCTGCCGTCAGTCATTCTAAGCCTGGTTGTACGAATTTTAATTTCTTCAACCTGCCCTGATTCATTATCAATTTTAATAAAATCATCAACTTCAAAAGGTTTATCATAAATAATAATAAATCCGGACAAAAGATTTTCAACTGCATCTTTACAAGCAAACGCAACTGCAACACCGCCGATACCGAGTGCAGCAAAAACTCTTGTAGCACTTATGCCAAATTGTTCAAGCATAAGAAGTGATGATAAAATAATAATAAATATCTTAATCAAATTAGAGATGAAATTCACCGCTGTTTTTTTAGTTTTGGAATCATCATCGCTGAGTACAAATGAAAAATCGCTGTTTATGAAATTTATTAAAAACCAAGATATAGAAAAAATCACACCGAGTTTAAAGATAAGCAAAACGGGATTGCGAATTTCACCGCTCGGCGCAATAATTTCGGTAGAAATATAAATACCGAATACAAAAATAAAAAACGAAAGCGGAACAGAGAGTGCATCAACAAGCGCCCTTTGTGCAACATCACTTTTTCTTGCAATAGTTTTTGTGCAAAGCCAAACGATAGCTTTTGAAATCTGTTTTCTAAACAAAGCAAGTAACAAAAATACTGCCAAGCCTATTATAAGTCTCAGCAGCATTTCCTTTTCATCTTTAACGCCCTCAATAGATGTTACAAGCTTTGACAGAATTGAATTTAATCTGTCACTCATAATTAACCTCTCCAAGATTAGTCAAGAACCTGATAATATGCTGAAAATTTATTCAGCTTTTCTTCAAACTTATCCTTTGGCTGTTCCTTTGGAACTTCAATAGGATATTTACCGGTAAAGCAACCGTCACAATAATCAAAATCTGTATTTTCAGCAAGCTTATGCGTAGCTTCAACTGAAAGATAGCCCAATGAATCAACACCGATTTCTTTAGCAATTTCTTCAACAGTGTCAAACTGGCAGGCAATAAGATTTTCTTGGCTGTCAACATCAGTACCAAAGAAGCAAGGATATTTAAACGGAGGTGATGATATTCTCATATGTACCTCTTTAGCACCTGCTTCACGCAAAAGGCCTACAATTCGCGCACAGGTTGTACCACGCACTATTGAGTCATCAATCATAATAACTCTTTTACCTTTAATATTTTCTTTGACAACATTAAGCTTAATTCTTACTGCATCACGGCGCTGACCTTGAGTTGGCTGAATAAAGCTTCTGCCGATATATCTGTTTTTAATAAATCCGATACCGTAAGGTATACCGCTGGCATTTGCATAGCCCAAAGCAGCGTCAAGCCCCGAATCAGGAACGCCGATAACTATATCGGCATCAACCGGATGCTCCTCTGCCAAAAACTTACCTGCCCTCATTCTTGCTTGCTGAACAGATGAACCCTCAATAACAGAATCCGGGCGAGCGAAATATATATATTCAAATACGCAAATATGACCTTTTTGGGTACAATGGGTATCAATTGATTTAACACCTTCTGTGCTGATTACAACAATTTCACCCGGCCTAATATCACGAACGAACTCTGCACCCAAAGTATCGAGTGCACAGCTTTCGGATGAAACAATCCATCCGCCGCCTTCTGTTTTACCAAGGCAAAGAGGACGAAAGCCGTTAGGGTCACGAAAAGCAATAAGCTTTGTTGCAGTCATTACAACACAAGAATATGCACCTTTAAGCGTAGGCATTATCTTTTCAATAGCTTCTTCCGTACTTTTACTTGTAAGGCGAGCCGAAACAATTGAATAAGCAATAGATTCGGTATCTGAAGTACCGTGAAAAATACCGCCCTTAAGTTCAAAAGTTTTTCTTATATCATGTGCATTTACAAGGTTACCGTTATGCGCAAGGGCAAGATTACCTTTAATATGGCGAATAACAAGCGGCTGAATATTATTAACACTTTTACCGCCGGTGGTAGAATATCTTACATGACCTATTGCCATATTACCTGTACCGAGTGTATCAAGCTTTTCACTTGTAAACACATCGGGAACAAGACCGTCACCGCGATGATGCCTAAACACACCGTCATCATTTACAGCAATACCGCAGCTTTCCTGACCCCTGTGCTGAAGCGCATAAAGTGCAAGATAAGCTGAATGAGCCACATAAGTTGTTTTGTTTTCAAAAATGCCGAATACACCACATTCTTCGTGAAGACTGTTAAACATTAACCCTACTCCCAAAATTATAAATTTTTTTCTGTTTTGCGTATTATATCACAATAAAATACTACTTGCAATAATATAAACAAATAATTTACATAACAAAACGGAGAACAATAGTAAAATATTGTTCTCCGTTTATCTTTATTTAGTTTTAACGCTCTTAACCTTTGACCAAGAAGAATAAACCTTTTTACCGTTCACTATTTTATATGTACGAACCCTTACATAATACTTTTTCTTTGCTTTAAGCTTTTTAATGGTAGTTTTGGTTGTCTTTTGCTTCTTGATATTTACAGTCTTTTTATTTTTCTTGAATTTCTTATCAGTTGCAACTTGAACTTGATAGCCCTTTACACCGCTTACTTTCTTCCATTCAACAGATATAGCATTTTTAGCCGATTTTACCTTTTTAAATTTAGCTGATTTCGGTTTTGCAACATTAACTTGCTCGGTAGCTGTATCATTTTTAACTGACTGCTGTTGAGCAGTCTGCTGTGCGGCTTGTTGTTGGGTTTCCTGTGTAGGTTGAGTTGACGGCTGCGGTGCCGGTGTAGGTGTAATAACGACTTCGCCACCGTTAAGTTCATAGTAGCAAATAAAATAAGTTTCCTTTGTCTTAAACAAAATATTTACTTTTATATTGTATCATTTAAAGTCAAAATTTGCAACACTGCAAAAAGCACCGAGTTCACGATTATGAATCTCGGTGCTTTTGATTATTTTTATTTAGTTAGGTGTATAAAGATTTGCATACGGGCGGGATGATGCCGGAACAAGCTTTTTAAAAGGCTTTGCCATAATGGTGTCATAATCGGCATTAAAGAATTTGCAATACTTTTTAATATACATATCAAGTTCTTTTTTATCAGTTTCATCAAGATTTTGAACCTTAATATTATCGCTGATATTTTCCTTTGGAAAAGAGCCACGAACAAAAATTTTGCCGCCGTGCATACCCGAAGCACAGTGAGTACCGAAAAGCTTTTCTCCCCTTTTCATATCAAGGCCGAGAAGAACAATAGTACCGCCCGCCATATATTCGCCGAGGAATGAACCTGCATTTTTGCCGATAACAAGAACCGGGCGCATTTGCCTAAATTCTTTCATATGAATACCGCCGCGGCAAGCTACATTATCACGAATGTAAATTTGACCGTCACGCATACCGTAACCCATAGCGTCACCCGAATGGCCGTGAACTACGATTTCGCCGCCGCCCATTGTATTGCCGACTGCATCTTGGCAATTACCGTAAACAACAACTCTGCCGCCATTTAAATAGCAAGCCATATCATTGCCCGGCGTACCGTAAACTTCAACGGTTTTACCCTCATCAAGAGCGCAACCGATATATCGCTGGCCGTTAACATCTTTAACAGTAACTTTGTTTTGCTTTTTAAGTTGCTTTTCAATTTCTTCATTTACTGCTTCGTATCGAGTAAGCCCTGCTTCGATAATCATAACAAAATGCCCCCTCTCAATTTTTGAATTCTTGTTTCTTTATCAAACATAAATATTGACGGTGTATCCATAATATCACCCTCAAGTGAATTAAGGTCAACTTTATTTGAAATAAGATTTGTATAAATACCGGCATTTTCGCTTGAATTGATAAGCACAAAGCCTACGAGTTTATTACCCTCAAAAACAAGCCTTTTATAAACATCACCGTCAGATTTGATTTTATCACTATACTGCTCGCCCTGTGCATTTATAAGACCGCAGGTGCAAATGCGAAGTCCGAAAAAGTCAATTGCATTGACTGAATAAGTACCGTTTACAACTTCGCTTTCACAAGCCATTTGATTGCCGGCAACTCTACCCTGCTGCACAGCATTAGGCCAAAGAGCAATAATTTTCTTTGAACCGTCAAGCATATCAACCGAAACGGTGCAATCTCCTGCCGCATAAATATCTTTATCACTTGTTTGCATTGTATGAATATCTGTAATAATACCTCTGTTTACTTCAAGTCCGGCTTTTTCGGCAAGTTCGGTTTGAGGTCTTACACCGACTGCAAGTACAAGCAAATCGCATTTTAACACTTTTCCGTCTTTAAGAGTCACGCTCGTAATGTGCTTACCCTTTGACTGCGCTTTAACAACGGTATTTTCAAGATGAAATTTAATTGCGTTATTTTCTAAATGTTTTTTTATCTGGCGGGCAGATGTTTTATCAAGAATTGACGGAAGAACTCTTGGTGCAAGTTCAACAACATCAACACTCTTGCATATTTTCACAAGTCCTTCGGCAGCTTTCATACCGATAAGACCCGCACCGATAACTACCGCCTTTGTATTTTCATTTGCAAGCTTTTTCAGCTCTTTTGCAGATGCTAAATCAAGGAAAGTTACTGCATTATCTTTACCGTCAACATTTTCCATTGGCGGAACAAAAGGCTTTGAACCTATTGCAAGGCAAAGTTTATCATAAGGGTATGATTTTTTGCCGACTTTAACGGTTTTATTTTTTCTGTCAATAGAAGTTACCTTGGCATCTGTAACAACATTTATATTATTAGCTTTATAAAATGCAGGCTTGCGCAGTGCCATATCACTTTCTTTAACTTTACCTTTAAGAAAATAGCTGATTGACGGGCGTGAATAAGGAAGATACGCTTCCTCTGTAAGCATTGTAATATTGCCTTTAGCGTCAGCTTTTCTGATAGCTTCCGCTGTTGAAAGGCCTGCCGCACAAGCACCGATAATAACATAATTCATTATTTAGCACCTCCCACTTCAAGCCATAACAAAGCGTGGTTAGGGCAATTTTTAACACAGGCAGGTTCTTCGCCTTGGCAAAGGTCACATTTATATGCAATGTTTCCCTGCTTAATACAACCTATCGGGCAAACAGCAAGGCAGGTCATACAACCAATGCATTTATCCTCATTAACAGAAACTATGCCTGTTTTTTTATCTTTAGTCATTGCACCTGTAATGCAAGCTTTTACACAAGCCGGGTCATCACAATGGCGGCAATTAACTGCTACCGAAGCAACCTTATCACCAAAAACAGAAATTCTGCTCACCGGTTCAGGCTTCTCCGACTTATAAGCTTTAACTATATCTTTTGATTTTGAATGAGCTGTTTTGCAATAAACCTCGCAAAGACGGCAGTTTATGCAAAGCTCTTCTCTTGCGAAAACTTTTTTCATATTTGCATATCCCCCTTATTCACCTGCGTGTTTAATGCCGAGTATTTCAAGTTCTTTATCGCTCAAACCTATACCACGAAGCATAAGTCTGTTACCGCGAAGCGAGTCGATAGAGTTAATACCCATACCACCCATTATTTCTTTAATTTCGTGGTTCCAAGCATTGATTAAGTTAATTACTCTTTGATGTGCAATTTCAGGGTTAAGGCGGCGTGTTAAATCAGGCCTTTGAGTAGCAATGCCCCAATTGCATTTACCTGTATTACAGGTTTGGCACATATGGCAGCCCATAGCAATAAGAGGAGCAGAAGCAACATAGCAGGCATCTGCGCCGAGAGCTATTGCCTTAACAATATCTGCCGAACAGCGAAACGAACCTGCGGCAACAAGTGATACTGTTGAGCGAATACCCTCATCACGAAGTCTTTGGTCGGCAGAAGCAAGTGCAAGTTCAATAGGAATACCTACATTATCACGAATTCTTGTAGGTGCGGCACCTGTACCGCCCCTAAATCCGTCAATAACCACAATATCGGCACCGGCTCTTGCAACACCTGAAGCAATAGCTGCAATATTATGTACAGCCGCGATTTTAACAGAAACAGGCTTTTTGTTATGTGTAGCCTGCTTAAGCGACCAAATAAGCTGGCGCAAATCTTCAATAGAATAAATATCGTGGTGCGGTGCAGGTGAAATAGCGTCTGAACCCTCCGGAATCATACGGGCATTTGATACTTCAACATTTACTTTTTCACCCGGAAGGTGACCGCCGATACCCGGCTTTGCACCCTGACCTATTTTAATTTCAACGAACTTCGAATTATTAAGATAGTCTTTATGCACACCGAAACGGCCTGACGCTACCTGAACAACAGCATAATCGCCGAAAGAACGCAAGTCGGGATGAAGACCGCCCTCACCTGTATTAAACAATGTTCCGAGTTCAACGGCTGCCATAGCAAGTGACTTTTGAGCATTAAGTGAAATAGAACCAAAGCTCATAGCCGAAAACATAATAGGTGTTTCAAGCATAACCTGCGGCGGCATTTCGGTGATAGACTTACCTTTCTTTTCAACCTCAATTTTATCAGGCTTGCGACCTAATATAGTACGAATCTCCATCGGTTCACGAAGAGGGTCGATAGACGGATTGGTAACCTGTGATGCATTAAGCAAGATTTTATCCCAATAAATAGGATAAGGTTTTGGATTACCCATAGCGGAAAGAAGAACCGAACCCGTTTCTGCCTGACGGCAGATTTCCTGCTGATAAGAAGGTGTCCAATTCGCATTATCACGATAATCACAAACATATTTTTCTATACGCAATGCTCCTGTCGGGCAGAGGTCAACACATCTGTGGCAGGCAACACAATTTTTTGAATTTACTAATACTGTTTTTCCGTCTTCATCAAAAAAGTGGCATTCATTTGAACACTGACGAACACAGCATCCGCAATTTATGCAAAGTTCTTTATCACGAATAACAGTAAATCTGCGTGGAATATAATTTATCATCAGTTCTCATCCTCCTCTTCATCAATTTCAAGCGGAATAAATACAGGCTCTGCACCTGAAACAGACCATACTTCATCAGGATCAGGGCAAATAATTCTGATTGCCGATTCTTCAGAAGCAAAATAAGCACGGTTTCCTTTAGTTGCGGCAGTAAGTGAACGAAGCTTCAGCCTATCGTTAATAGCAAGAAGTCCCTTATTAGAACCGAGAATTACAGAAAACGGGCCATTAACAAGCGCACCGTTATAAATAGAACGAAGATCGGTAAAATATTTCTTTTTATCATCGTCCATTCTGTCAATTTCATCCCATTCAGGTGCTGTAAGTACATCTGCGGCAACTTCAATAGGAAGATTATGATGGCGCAAAAGATGGTCAAAAAGATAAGTGATAACTTCTGTATCTGTTTGCATCGTGCAAATATATCCAAACTGCTCAATATATCTGCGGTTGGCATCATATGATGATATTTCGCCGTTATGCACAATTGACCAATCAAGAATATTAAAAGGATGAGCACCTCCCCACCAGCCGGGTGTGTTAGTCGGGAATCTGCCGTGCGCTGTCCAAATATAAGCTTCATACTGATCAAGCATATAAAATTCGCCTACATCTTCAGGATAACCTACTGCTTTAAAGCAGCCCATATTTTTACCACTCGAAAAGATATAAGCACCCTCAATTGCATTATTAACTTTAGTTACACACTGTGCAACATATTCAAGTTCATCAAGCCTTGCGTCTTTCATTCGCACACGGTTTGCCTTGCCGAAATAACGCCAAATATCAGGGCCTTTTTCAATGCTTGGAACTTGGCGGGTAGGTATTCTCTCCGCAACATCAATATTAAAATGCCTAAAAAGAAAATCTTCGCACTGCTTTCTTGCCTCGCTTGAATCATAGAAAACATGAATAGCGTATTCATCCTTATGTTCAGGATAAATACCATAAGCAGCAAAACCACCGCCAAGACCATTTGACCTATCGTGCATAAGTGCAATAGATTTAATGATTTGAGAACCGTTTATGCGGTTGCCTTTTCTGTCAATAATAGCAGCAATGGCACAGCCTGACGGAATTCTGATTTCTCCTTCTTTCAACATAGTATCCTCTCCTTAAGTTATGTGTAAATAACAATATATTTTATGAACATAATGTTCAATAAATATCGTGTTTTCTTAATTTTACAATAAAAAGCACTTATTAGTCAATTATACAAATTACAAAATTAGCGCTATTTTTAAGTTATTTTATGTATAATATCACAGTATTCATACAGTTTTTAGTATAGTTATTCAGTTTCTTATGTATACGGTTGTATTTTTATACATATCACATAAAAGAAAAAGGACTGAATTAACAGTCCCTTTTCTTTGGTAGAAAATAGCAAAAACAATTATATAAAAGAGATTTTACAAATCTGTTTTACACATCATCCTCACCCTGCAAAGCATCATATCCTCTTTCGCCGGTACGAACTTTAACCGCATCTTCAACATCATGGATGAAGAAGAGCCAGAAGATGTGGTTGACGAATCTGATGAGTCGGCTCATATACGCAAATAGATGTAATACGGCGAACCAAGGATTCCCGAAACACCTATATATAATATAAAGGAACGCGCAGGAACCGCCACCCTCACGCACCTACCGCATGAATTTAATCTGCCCGCACCCCTCTGCAAACAGAAAAGCCGCCTGACCACAGCGTACTTGCAGGACAAGGATGCACTGGGTCAGGCGGCACAAAAGAAGATTTCAAATTCAGTTTCTCCAAAGTCCGTGCAGGTTGCAATAAGCCCGCGCGAACACCTGTTTGGCTTCTGTGAGGAACACAGCCTCTGGCTTCTCGCCCGGCTTGAGTTCCTTACGATAGACATGCGAATCGGTCACCAGCTCGATCCACTCTATAAAGTGCTCGGCCAGCATAGGATGCTCGACGCTTCCCACCGTCACCCGGTAGCCACCCACACACCATCCGAAGTAATCTTGGCACCAATGACAATATGCCCTTGCGTGGTAAATTTCTTGGCATTCCCGATTAAATTTATAAATACCTTTGTCAATTTCACCTCATCCGTCATGACCAACAATTTTTCCCGGGGTCCTTCATTCACCAATTCAACACCTTGTGCCATATTTAAACGCCCGATATCCAACATAGAATGAACCAAAAAATGTAAATCACAAACACGAAGAAATACCTTATCCATCCCGGCCTCCAAACGGGACAAATCAAGCACATCATCCAGTAACCCCAACAAAGCCCGGCTATTACTCGTGATCATATCACTACTCAATTTTCTCTCCTCCTCGGGTAACCCTTCTTCCACCATCAAATTAGCAAAACCAACAATACTGTTTAAAGGAGTCCGGATCTCGTGCGAAATATTCGCCACGAAAGCTGATTTCAACCGATCGGATTCCTCTGCCTTGCGCATTGCTATCGCCATTTCTTCCTCCACGACCTTGTAACGATTAATATCTATCCCCATCCCGTACACGTATTTCGCCTTCCGCCCATTACTCATTTCCACGGTTTCAACAATTCCCCGGTTCTCCAACCAACGATACTCCCCGGGACATAAGTAATCCACTCGAAAAATAACTACAAACTCTTTCAGTTCATCCTTGGTTATCCCTTCCAGACAAGCCAACAACTCCCCCCGGTCATCCGGATGAATATGAGACATGTATTTTTCAATCGTACTCAAATCCCGACTTAAAGTCTCATCCTTCGGGAAACTCTCCCCAACCGTCATGATATTATTATTCACATCATAACACCAAGAGTAAGCTCGCAAGGCATTTATCGAAATACGTAAGAAGGTTTGTTGCTGCCACTCTCGGGTAACATCACGCAACATAATCACCGCACCGTTCACCTCCCCGCTTTCATTCAACAAAGGAGAAACACTCCCTGTCACTTGCTGCACGGGAGCCCCACACGGGATTAAGACCGTGTTCAACGCCAAGTCCCGACGCATTCTCTCCCCCATCACCTTCTGCACGAAATCTTCAATTCCCTCCCCTCCCCGATTCCGATTGATCTCGCAAACCTCCTTCAAGGGTTTACCAATCACATCTCCTTCACATCCCAAACCGACCACAGAGGCATGGTTCAACTCAATCACCCGCAATTCCTTATCCACCACCAAAATACCTTCACTCATTGAAGACAATGTATTAGACAATATTTCGGTCTTCTTCTTCAACATTTCGGCCATCCGTTGTGCTGCTTTCTCTAAAAATATACTTCGATGTAACATCTTCCGGTACCTCAAGTGAGATAACACCAGAAACAGGACAAGTAACAATAATAATATAAAGGTAATTCCCGCAATCAGAATATAATTTCCGTAAGTCCGCCAAAAAGCATCCCGTTCATTAACGATCAAACTTTTAACCGGAAGGTTCTTGCGTTCTACTCGCCAGCGTTTCAATTGATTTTCATCAAAAACCGGAATAGGATGAACCGTATCTATCGGTATGGCTTTCGCCTGTTCGCCATTCAAAATTCTCACCCCGATTTTTCCGGCTTTTGTTCCCATCTGATCGGCAAACGTCACGATTCCTCCAAAAATTCCCTTTCCCAAACCGTTATCCATCACCGTCAAAATCGGAACCGGACATTCATGAGCATACATGGAATAATAAATATCCGGATCAAGATACACTCCCTGTTTACCTTGTTGCCAAGTGGTCAAAATAACAAAAGAAAGAGGATAAACCTCTTGTAACTCCTTTAAAAAACTATTCACGTCCAAGATCGAATCGCCTGCAAAAACAACCGGGAAACGATCCTTATATTTGGCTAATTGTTGTCGAGCTAAAGCCTCATGCGCTTGCCCCGCTCCCGATTGATCTGAAAACACGTAAACTTTTCGAGCCTCCGGGAATAATTTCCGCCCCAACAGAAACACTTTTTCATAATCAATATCACAAATAACTCCCGTCACCTGATCAAAGTCAAGTTTCTTCGAATATCGCATAACTCCACAAAACACGATAGGTGTTTCCTTTACCAAAGGTATATCCAGAGAGAAAAGGGCGTTATTGGCCTCTTCATCCGAAACAATAATCAAATCTAACTTTCCCTTAACCTCCCGTAACTGTACTTCCAATAAGGAATTCCTCACCTCCGTATTTGTCAGTCGTTTGGAATCCAGATAAATCACCCTCAGATCTACATTGCAACCCGCTCGGTCAAGCTGTTTTTTCACCCCGTTCAACACCTTGCGTCCCCAGATTTGCTCCGAATGATACGAGCAAACAAACAAAACCCGCCTGATCTCGGGAGGTACACCCGTCTCCCCTTCAGCATATTGGACACATCCCAACACCCCGCTCAAAAAAAATAATATAAATAATAAAAAGACTTTCATACGCCAATATATTTTTCCGGGATCCTACGCATATTTTCAAATGTAAAGGTAACATTTTTATTACAAAACAAGTATAATCACATCTATTTTGCAACATTTACTACATATAAAACACTTCTAATATCCAAATATAATTCCCGGATCATTCCCCTAACCCCTTACTCCCACGCGGGAAAGCTCCCTATCGCATATATTTCTTTAATCCACAACAAAAATCATTGTTGTTTTTTCAAATATTTACTATATTGCAAATCAATCTAAAACCAATAAACATCATGGCAACACTAGAAATTCAAGGAAAGACGTTCGAAGTGGACGGCGACGGTTTCCTCACCGATCCTTCAATCTGGAATGAAGACGTGGCAAAACTCTTTGCCGAGGCAGATGGAATCACAGAATTAAATGACAAACATTGGGCAATTATCAAAATCATTCGTGATAATTTTGAAGAAAAGGGGAATGCCCCGATGGTTCGTACCATCTGCAAGGAGACCGGATTAAAATTGAAAGACATTTATGAATTGTTCCCATTAGGACCAGCCCGAGGAGCGTGCCGGGTGGCCGGGTTACCAAAACCCGACGGGTGCGTCTAATACCCACGACCATGTCTTGGTATATTTGGACCTCGTTAGCTGCACTTCTTTTTTGTGTAGTACTACTGGGGGAATATTTCGTACGACTTTTAAAACACGGTTCTCCCAAGGACCTTTCGCAAAAGTCAGGGAATATTGCCCAAGCAGTCTGTTACTCTTGTATTGGAGCTATGTCACCTATGCAAAAAGAATCAGCTTATTTACACCTGCCCACCTATTCGGCAGGTATTATTTTTCATATAGGAAACTTCCTGGCAATAGCCGTGTATCTTCCTTTCACGCTTGCGGTTATTTTCAATTTTCAGATTCCTATTGAAAGCGCAACAAACCTTGTCGTCATGATCTTGGCTGCAATCATCTTTATTGCTGCCGTTTGCGGAATGGCTTTATTCATCAAGCGACTAGCCAAAAAAGAGTTGAGAGATCTATCGTGTGCAGATGATTATATTTCTAATCTTCTCTGCACCATCACGCTCTTCCTGACGACTTATTCCTTGCTGGCCTTACAATTCGGGGCAGTGTATTATGTTATAATGGCACTTCTTTTCGTGTGGATGCCCTTGGGCAAAATCAAACACGTGCTTTACTTTTTCTTTGCCAGGTATCATTTGGGCTTTTTCTACGGCTGGCGTGGAACATGGCCTCCTAAAAAAGCGATTCAATATGACAAATAATATCTCGAACGAACAAAAAGCCAAAGCCCTCGCCATCATTTCGAACACGAATGACAGCAAGCTGGAGACCCATCTAAACGCTTGTGTACGTTGTGGTTTATGTGCATCGAGTTGTATGTACTACCTCACGATGAAAGAGGGGAAATACATCCCGGCACGAAAAGTAGACCTCGTCAGTTCCATTTACCGACGCTACAAGACTTGGCAGGGAGCCATATTCCCGTCGCTATTCCAAGCCCGGGAGTTAAATCAAGAGACATGCGACGAGATGGTCGACTCCCTGTTCGGAGCCTGCACCATGTGCGGACGCTGCGTGAAACATTGCTCGATCGGGGTCGACATTCCCTTCCTTGTGAAAAAAGGACGTGAAATGCTTGCCGTCATGGGACTCGTTCCTAAAACCCTCCAAGCAACTGTCGATGCAGCAGTAAATACCGGAAACAACATGGGTATTCCCACGGAAGAGTTTGTTGACACGATCCAATGGATGGAAGAAGAACTCCAAGACGAACTGGAAGACGAAAAAGCCCAGTTTGAAAAAAAGTCAACTATGCCACCGAAACAGCACTTGATGCTTTACAATGCTTTCACGAACAACGAAAGGAGCCACCCACACAATGCCTATCCTGCGAGGAAAAAACGTCCTGCTGCGCCCGTATCGCCGCAGCGACCTCTCCGGCATTCTGTCGTGGACAAACGACACCGAAGCCACCCGCTACCTGACCGAAATTTTCGACCAGCCGTATACCGAGAAAAACGGCGAGGATTTCCTGAATTACGCGCTTTCCGGCGGCAGCGAGCGCATGATGTTCGTCATGGCCGATCCCGTGACCGAGGAATACTGGGGGCAGATTTCGCTGGAGCGCATCAGCCGCCGCGACGGCACGGCGGAAGTCGGCGTCGTGCTGGCGAAGGAGGAGCACCGCGGCAAGGGCATCGGGCGCGAGGCGCTTTCGCTGCTGCTGCGCTATGCGTTCGATGCGCTGGGGCTGCGGCGCGTGGAATTGACCGTGTTCGCGGAAAACAGCCGCGCAAGGCTCTGCTACTTGAAAGCGGGCTTCATCGAGGAAGGCGTGGCGCGCCAGAAAACGTGGAAGAACGGCAAGTTCCATGACGTTGTGTCCATGGCAGTGCTGCGCGACGAGTGGGCGAAACGGGAGGAACAGGCATGATAGAGGGCAAGCGAATCCGCCTGCGTGCGTTTGAAGGCACGGATGCGGCGGCAAACCACGAGTTCGTCAACGACCCGGAAACCTTGCGCGGGATGATGAGCGGCATCCCGTTCCCCTCGTCCTACGCGGATGAACAGCAGTGGCTGTCCCAGCAGTCCAGCTACACGCGCGGGGAGTACCAGTTCGCGGTGGAGACGGTCGATGGCGACGAGCTTGCGGGGCGCTGCGGCATCATCCGCGTGGACTGGAAGAACCGCATGGCAAAGCTCGCTATCATGATTGGCAAGCCCTACCGCGGCAAGGGATACGGCAAGGAAGCGATGGAACTGCTGTGCGACTTCTGCTTCCGGGAGATGAACCTGCACAAGCTGCGCGTGTCGGTGTTCGCGTTCAACGAAGCGGCTGTGCGGTGCTACCTGTCCTGCGGCTTCCGTGAGGAGGGGCGGCTGGAAAAGGAGCTGTGGCGCGACGGCGCGTACCGCGATGTGCTGATTCTGTCGCGCTTTGCCGACGCGTGACGGGGAAAAATCAGGCGTATCGCCCCCTTTTTCGTTCGGAATCTGTATTTTTGCGGCGGAATTGTTGACAATCGCGCTGGAAAACGGTATGATGAGAGACGTATCGCAAAAAATATTCGGATGTCATGCCGCAAAGAAGCGGGATGATGCCTTGGAGGATTGGGCGCATGAAAAAGATTGTAACGAAGTTTGGCGGCAGCTCACTGGCGGATGCCGGACAGTTCCGCAAAGTAAAGGACATTCTGCTGCTGGACGAAGCGCGGCAGTATGTGATTCCCTCTGCGCCGGGCCGCCGCTTCAAGGACGACGACAAGGTGACAGACCTGCTCTACCGCTGCCACAAGCAGAAGTCGGCGGGCGAGGACTATCAGGATACGTTTGACCTGATCGCCGCGCGCTACATGGACATTGCGGAGGAACTCGGTCTGCATGTGGATTTGGGCGCGGCGCTGGACGAGGTGAACGAAAAGATTGACGCGGGGGCGAACGCGGATTACTGCGCCTCCCGCGGCGAGTACCTGAACGGCTTGCTGCTGGCGGACTTCATGGGCTGGCGGTTCATGGACGCGGCGGAAGCGGTCAAGTTCACGGCGGATGGCGCGTTTGACGCGGAGACGACGAACACGCTGATGGCGGAGAAGCTGTCCGACGGCGTGCCGACGGTCGTGCCGGGCTTCTATGGCAGCTATCCGGACGGCACAATTAAGACGTTCTCGCGCGGCGGATCGGATATCACGGGCGCGATTGTCGCCCGCGCGGTCGAAGCCAGCGTGTACGAAAACTGGACGGACGTGTCGGGTTTCCTGATGGCTGACCCGCGCATTGTGCCGCACCCGCGCGAAATCAGCTCCATCACTTACAAGGAGCTGCGCGAATTGTCCTATATGGGCGCGTCCGTCCTGCATGAGGACGCCATGTTCCCCGTGCACAAGGCGGGTATTCCCACCAATATCCGCAACACCAACGACCCGTCGCATCCGGGTACGATTATCAGCCTGAACGCGCCGCATGATGATTTGCACCCCACCATCACCGGCATTGCGGGGCGCAAGGGCTTCTCGGTCATCAGCATTGAAAAGGCGATGATGAACAGCGAGCTGGGCTTCGGGCGCAAGGTTTTGCAGGCGTTTGAGGAGAACTGCGTGTCCTTTGAGCACCTGCCCACGGGCATTGATACGCTGTGCGTCGTGGTGTCGGGCGAAGTGTTTGCGCCCAAGCGCGATATCATCCTCTCCCGCATCGTGCATGAGACGAACCCGGACACCATCACGGTCTACGACAACATGTCGATTATCGCGACGGTCGGCCGCGGCATGGTGCACAACTGCGGCACGGCGGCGCGCCTGTTCGCGGCGATGAGCAAGGCGGGCATCAACGTCCGCATGATTGATCAGGGGTCGAGCGAGCTGTCGATTATCGTCGGCGTGAACGACGCGGACTATGAAAGCACGATTCAGGCGATTTACAACGCCTTCGTGAAGTGATACGATTTCCTGCATTCGCCTGCGCCTTGTTGATTCCGGCACATTCTCGTTTGAAAATCGTATAAATCCGCATCCCGAAAATGAAAATTTGATGAAAACCCGCCGGAAACGGCGCGAAAGGGTGTCTTTTGCTTGCAAAAAGGCACCTTTTTGTGTTATGATAAGAGAATCGCGGAAAGGCATCAGTATGCCCTGACGTGATGGAAAAAATCGGGAGGTGTGCAAGTGTCAGAGCCGGAAGTTCTGCTGCGCGTGCCGGGAGACAGGCAGTATGCGCTGGCGATTCGCACCGCGCTGGGCGGTGTGGCGATTTTGAAGGATTTGGACGCGGATACCCTCGATGACCTGCGCATGGCGGCGGACGAAATGTGCGACTGCCTGCTGCATCAAGGAAGAACGGTTGACCATCTGGAAGTCGCCGTCTATGATGAGGGCGACTACTTGAAAGTGGCGATTTCCGCGTGCTACGGTGAGAAAAAATGCCCCTGCGAGGACGAAACGGAGATCACCCGCGCCGTTTTGCAGACCCTCGCCAGCGACGTGGAGATGACCCGCTGCGGCGACTGTGTGCAGTGCATTACGCTGCTGCTGCACAAGGCGACTGCGCCGCTGAAAAAGCAATGACACGCCCGGAAGCGGACGACCTTTTCCGGGAGTATGCCCGAAGCCGCGACCATGCGGTGATGGCGCGGCTGGTGGAGGAGAATCTGCCGCTGAGTCAGGCGGTAGCACGGAAATTTCAGGGGCAGGGCGTGGAGAAGGACGACCTCGAACAGGTGGCGGCTATGGCGCTCATGCAGGCGATTGAGCGCTTCGACCCCGAACGCGGTCTGCAATTCTCCACCTTTGCGCTGCCGACGATTGCGGGCAGTGTCCGCAACTACCTGCGCGACCGGGGCAGTACGATTCGCCTGACACGCTCCCTTCGCGAGCAGTTGACGAAGCTCCGCCGCGTGAGCGACGAGCTGACGCGCAAATTGCAGCGTGAACCGTCCATGCGCGAGCTGGCGGAGGCAATGGAACTGCCGCCGGAAGAGCTGCTGACGCTGCTGGACGCGCGCCGCTCGGCACAGACCGTGTCGCTGGACGCGGAAATGTCGGACGACGCGGAAGCGCCGCGGCTGGAGACGTTTCTGGGGCGGCTGGATGAAGGCTATGAGCAGGTGGAACAGGCGCAGTGGCTGAACTGGGTGTACGGGCAGGTGACGCCGACGGAAAAGCTGCTGCTGCAAAAGCGGTTTGAGGAACGATTGGGACAGCGGGAGACGGCGCGCGCCCTCGGCGTGAGCCAGATGCAAGTCAGCCGGATGGAACGGCGCCTGCTGACGCGGCTACGGGAGAAAATGACGGCGGCAGTGCAGTAATCCCGCGCCATTGGTGATAGAGGAAAGGAAAATGCAAGCATCATGAACGACCAGAATCAGCGCGTGTACATGGGCAACGACGATGCCGGAAATCCGATTTATGGGGAGTACGTCGGCAGTGATGCGGTCGGGAATCCGATTTTCGGCGTGTTTCAGGGCTATGATGCTTACAAGCAGCCGGTGTTCAGCGGCATCTGCGGGCAGGATGAGCAGGGCCGCCCGATTTGGGACACCATGGGCTTCAACGAGCAGGGGCAGCTGGTGTACGGCATTCCGGCAGTGTATGACGTGAACGGCAATCCGCTGCCGCAGCCCGCGGAGCAGACCCCCGGCGGTTTCACCGAAGCGGGCAAAGAGCCCGGCAAGGTGCGCCCAAGGCTGCATATCACCCCCTTGATGGTGATGATTATGCTCGCCGTCATCGGCCTGACCGCGTGGTTCTGCTACGAGCAGTTTGCCCCGCAGGCGGCGCGCTACGGCGCGATTGAGCTGGCGAGCATCAACGCCACCCACACCGGCGACGCGCTGATTGCCCGCAACGAAGCGCCCTACACTGCCGACGGCGTGACCTCCATCACCTACATTGCGGAGGAGGGCAGCGAAGTTGCGCAGGAAACGCGCATCTGTCAGGTTTACTCGGCAGGCTTTTCCACGCGCGAGGTGACGACGCTGCAAAGCTATCAGGAGGAAATCCGCGATTATCAGAAAGACCTTATCACCAGCGCCATCAGCGACGCGCGCATGGATCGCCTGATGAGCGAAGTGACGGGGCATTTGCGCGAGCTGCGCGAGATGATTTGGAGCAACACGGGGTCGCTTGACAATCAGGAGACGCTGCTGAAAGCCTCCATCAAGACGCGGCAGGAGCAGATTAAGACCACCTATGCGGATGACCAGCGCTTCTCCCGCAAGCTGGATGACGAAATCTCCCAGCAGCAGCGCATCAACAGCTGGACGAAGGACTTCACGAGCAACTACGTCGGCATCGTGTCGTTCTATCTCGACGGCTACGAGTATGCGCTCACCTCCCAGACCTACCAGAGCTTCACGCCCACGCAGGTGCGGCAGATGGTTCGCGGGCAGGTGCCGGATCAGGATGACGCTCTCCGCGGCAAAACGACGCTCTACCGCATCGTGCAGAACGGCTCGTGGAACGTGCTGTTCCTCTCGGCGGATAAAGACTGGAACCCGGTCAACGGGCAGACCTATCAGCTGAAACTTGGGCGCTTTGACAGCACGCAGGTCTCCGCAACGGTGGAATCCTTCAGCCGCTCCGGCGGCGAACTGCTGGTGCGTTTGCGGGTCGAAAGCGACGTGCATCCCGTGCTGTACATGCGCTCGACCGAAGCGACGCTGGGCGAGAACATGGACACCTTCCGCGTCCCGGAGCGCGCGCTGTATGTGCAGAACGAGACGCAAGGCATCGTCGTCGTCGAGGGGCAGACGGAATCCTTCCACCCCATCAGCGTGCTGACGAAGGCGGATGGCTACATCTACTTCCAGCCCGTCCAGCAGGGGCTGCTCTACGAGGGGCTGACGGTCAAGCTGTTCTGATAGGGGATTATCACGGGCGCAAACGCTCTGCAACGATAAAAAGCAATCCGCAGGAGCAAAATCCTGCAAACAAGGCAAGTAATTTCTGGAAGATAGGAAGCATTCGCATGGAAAACTTGCAAGCCAACCTGACGCTGATTCAGCAGCGCCTTGCCGCCGCGTCGGACGGCAAGTACCCTGTCCCGAAGCTCATCGCCGTCACCAAAACGCACCCGGCGGAGGACATTCTGCTGCTGCAAAATCTCGGCGTCACGGACATCGGGGAAAATAAAGTGCAGGAAATCATGGAAAAACTGCCTGCGCTGGAGAAGAATTTTCAGATTCACCTCATCGGAAGGTTGCAATCCAATAAAGTAAAGTATATAATAGACCATGTATGCCTGATTCACTCGGTGGACAGGCTGTCCCTCGCGCAGGAAATCGACCGTCAGGCGCAGAAGCACAATCGCGTGATGCCTGTGCTGATTCAGGTGTCCCCCTGCGGCGAGGCGCAGAAGGGCGGATTGCCCCCTGAAGAGCTAATCCCCTTCCTGCGCACGGTTTCGCAGCTGCCGGGGCTTTCCGTGCAGGGGCTGATGGCGGTGATGCCCAACACGCCGGATACGGCGCTGCTGGACAAGCTGTTCGCTGATATGCGCACCCTCTTTGAGCGGACGCGGGCGGAGGCGATTCCCAGCATTGAGATGAAGGAGCTTTCCATGGGCATGTCCCATGATTACGAATTGGCGGCGCGGCACGGCGCAACGATGGTACGCATCGGCAGTGCGCTGATGGGCGCGCGCGACTACGGCCCGCAAGGGCAACATTGATGGCGGCTGTTCTGATTCGTCGGAACATGCCCGAAGCTGGAGGAGCAAAGAAGCAGCATGGCGATTTTCGATAAAGCCAAGGAGAAATTTCAGGGATTCATGCAGGGCGGCGAGCAGGCGAACCGCAACCGGCGCAGCAACGGCGGCACGAGCGGCTATCGCCCAGTGCGCAATCAAAATACCCCCCAGCCGCAGCAGGAAGTTCCGGCGGGCGCGTTCGGCGGCGGCGTGATGCCGGACACCATGTTCGGCGGGAATGCCGGCTTCGAGAGCGTCGCGGCGACGGGGCGGCAGAATCCCAGCGGGGCGGCTCCTCAGCAGACGGCGAAGCACCGCACCTTCCAAGACCTGCTCAACCGCGCGCTCGGCAAGCAGGACAAGCAGAGCGGCGCGCAGCCTGTGCAGCCCCCGCAGCAGACGGGCAATGTGCCGTACGGGCAGGGACAGCGCTTCCCGAACAACGGGCAGAATGCGCAGGGCGGCGGAAACGCCATGAACAGCCAGAATCCCTACAATAATCCGCAGTACGGCATGGGCCAGCGCTTCCCGAACGCGCAGAACACGCAGAGCACGAACGCGCAGTACAACAATCCGCAGTACGGCACGAGCCAGCGCTTCCAGAGTGCACAATTCGCTCCGCAGGGGCAGCCGATGGGCGCAAGCCAGCGGTACAATACGGGGTATAATCAACAGCCGAACGGACAGCCGGGCTACACAGGGTATCAACCGCAGGGCAGCATGGGCGGGCAGACGGGCTATCAGAATCCGCCGCAGAACTATGCGAATCCGCCGCGGGGCAACACGATGAGCGGTCAGCCCGTGCAGGGCACGCCTGTGGGCGGGCAGACGGGCTATCAGCAGCCATACTACGGGACGAATCAGCCGTATCAGCAGCCCACCGGGCAGATGAACCGGACGCAACAGAACGCGCCGGAGCAGGTGAGAGGCAATGTGAGCTACTTCCCCGGCTCGTTTGTGGAGGAGGACGGCACCAGCTACCGCGCGGTGCTCAACGTCGTGCAGGTGACAAGCGTGTCGTCGTGCTATCGGCTGATTGAATTCCTTCAAAATAACGAGATTCTGCTGGTGAACGCCGAGGATATCTCCGACCGCATGGAAGCGCGCCGCTGCCTTGACATCCTCTACGGCGCATGCGTGGTATCGAAGTGCCGCCTGACGCGTGTCTCGCGCGATACGCTCTACATCATCGCCCCCGCCGACGTGAAGCTGGCAGCATTCGACGGCCTCCGCCGGATGGGCGAACAGGATATTCAGCTCAACTGGCCCTACCCGGACAACGGCGGATTCACGTCGTCTTTCGGCGGCGTACAGGTCAATTACCGCACCGTCGGGGGCTATCAGAACGCTCGCTAAGGGAGGTACATAGCATGATTGCCTTGAAGATTCTGGATATGCTGCTCCGCCTGTACATGCTCATCGTGCTGGCGGTGGTTATCATCCGCGTGCTGCAGGTGACGCCGAACAAGTGGACGAACCTGCTTGACCGCATGACGGAGCCGCTGCTCTCGCCGATTCGGGCACAGCTGAACAAGCACCTGCCGGAAAGCTGGAACGCGGTTGACTTGTCGCCGCTGGTGCTGCTGCTGCTTGTGTGGCTGGTGCGCGCGATTCTGCTATGAGGGCGGACGCGGAAGGGCAAACCGCGCTTCGGCTTCGGCAGGGCGCACAGCGTGCGGAGAAACTTGACCGCGCGGTTCCGGGACGCTTTGTGACCGGCATGGAGCGGCAGGAGGCGCAGCGGGAGGCGAAGGTCTGCGGCGTTTTGGCTTCCTTTGACGGCGGCTGGGACGACGCGGAACGTGTGCAGGTGTGTTTTCACCCGGACGGGGTGGACGCGGAATTTACGGCGGTTTGGCTGGAAATCAGCTGGGCGGCGAAATTTGCCCGCGTTGGGTACAGTGACCTGCTTGGCAGCCTGATGGCGCTGGGCATGGACAGAAGCCTGTTCGGGGATTTGATGGTGGAGGATGGCACGGCGTACCTGCTGGCAATGCCTGAAGCGGCGAAGTCACTTCAGGACGAGTGGCACGAGGCGGGACACACGGCGATTCGCGTGCGCCTGCTGGACGCGCCGCCGCAGTTCACGCCGCCGCAAGGGGCGCAAATGCACGATACGGTGGCGTCCCTGCGGCTGGATTGCGTGCTGGCGGTGGGCATGTCGCTTTCGCGGGCGCGCGCGGCGGAAATCATCCGGCAAGGCCTTGTGCAGCGGAATCACACGCCGGAAGAGCGCGTTGATACCCTGCTGGAAGCGGGCGATCTGCTCTCCATCCGCGGGTTTGGGCGCATTCGGCTGACGGAAATCGGCGGTCGGACGCGCAAAGATAGAATCAGCATCCAATTGGAAGTATTCAAACGGGAAAGGTCATCATAAAACATAAGGAAGCATTAGAAAGGAGCAGCGACAATGGAACAGCGGATTACGGTGGACAGCATTCTGGACAAGAAATTCAGCACGGTGGCGAAGGGCTTCAATCAGCAGGAGGTTGATGAATACCTCGACCAGATTTGCGACGAGTTTGACCGCCGCGACGCGGAAATGAACACCCTGCGGCAGGAAATTGCGCAGCTGAAGGCGGCGCAGGCGAACGGCAGCAATACCGTGCCCCAGCAGACCCGCACGGAAGCGGCGACGGACGACAGCTTCCGCGAGATTCTCGAAATGGCGAAGCGCGTCAAGGATCAGACGATTGCGGATGCGCAGACGAAGGCATCCCAGATTCTGGCGAACGCGGAGAACGAGGCCCGTCAGCAGCTGAGCGACCTGACGAAGCAGAAGGAAGACCTGACCGCGCAGGTGAACAGCCTGAAAGCGTCGGCGAAGTCCTACTATGAGCAGGCGCAGAATGCCCTGAACGGTCTGAGCAAGCTGCTGTAAGGTTCATAGGACTTCAAACTAAAAACTTTCGGCTAAAAACTACTCCGGTAGTGGCGACCGAAGGGGAGTCAGGGGCGATCGCAGACTTCGTCTGTTTTCATTGCCCCCGACTCGCTCCCGCAGGAGCGAAATCCCTGCGTGGGCAATGCTCACTATGCGGAAATAGCGCAAATGGCGAAAATCGGACAGTACGAGCGGCAGATGGCGAAGCAGCTGTCTGCCGCTTTTTGTCGGAAAGGAGCGCGCCGTGGAGGAACTTCGCGTCTCGGTTCGGGAACTTGTCGAATTTACCCTGCACGGCGCGGATATCCGCCTTATCTCCGGGCGGATGCAGGACATGCTGGACGGCACGCTGGGTCATCAGGCGCGGCAGAAGCTGCTGGGCGACGGTTGGCAGGCGGAGGTTCCCCTGAATCTGCCGATTCCCGTGGAGGACGAGGAACTGACGCTCGTCCTCGGCGGGCGGATGGACGCCTTCCGTGACGCAGCCGACGTCCCGTGCGTGGAGGAAATCAAGCTCTGGCAGGGGGAGCATCCGCCGGAAGCGCCGATTCCCGCACATCGGATGCAGGCGGTCTGCTATGGGCATATGCTCTGCGTGACGCGCGGGCTTCCGGCAGTGGACGTGCGCGTGGTATATGTGACGCGGCGCGGGAAGGTGCAGGGTGAATTTCCGGAGCGGCTGACGGCGGAAGAATGTCGGGCGGAATTCCAGTCGGTGCTCCTGCCGTATCTGCGGCGGATTCGGGCGGTTCGGCGGCACACGCGGGCGCGGAATGCGTCGCTCGCCGCGCTGAAATTCCCATATGCCAATTACCGCCCGGGTCAGCGGGAGATGGCGGTGCAGGTGTACACCGCTATCAAGCGGAAAAAGCGGCTCTTCGCCTGTATGCCCACGGGCACGGGCAAATCCTCCGCGACACTCTTTCCGGCGCTCAAAGCGCTTGGCGAGGGCCTGACGGGTCAGGTTTACTACCTCACCGCACGCACGACGCAGCGGCAGGGGGCGCTCGACGCACTGGCGCGCCTGCATCAGCAGACGCTGCACCTTTGGGCGCTGGTGATTGACGCGAAGGACAAGCAATGCCCGACACACACGCTGTGCCACCCGGACTGCTGCGAGCGGGCGAAGGGGCATTTTCTGCGCGACACGGAAGCCATCGAGGAGATGATGGCTGCGGACGACTGGTCGGCGGAAAACGTGAGGGCGGTGGCGGACAAATACTGCCTGTGCCCGTTTGAATTCGCCATGTCGCTGTGCGAAATCGCGGACGTAGTCATCTGCGACTACAACTACGCGCTTGACCCGGCGGTGCACATCCGGCGGATTTTCGACGCAACACGCGACGTGACGCTGCTCATCGACGAGGCGCACCACCTGCCGGAGCGGATTCGCGATATGCTGTCCGGGTCGGTAGATTCCGCCGGGCTGCGGAAGCTGCGGACGGTTGTCGGCAAGGCGGCGGGGAAGAAGCATCCGCTGTATAAGGCGATGGCAGACGTGATTCGCGCGGTGGACAGCCTGCTGCTGCCGGAGGACGGCTCGCAGGAGGGGACACTGCCGAAACTGCCGGATGATTTTGACCGCGTGTGCTTGTCACTGGCGGATGCGTTCATGGACGCGCGGCAGGAGCATTTCCCGTGGGAGGATGCGGGCGGACGGCTCGGCGACACGCTGATGCCGCTGCTGTCTTTCAACCGCGCCCGTCAGCGGGATTCGTCGGACTACGCGATTCTCTGGGAGGGGCGCAGGCATCCGAAGATTACCGCGTTTGCGCTGGATGCTGCCGGGTATTTCCAGCAGGCGACGCAAGGGCTTTCGGGCGTAACGTGCTTTTCCGCGACGCTGCATCCGCTGCCGGAAATGCGGCTTCTTTTGGGCGGCGCGGAGGACGACGCGTGTTTCGCCATGCCGTCGCCGTTTCCGCCGGAGCACCTGCAAATCCGCCAAGTGGACGTGAACACGCGCTATGCGCACCGGCCATCGGCGTGCGTGGAAATTGCGCGGCAGATTACAGCGCTTGTGACGCGAAAACCCGGCAAGTACCTTGTGTTTTTCCCCAGTTTTGCATTTCTGCGGATGACGGCGGAGCGGCTGATGCTGCCGTGTCAGGTGCAGGAGAAGCAGATGGACGAGGCGGCGCGCGCGGCGTTTCTGGATGCTTATCGGCAGGATGGAGGCGACGCGCTGAGCCTGTGTGTCCTCGGCGGCGTGTTCTCGGAGGGGATTGACCTGCCAGGGCGGCAGCTGGACGGCGTGGTGGTCGTCGGGGTCGGGCTGCCGCAGGTGAATCTGTATCAAGAGGTGCTTCGGGCGCACTTCGAGCGGACGCTGGGCGACGGCTTCCTGTATGCGTACATGCTGCCGGGAATGCAGAAGGTGACGCAGGCGGTCGGGCGGGTGATTCGCACGGAGACGGATACGGGGGTCGCGCTGCTGCTGGATGACCGGTACAGCTATCCGGCGTATCGGCGGCTGATGCCGGAGCATTGGCGGATTTCCCGATAGAAGCGGGAAAGCGCTTCGAGCTTTTTTCTACGATTGTATTGACTTGATTTGTCGCAGGGGTTTCGCCACTGCGGTGGCGACCAGAGGGCTTTGCGGTCGCCCTCTGGACTGCTTCGCATGCACACCCATGTTACTATTTGGTAGTGTTTATTGGGGAAACCCAACGCACACCAACGAATAACTTCCAATAAAAATCAAGTAACAAAAGTGTGCACCCGAAGGTTTCCAAAGGGCGATCGCAGACGATGCCTGTTTTCATGCCCTCTGGTCGCCTCCGCAGAGGCGAAATCCCTGCATAAACACGCGGACACAGTATGCAATCGCGCGCAACTCAATCGCGCGAAAGGGAGTCCAGAGGGTCGAAGACCCTTTGGCAGAGTCCAGAGGCAGAGCCTCTGGTTGGAGGTGTTATCTTATGCCAATGGATGGCTTGACACTGGGGTTTGCGACGCGGGAGATGAACGCGATTCTGCCGGGCGGGAGAATCGACCGCATCACGCAGCCGGAAAAGGATACCATTGTGCTGCTGGTTCGCGCGGGAGCGGCGAATCATCGGCTGCTGCTGTGCGCGTCGCCGAACAATGCGCGCTGCCACTTTACGAACTTGAATTTCCCGAATCCGCTTGAACCGCCGATGTTCTGTATGCTCCTGCGCAAGCAAATCCTCAGCGGGCGCATTTTGAGCATCCAGCAAATGCACGGCGACCGCGTGATTCACGTCGATATTGACACGGTGAATGAACTGGGCGACCACGTCCTGCGCCGGCTGGTGCTGGAAATCATGGGGCGGCACAGCAATTTGATGCTGCTGGACGAGGACGGGCGAATCCTTGAAGCGGCGCGGCACGTCAGCGCGGACATGAGCCGCGTGCGCCAGATTCAGCCGGGGCTGCCGTACCTGCCGCCGCCCGCGCAGGACAAAATCGCCCCGGAAGACGCCGACGCGGAAAACCTGCTTGCCAAGCTCGAAGCGCAGGGGGATGTGCCGCTGCAAAAGGCGCTTGCCGCCAGCGTGTCGGGGCTGTCGAATCCGGCGGCGAAGGAACTTGCTTATCGTGTGCTGCCCGCCGGGTGCGACCGCACGGACAATCTGCCCGAAACGGCGGCGCGCCTTGCGGAACTGCTGCGCCGCCTGCCGCAGATGGCTGATCCGCGCGTGCTGGAGGATGAGCAGGGCGAACCGGCGGACATCTTCCCATTCCCATATTTGAGCCGCGATTTGGAGCGGCAGAAGCCGTACCCGACCGTGTCGCAGGCGCTCGAACGCTATTTCGGCGCGCGTGACCAGCAGGATCGCATCAACCAGAAGAGCGCATCCATGGTCAAGCTGCTCAAAGGGCAGATTGAGCGCTGCGAAAAGAAACTCGCCCAGCAGGAGGAGGACTTGTCCAGCGCCGCGAGGATGGATGAATACCGCATCATGGGCGAGATCATCAACGCGAACCTGTGGCAGCTGAAAAAGGGGCAGACTGAAGCGACACTGCCGAATTTCTACGACGAAAACGGCGGCAGCATGACGATTCCGCTGGATAATCAGCTGACCCCCGTGCAAAACGCCCAGCGGTACTTCAAGAAGTACCAAAAGGCGCGGACGACGCGGGAAATTGCCGCCGAGCAGAAGGAAAAGACGCTCAAGGAGCTGGATTATCTGGAAGGCACGCTGCTGGACGTGGGCAAGTGCATCGGCGAAAGCGAACTGGAGGAAATCCGGCAGGATTTGATGCGCACGGGCTACATCCGCAAGGGCGTCAACCGCCGCCAGCAGAAGGCGCTGCCGAAATCCAAGCCGTACCACTACCGCTCGACGGACGGCATCGACATCTACGTCGGCAAAAATGCCGCGCAGAACGACCGCCTGACCGGGGACGCGCGCCCGAATGAAACGTGGCTGCACGCCAAGGACATGCCCGGCAGCCACGTTATCATCCGCCAAGAAGGAGAGATTCCGCGTCAGACGCTTTTGGAAGCCGCGATTCTTGCCGCGTGGTACTCCAAGGGGCAGAATTCCTCCGGCGTGCCGATTGACTACACGCTCCGCCGCTATGTCAAGAAGCCCGGCGGCGCCGCTCCCGGCATGGTCATTTACACCAACCAGCGGACGCTTTTCATGACCGTCAGCGAAAGCGACGTGCGGAAAATTCAGCTGGTGGAAGAATGATGGGTTCTTCACGGAAAGTTGGGAAGCAAACAAGGACTTAGGCGAAGCCCCCAAAAGCTGCACGCGGAAGGAGCATGAAAGTGCGACTAACCCAATCGCGAAAAGGGGTCAAGGGGCAATTGCCCCTTGCAGGGTCAAGGGACAGCGTCCCTTGTGGGGTTTGGG
>ENA-UEQL01000145-UEQL01000145.1-human-gut-metagenome-genome-assembly--contig:-NODE-145-length-42664-cov-8.888393_pt1 | contig 42664 bp, 44 predicted proteins | sample MGYA00242905_ERZ507926 | MGnify/ENA primary metagenome ERZ507926 (study PRJEB26167, sample SAMN06115531) | human gut metagenome | host: Homo sapiens | place: China:Henan | collected 2015-09-09 | study...
TATAACTGCGCGAAAAAACTCGGCATCGACATCACGGAATTGCTGCTCGGAAAATCGCCACTACGTCCTGATAAATCGTTTTCCCATTTGAGCGGATAATCTTTAAATCATAGTTGTTACTTTCTGCAAATGTTTTCGCGCTTTCAAGTGCGAGGCGTGTCTTTCCTACTCCAGCGGGGCCAGAAAGCAAAATTACATCGCTTTCATTTAGTACATGATTGATGTATTCCAGCTCTTGCTCTCTGCACAACAATGGCATATCAAGAGATGTTGAATATGGATTGCATGAAAAATATGTAAGAAAACTTTCAAGGCTAAAAATCTGGTGGGTATCAATGTCAATATTTAAGTGGTCTTTAGCAAGATCAGGATACTTAAGATACAAGTCGAAAGATACCTCTCCGAGTCCAATTAGAATTGTGTTCTCAAAATATGAGCAAAGCTTTTTTACCTGCCCCGGGGTAAAATTTGTTGATGTATGACAACAAATAATCTGTGAAATATCTTCAATAGGTATCCCTGTTTTTGCCGTATCTAAGCAGCTTAAGATATCCGCTTCGACTTTGTTGTATGCGTGATTTCCCACAGAACCATGATCAATGAGAATAAAACGCCCATCTGCACACTGTACAAATGAATCCGGAGTTCCTTTTGTCACTTTATTGGTTCCAGAATGTGATCCAAAAGGCATAATATTGGAAAAACCATACTTTTTCATAACATACGAATCCATCAGTTTTTGATATGCACCAGGATCAAGAGATAAAATAGCCGCCTGTATTTGGTTAATTTTAGACACTTCCATTTCCTCCTAACGTAAAACTGGTTTTTCACACAAGTTCATAGAAATTTCAAGACATATTTGCCATTGCTTTTCAGTATATCAGATTTACGATTTTACGTCGAGTGATTCCGAAGGAAGAAATCTATAATAGCAATATCTTAACGCAAGGAGATAGTGCTATGCCTAAAAAATATCAATTCGAATTTAAAGCCAAGGTCGTTCGTCGTTATCAAAACGGAGAAACCATCAAATCTCTCGCCCCTGAGCTATATATTGCTCAGGGAACACTTTACCGCTGGCGGAAGGAGTACTGTTCCATCCAAGGAATAAACCACACCTACACGCCAAAGGAGTTCAACGCCATCTCAAGGCGATTGGCAAAACTGGAACATGAAATGAAGATCATCCGCCTTTCACAGTGTATAACAAGTGTTCCCTTGCAGAAAAGGCTTTCCATATTGGAAAATCTCTACCACCGATTGGATAATACTTATAGCGTTCATGAGCTATGCGAGGCATTGGATGTCGCTCGCGGTACATTTTACAACCATATCTTTCGCCGTGCAGACCGCAACCAGCGCGACCAAGAGCAAGCGCAGCTTATGCATCTGGTGCGGCAGGCTTTTGATGATAGTGGTCAGCGGTATGGCACCGAAAAGATTCGCATCACATTGGCCGAAGGTGGCGTCAGAGTCAGCACCAAGCGCATTGCCGCGATCATGCAGGAGCTCGACCTGCGCAGCATTCGTGTCGATTCCAAAAAGCAGTTTAAGAAGTATCAGAAATACCGCAAGCAAAACCTGTTGGAGCAGCAATTCACCGCAGATCGTCCTAATCAAACATGGGTCAGCGATATTACATACTTTAAGGTCAACGATTACTGGCTTTATCTGTGCATCATCCTCGACCTCTTTTCCCGGAAAGTCGTTGGCTATCGCGTATCCCGCAACGCCAGTACAAATCTGGTCACCAGCACATTTCGGGCAGCCTTCCGTGAACGAGGTAACCCCGCTGATTTGACTTTTCACAGCGACAGCGGCAAGCAGTATACCTCTGCAGCATTTACAACGCTCCTGCAAAAGTGCGGTGTGAAGCAATCGTTTTCCGCCACGGCACGGCCGCATGACAACGCCCCAGTTGCGGCGCAGGTAGATGCCGTCCACGTAGACGTATGGATAGTGCCCGCCCTGCAACGGGCGGTTCCGCCAGTCCTCGATGTGGACGTAGGCTTTCTTGTTCAGCTCGCTGATGGTGGCGGGCGAGACCTTGCTGCCCCACAGTGCCTCCGTGATGTCCTCCACCCGGCGCACGGAAACGCCTGCCAGGTACATCTCGATGAGCGCCTCCTCCACGCTGCTCTCCCGGCGGCGATACCGCTCGATGATGGCAGTCTCGAAGGATACGCCCTTGAGCCGCGGCATGTGGAGCGTGACGTCGCCGGAGGTTGTGGTGAGATTGCGGTCATAGTAACCGCTGCGGTAGCCCTGACGGGCCTCGCTGCGCTCGTAGCGGGCCGCCTGCGTCAGGGACTCCGCCTCCTTTTCCAGCAGCTCGTTCAGGGTTTCCTCTACACTTCCTCGAACTAATTCCTTGAGCTGCCCCTTGATAATTTCCTCATTCAGCTGTACAATTTTCTCGGACATAGTTTGCTTGCTCCTTTCGAATGTTTGTGTGGTAACTTCATTCTACCAGAGCCTGCAAGCTATGTCTTCTTTTATGCGATTCCCAATTTGCGCAAGTTATTGTACCTTATCATTTTAGCCTAGTTTCCTACTGTGCATCATCTATATATGAAAAAGCAGACTGCCCCAGTATAAGCGGGCAGTCCACTTTTTATCGAAACATGGGTGGTGTTCATTTTCAGATACGATTTGCAGCCAAGTACATTTTACCGCTAAAATAGGAATTTACAATTTTCACTAATTGTAATAAGTAGTTGTATGTGGCCTCTCCGTATTTCTTCATATCATTAAGGGTATAACCTTTTCCCACTTCTTTAAACGCTCGTTCCCCATGTGCTAAAACGTTGCGAAAATTTCGGATATCGTGAAGTTTCTCCTCATCTACAGCATGAAAATCATCTTCTAATCCCCAGTCTTTTAATAAAGCTCGAATTGCTCTGGCATCTATATTGCCAGAAAAAAGAGTTATTTTACCAGAATATTTTGATAAATCCAATTTGAGCAAATCATTTTCTGCCATAGTTCCGTCTTTGTCATATTTTTTGTATTGTATTTGTAATTGATGATCCAATTGCCCAAAATTCGAGCAATTTATCACTACTTCATCAAATAACATCTCAAATATAGAGTAAATAATGCTTTCCATCAGATTATAGTACAAAAGAAAAAGAGCTGCTTTTAAAGTAGGATTAGTAGGTGCATAACCAATCGCTTCTTTTTCGTCATTACACAGCCTGCTAATCAATTCTTCAATTTCATCGTATCTAGAATTAAGCAGTTTACTCAAATCACTCATTTCAATAATTCCTGTTTCACATATGCAATTCTCTTTTGAATGTGTGCTTTATTATGCGTCTTATATTTGGACGAAGTAATACGGCTTAACTCACCTGTCTGCAACCATACCTGTGTATCTTCAAATTTTTTGTCCAAGTCCGGTTTTTCTTTTAAAGCTAATGCTGATCCAACAGCAATCGCTTCAAAATATACTCTTGAGACCTGATGTACATCTCCTTTTGCAAATCCGTGTGCAAATGCCTTTGAAACAAACGTGATCATTTGATTAAATAAATTCCGTTTACTTTGCAATAGATCTAGATCTTGTTCAGCCTTTTGGTTCATTTCTTGCAGATATGTATCTAAGTAAGTAGCAATTCCCATCCTATCAGTAAAGGAGAAATTTGGATATGCATCATATAGTGCAAAGAATCTCAAAATCAATTCTTCATGTTCTTGCCGATTTGCAACCAAAGGAGCCAATGGTGTCATACGTCTGAACACTTCATTAATCGCACATTCTTTGTAGATGAAATCATTAAAGGGACCTTTAAAAATTCCTTTTCGCTTCTCCATTGAATATAAAGGATCGCTTCCGCGGTTAATTCTCTCAAAAATGTCATTTTTTATTTCCTCGGTTGTGTTGTCACGTAAAACAATAGCCCTTAGTGCGGAATTTTTAATTTTTCGTTGTCGGCCAAGTGATAGCTGTGAAAAACGAAATTCGTTTAAGTTTGTCAATTTTTTTAAATTGCAGAGAGTCAACTCATCGGAGAAAAATGCCGCTAGTGTTCTAATTCGCTGAGATCCATCTACAATTTCTAAGCGCCCTTTTTCATTTTCTGCTAGGAAAATGAGAGGGACAGGTAAACCCAAAACAATCGATTCAATAAATTTTGACTGTCTTTGCTCGTCCCAGGTAAACTCGCGTTGATAATCAGGAACAAAGATTTCATTATCATTTTTCTCAAAATTTTTCAAATATTTATCGACAACGATTTCGATGGTAAATTCACGAGTATCATAATCTACACTTTTCTTTTCCTCTTCGATTTGTTTTTCGATTTGCTCATTAATATCCATTAAGCTTCCTCCTAATCTAAATTATTGACAAGAAAGTATCATTTTCCGCAATTATGTCATTAGTTACAAGTATATTATATCATATCCATTATCACTTGTCTATTGTTAACACCAGCTACATATATAAATTGCATAACTCTTGCGCAATTCCCACTATGTCTACCTTTGTAATCTTTCGATTTTCTCGATCCCGCTTTTCAGCCGCACCAGCATTTCATCTTTAGACAATATCCTGACCGACTCTACCAACGCACGAATTTGGTATTCGTCCCACTTCGTAATGGCTGTACCGGCCTGTTTCAGAGTGTCTGCGGCCAGTTTCATGTGGCTGGTCAGCTCTGCATCTTCCGCCTGCTGTTGCTTCAGCTCGGCGCGTTTGGCTTTCAGTTCTGCCTGCTGGGTAAGGATCGTCTTGAAATGTTCACTGTAGTCGGTGCTATTGCCGGAGGCCGCAGTTGCGAAGGTGGCGTCAAACTCCTGTGCCAGAGTTTCCAGTTGGTGGTCGATATCAGCGATGGTAAGTTCTCCGCTTCGGCTGGGGCGTATCACCACCTGTAGATTTTCCGTGACCCGCCGCACCAGTGCGGGTTTCTCAGACATTACGCCGTTGATAACCCGCAGGATGGCCTGCTGGAGCTGCTGCTCATCCACGGCGGGCGAATCATGGCAGTATTTCTTGCCGTAGTCGAAGCGGCTGATGCAGCGCCAGACGATGTGCTTCTTTCCCCTGTTGACCCAGGTGCAGCGGCGGTACAGTGTGCCGCATTCACCGCAGATGACCCGATCTGACAGGGCATATTTCGGCGTGTAGCAGCTTCTGCCGCTGGGGGTACTTTTCTGCGTGTTGCCCTTCAGTGCGTTGCGCCGCGCCAACTCTGTCTGCACTGCGTCGTATGTCTTGCGGTCTATGATCGATTCATGGTTATTTTGCACAAGATACATGGCACGTTGCCCTGTATTGCGGATGGTCTTACGGCTGATGCAGTCCTGTCGGAAGGTTTTCTGCATCAGGACGTCACCGGCGTATTTCTCGTTGGATAGGATACCTCGTACCGCTGTATGTGTCCATGTTACACCGCCACGGGCGTTTGGAATGTGGCGTTCCTCCAAATCTTTGCGAATCATGTTAAGGCTGTCACCGCGGAGGTACTTCTGGTAGATCTCCCGGACGATCTCTGCCTGTTCTGGAATGACCCGTGGCTTACCGCCTGTTCCTTTTTCATAGGCGTACAGATTGTGGTAATGGATGGTGACTTCACCGCGCTGCATGGCGTATCGCTTGCCTGCCTGAATATTGCCGGAGATGGACTCGCTCTCCGCCTGGGCGAAGGCCCCCATCATGGTCAGCATCAGCTCTGTGGACTCGTCCATGGAGTTGATGTTTTCTTTTTCAAAGTAGACTGCGATGCCCTGTGCTTTCAGCATTCGGACGTAGTTCAGGCAGTCTACGGTATTGCGGGCGAAGCGGGAGACGGACTTGGTGAGGATCAGGTCGATTTTGCCCTGCTTACACCATTTCATCATCCGCATGAAGTCCGCCCGCTTCTTGGCCGAAGTACCAGTGATGCCCTCATCCACAAAGATGTCGGCTATCGTCCACGACTTATTCTCCATGATCTTATCGGTGTAGTAGTTTTTCTGCGCCTCGTAGCTGTTGAGTTGATCCTCCTCTTTGGTGGATACCCGGCAGTAGGCCGCCACCCGAAGCTGCCGCTGCTCGGCAGTTCCGGTGTTCTTTGGCGCAGCGGGTATCACGATCACCTTTGACTTGTTCTCTCCCACGTTTACTAACTCCTCTCGATGATCTGGCCGCTTTTCAGCAACAGGCTGGCCTGCCCTTTTTTACATAGACCTGTGACACGGAGCTTTTCAGCAATTCTGCGTTGATCTCCGCCATCGGTGCGGCACCGGTGAACAGATGCCGCAGGCGCTGGCTTTCGTACTCACTGCCGCCGATGGCGCTATATTGCATTCCTGCCAGCCGCAGGGCGAGCTCTTTAGCGTTGTTCTCATCCACCGGGCTGGTGGTGAGTGCTGCGGAAAATCGCCGCTCCATTTCGGCCAGCTCACCACGGTTGACTGTCTGCGGCTGCGGCTTGATTTGCTCCGGCGCTGCCGTAAGGCCGTTCAGCAGAGACAGTACCTGTGACTCCACCGCCGTGCTGGGCCTGCCGTTGCACAGGCGGCGCAGCGTCTTCTGCGCTTCGGTTATCTGCACCGCAGGCTTACGCTCTGACCGGCGCTGGGTGGTTTCCTTCATTTGATCTGCGTCGAGGATAGCCGGGAAACGGTCTGTGCCAGTGTAGCGGCTGTCTTCCAGAATACGGGCCACCATATTCTTGTTCCAGGGCTTGTCCGCATCGTAGGGCGGCCCTTTTTCTTTCAGATGGTCAGTGATGTCATTGAAGGATGCCCCGGCCAGATAGCGGGCATAGATGCCCTGCACCACCTGTGCCTCCTGCGGATGAACGACTATCTCGCCCATGACCATCTTGTAGCCGAAGGGCAGCTTCCTGTTGCCCATTACCGCACCGTCCTTTCTATGCTCTCCCGCAACTCCAGTCCATTTTTCAGGCGGAACCGCAGGCTGGTGTTGCTTTCGATAATGACCTTGTCAATAAGCTGACCGAACAGCTCCCCGTCAAAGTCATGCAGCGTTTCAGGCCCTCTTTTGAGGATGGTGATGAGTTCCTGGGTGCAGGGGATGGTATCATCACCGTCTTGGTTGAGGATCCTGCTTTTGGCTCGCTTGGCGGCGCGGAGCTGTTCGGTCAGCGCATTGCTCTTGGATATAAAAATGTCAGGATCAACGCAGCCGCTTTCTTTCAGAGTGGTCAGCAGTTGATTCTGACTGGTAAGTTCCGCTATTTGTTTGTTCAGTTCAATGACATCTACACTCCAGAGAAATTTCCGTTCACGGATAGACTGGAGGTTGGCGATGAAGTCGGACAGGATGTGGCTGCCCTGGTGCTTGAGATTGTAATACAGCCGGAGGAATGCTTGTTGAACCTGAGTTTCGGGGATTTGGGTGATGGGGCAGGCTGTTTTATCTTCATCGTGACGGCGGCAAGCCCAATACCATGTGCCGTGGACACAACGGCTTCTGCACCAGGAACCGCAGGTGCAGCGCAGCACTTTTTGAAGCGGACGATCCGTTGGTGTTTGGATCACCTTTCGGCTATGCCGCAACGCTTGTGCTTTATCAAAGACCTCCTGCGATACGATGGCAGGATTACAGCCGTAGATCAGATACATACGACGCTCTCCGCGATTCTTTTTCACAGTACGGGGGAATGTATCGGTCGTATATGTTTTTTGCAGACGTGCGTTTCCTGCATAGCGCTCGTTCTGTAAGATGTAGTTGATTCGATAAGTATTCCACTTCCGGTTCAGCGCATTTGCATTGTTTAGTATCCGCACGAGCTCGGACGGATTTGTCCCAGCTATATAACTATGGAATATGAAGTATATTGCTGGCGCAGCAGCTTTGTTGATAGCGAGTTTACCGTTTACAAGATCATATCCCAGCGGGGCACTGTAGGTGCTGAACTCCTCACGTTCTATCCGCTTCTGATAGCTCCAGCGGATATTGCCGGAGATAGACTCGCTTTCTGCCTGTGCAAAGGCTGCGTACAGGGCGGTCATCAGCTCTGAGGATACCCGTGCCGTATCGATGTTTTCTTTCTCGAAGAAGATGGTCGTGCCGTTGGCTCGGAACTGCCGAATGGCCTCCAGACACTCCGCCGTGTTGCGGGCAAAGCGGGAGATGGACTTGACCAGAATACGGTCAATGAGTCCGCGTCCGCTGTCGGCCAGCATCCGTTTGAAATCCTCCCGTTTCTCCACCGAGGTGCCGGTGATGCCCTCATCGGCGTAGATGTCCACCAGCCGCCAGTCCTCATGTTCCATGATGTACTGTGTATAGTGGATGTTCTGCGCTGCGAAGGAATTGAGCTGATCCTCCGAGGATGAGCTGACCCGGCAGTAAGCTGCCACCCGCAGCTTCTGTGCATCCCTCTCATGGGTGGCCTCGATCCTGATGACCCGTCGCTCCTTGCCATCCAGGGCAAGGTTTCCGTTGATCTTTTTTTCTTCCGTGGCCGCTCACCTCCTCCTTGTAGCAACACAACATACCACAACCGCCACTGTAAAGCTACTGCTTTTTACAAAGAAGCTCAGAAAGAAATAGGGATCGTCGCGCCGGTCTGCACTGCGATACGCACGGCGACCTGCTCCAGTTCCGTCTTGGGAAAACCGGCTCGTTTCAGCGCGGCCAAAAGATTCAAAATGCCGCAAAAATCAACGTTCTTATCCTGCATAGTTTTCTCCTTATATCCGTTTTCTGATGGCACAAACGCGGGTGCTGCGGTAAGAGGTAATGGGGTATAGGTAGTAGGTATGTGAGGGGGAGGGAAAGTGCAGCACCCGCATTTCTGCCATCAGGCAAAGGTCATGGTGGGGCCGCCCCGGTTTCCCGGAACGGCCCACGCCGTTTCTGTCGTTTGTCCAGTCCTATTCGACACTACTTCCCGGACTGATGGGCGGTCAACTGGTCTGCGGTGGGCGCCGCACATGGGAATCTCACCCCTCCGAGGATCTCTCCGAGCTGCACCGATTTTGTGAAGGCATCGCTGTGCAGAAGTACCATTGTAGGCAGATGAGGTCATGGCGAGACAGCCTGCCGCGGCTGCTTTTGGATGAACGGGTATCGCTGGGCACCTTCCGATTTGGGACCTGCATTGACACGGGAGCTTCCCGTGCAGGTGGTCATGGCGCGTTCTCCGCATCGCTGTCCTCTTTTTTACGGAGGCTCATCTGCTGATGTGATCCAGTTGCCGGATATGGCCGAATGGCGTTTTTCAAGGTACAATAGGCCCTTTGTTTGGCTTGAGTAAATTGTACCTTGAAGGAAAGCCACGGAACAGAAACAGTTTGGAACATTGCATACCCAAAATGGAACATTTTACAGTTCCGCTTCCAATTCAGAGAGGATATCGATTGCCATTCTCAAACACTGCTTTCTGTCCACGCGATAGTTTTCTTTTCCAAGCAAGAGAAAATCCATGGAGACATCGAAGAACGTTGCCAGATCAATGGCAATTTCAATCGGGCCTATCTGTAAGCCGTTCTCAATTTTAACTATGTAGGTTCTACTAACATTTATCTTTTCAGCAAGCTGTTCTTGAGTGAGCTCTCTGCCGGTGCGTAACCGTTTGATTCGCTCCCCGTATGCCGTTCGGTCAAAATGCATTTTATTCCCTCCGTTTCGTCATTTGTGAAGAACTCGCAAACGGCAGAAACGGTGGGGCACGGCAATGAAATTGGTATCCGCATAATGAAAAGCGGACAAAAAGCCAAGGATGGCCGCAAAGGGCCATCCTTGGCTTTTTGTCCGTTTTGTTGTGTTGTCTGGTCGCATGGTTAGGCGGCCTCTCGAATATCTCCAGAGACCAATGTGTTCCGGGAACTCCGCTTCCTATATCAGCGTTTTCTGTATTCTGGTGCCTCCATTATCCTCCCATACCACTGCCGAGATCTTCTCCCAGATCGCAGGTATAGCACCACTCCACCACATCGCCGTTCTTCAGTTGGTAGCGGGAGCAGCCGTAGTTAGGAAACCATCCGTTGACGGCATACATCCAGCCGGAGAGCTTCCCTACATCGAACTCGTACAGATTGTGAATACCCTCGATATAGGCACTGTTATACACCGGCGTAAAGCTGGACTCCATGTGTATCTTATTTGCCTTGCAGACACGCTGCAGTACATCGTAGACACTTTCGCCGTCGCTGAACGTTACCTCTGTGGCTGGAAGGATGATACCGTCCTCCGGTACAAGGGCTTTCTTGCTCTCAGCACACTTATCCATATTGTCCAAAATCGTCTCGCAGGAGATGGATATAGTGCAGGTATACTTTGTGTCCGCATCCACGTTGCTGTCCTGCGGCTCTACAGGTGCCGGTTTACCCTCCGGCACCGGGTCGGTCATGTACTGATCCTTATCGCCGGTATCCTCCGGTTGCACCGTCTGCGTCTGACCGCAGGCAGCGCAAAAAAGCAGCACCGCTGTTAAGAGCAGCAAACAAAACGACTTCTTTTTCATGTTGAAACCCTCACAAAAGCACCTTACGCAGGGACGCTTCCGCACCCCTGCGTTGGTGTATTCAAGAATTACTCCGCATCTCTGCCATGCCGTTTTTTGCTGGTCACCGCCAGTGCGGCAATACCACCGACAGCCACCACGCCGATGACCACCCACAGCACCACCTGTCCACCACTGGAGACCTCTCCGACCTCCGTATCGACAGGTGTATCCGTGTCGGCAGTATCATCCGACTTGTCGGTATCATCGACCGGCTCTTCGGCCTTGACGCCCTCCAGTTTCACATCCGTCATGTCATACAGGCTGGTCTGGCCGTTCAGTAGCCGGTAATATGCCACCAGTGCATAAAACCCCTGCTCCGTCGCCATGCCGTTGGCACTTGTCTCGGTGGCGAGGTGCTTGAATCCTCCGCCATTCACCGCGAAACTGCACAGCGCGTCCAGCACGCTGACACCATTCTTGATGAACCGACTGTCCTTGGCCGGGTCAATGCCCAGTGCAGTCAGCGCAACGATGACCTGCGCGCAGGATTCGCTGTTGGCTGCACCCCAGCTGGTGAATCCGCCGTCATTCTGCTGCACGGAGCTGAGCCAGCTCAGTCCCTTGTCCACAGCCTTCTTTGCGCTGCTGTTGCTTTTGTAGTAGGCTGCCAGTGCTTGAATAGCCATGGCGGTCATGTCCACATCGGCGTTCTTGCCGTCCAAGCTCCAGCCGCCGTCACCGCTGATCTGCGCGTTCAAAATAGCCTGTACCAGCTTGTCGCGGGTCACATCGCCGGCAGGCGTGTAGCTGTGGCTGTCCAGCGCGATCAGCGTAAAGATCGCACCGTTGATGCCCTGCTTGGAGAGGTAGGACATCTCATTCAGCCCGGCCAGCAGGTCATGGCCGTCCACATTCGTCACATCCTTGCCGATGGCCGTCAGCGCCAGGATAATGCGGGCGTTTTCGGTGGCCTTGTTCTTGTCCAGCCGTCCGTTGCTGTCGATGTTGTCCTTGACATACTTGACCACAGCGTCATAGTAGCCCTCCGGGACAGTGCGACCACTGCGGGCCAACCCCAGTGCCATCCACTCGCCGCCGATACTGCCTACGCTGGGCGTGCCCCGCTTGGCCAAGTAGTCACCCGTGTTCTTGTAAATGGTATCCGCTTTCTTGCCCAGCTCGGCCACCAGCTTGGCGTAGGCCGCCTCAGCGTCCAGGAGCGTCTGATAGTTGGTCACCAGCTTCTTGTCCGCCGCGGAAAGCGCGTCATACGCGGCGCGTGCCTTGGCGATGACATCGCCCTTGGTCAGATCCACCACGCCGATGGCGTTGATAAGGGCGATGACCTCATCAGCGGTCTTTTTCTCCTCCGGCGCGGGGCCCATGTCCGCCGCCTCCAGCGTGTAGTCATCCGTGTAGTGGAACACGATGACGTCGCCCTTCTTCAGATACTGCTCACTGACGCCCAGCATGGGGTACTTGCCGTTCAGCGTATACATCCAGCCGGAGTTCTTACCGTTGGTGAACTCGCCAATGGTCACACCGCCGTAGGTCACGCTCTTGATGTAGTTGCCGGTGGGGTTATCCCATGTTACGCCGGGCAGCTGCTTCAGCGCGTCCCACACAGTCATGTTGGTGGTCACTTTCACCTTGTGGCCGCTGACCCACGCGGTCAGGCCGCCCTTGGACAGTCCGTGTACCTGGCCGTTGTCGCCGTGGGCCTTGTCGCCCAGCAGGGTGATGGTCACGGTAATGTCCTCCGGCTCTTTATACAGCACGGTGACGACGATCTCTACCTTAGCCGCGCCGTACTGGAGCGTCACCGTCTGCTTTCCGTGTTCACTGCTGTTGTAGCCGGTGATCTTGAGGTCAACCTGTGTGGGATGGGTATTGGCCTTGCCCATTGTCCAGTAGGCCGTAATGGTCGCGCCAGTCAGGTCAAATTCATCACCAACATAATACTCAGTCTTAGCTCCACTGATTTCCAGCTTGTAGCACACCGGCGTGCTAACATCGTCCACCGCTTTGGCCAGTTTCTCAACATCCTTGCCTAAAGGATCATCCACACGATTGTGATTTGTTTTTGTTACGCCATAAATATCAGGGAGTGACTTCGATGTATCGAAGTATGTCGCGCCGCTCGCTGTTTCATGCGTTTCACAACTGGTATCCACATAATCTACAGCCCCGATGCCTTGTTCGGCCCCGCAGCCCTTCAGGTAAGCGTTTCCAGCAATGTTGTCAAGCTTATTCAGGCTGCGATAGTATCCGATGATGCCGCCCACATTCTTTGTGCCGCTGACTTTGCCGGAAAAAGTATTACCTGTAACGGAGTACTCATTCCAAGCCTGATTTACAGATCGGTCTCCGCCCGTAATACCACCGACATTCTCAGTACCGGTAACATTTCCACTCACAGTGCAGCCTTGAATGGTGGTTTTAACTCCGTTTGGCGCACCGCCACCAATATACATAGCACCCGTAATGCCTCCGGCAAATTTACCGCTGGCGATTACCGCGCCGTCAAAGCTGCACTTGCTGACCGTACACTGCCCCATAGCATTGTCACGAGAGCCAATGATGCCGCCCACATAATTCACGCCCTTGACGGTGGCATGGCTGACGCAATTTTCAATGACGCCTTGGAAACGACCGGCAAATGCACCGATCTCACTTTGGCTGCCGTCATAACCGATGACAACACCCTCTTCAATGGTGCAGTTGCGAATGGTCGTGATAAAGGCGGCACTGGCTCCGGCAAAGCCGTTCACATCATTATCCACCTCTGCGCCGATCAAGCCGGATTTGAGGGTTTTGGTGCCGGATTTCAGCGTCACATTTTCGATGATGATCGCAAAGGTGTCGCTGCTTGTAAAGCCGACACCGTGAAGACCATCTACCAAACCGTAGCCGTTGATCTCCTCGCCGTAGATGTTCAGATCTTTGACCGTGGCGTTCTTAACATAGGCTAGCAGCGGCCTTCCGCCTTTGGGGACAGTCAGTAGCTTGCCGTTGCCGAGGATCGTTCCGGAAAATGCACGAAGATTGTCCTTTTCGCTCGGTTTTCTCGGATCGAATTTATTGGTCCCATCCACCGTACATCCGATAGGTGTCCAGTCATCCGGCAGGGTAATATCGTTTTCAAAGCGGAAATAATACCCCTCAAAGCCATTGCCTTCGGCAACCATTTCACGAATCTGTTCCAAGTCGCTCGCCGTATAAATTAACTTTGGATCATCTGCCGTTCCAGCCCCCGGCAGCGAAAATCCACCCGTGGTAACTTGAATTTTGGCACGCTCACTGCAGACCTTATCCGATTCATAAGTCTGTCCACTTTGCTTACAACGGTCCTGAACCTCGCAATAGTAGTAAACAGTACCCGGTTCACTTGTCGCAGGTGTGTATGTATTCGTCGTTGCGCCTTCAATGGCGGTGCCTGCATCGCTTTCATTATCGGCTTTGTACCACTGATAGACAAGATGAACTTTTCTATCTGTATTACTGGTGCTATCGACTGCAACAGTCAATGGCGCAGCTGATTCATCCTGCTTATATGTGGCCGACTCAGGCTGAGTGCAAAAAGCTGGAGCCAGCAACGGATTCTCTCCAATAACACTACATGTAAATGTAATGGCACTGGAATATGTTACCCCCTCAATGGTGCAGCGGACAGTACATAAATACTTGTTAAACATGGCATTAGAGCCTGCGTAAATTCCGTCCAGCGACAGAGTATCACCAGTTTCTTTATATACAACCTGAACATTTTTGTTTTTAGTTCCATTCCATTGCATCAAATAGTGTCGCCATTCATAGGTCGTATATTCCGCATACTGAGGGTCTACATTAACAGAAAATACGACTTTGTCATTTTGCTTGAATGGAATTTTCGTAGCGACAGTATCCGCTCCAATGTTGACCTGATTCTTCAAAACTACCTGAGTATCATCTGTGCTCTCCTTGATTGTAGTCCCATTTTTGGAGACTTGCCAACCAACCTTCACCTCCGGAGGATTTGTATTATCATCTTCCTCATCAGCGGCAAATACAGACGCCGGTATTAAGCTAAGTAGTAGTAGAAAAGACAGAAGAGCTGCTGTCAATCTTGAATACTTGTTCTTCTTCATAGTAGCCACACTTCCATAAACAATAAGTATAGATTTGAAAAGAAGGCCGGAGCCAGGCCGCGCCTGACTCCGGCCTTGAATAAGAGATTATCCTGTCGTTGTTTTACATTTTATGCCGCATAATACAGCTCGTATGCGCTGTAGTCAAAGACGATAATCATACCGTCGGTCAGCGTATACTCGGTACCATAGTGCTCGATGCTGGAGATGTTGCTGCTGGAAGTCCCGATGGCAATGTTCCAACCATAGCCAGAATAGACATTGTAGTTCACGCCATCCAAAGTCGTAGTCGTTGTAGCGTTATAAACGGGTTCACCACCATTAGGGATGCTGTTGATATAACCACCATTGGGAGTAGTATAGCTATCCCAGCCGCAAACGATGTCAGCGGTAAGATTGGGATACTCCATGTCAAATGCGGTCAGAATCGCATCCACAACGTTCGGGTAGTTGGTGAAGTCCTCCGGAGCGCCATATACATATCTAAAGCCCTCCGAATACGCCGCAATATCTTTGATGCTATATTCTACACCGTTGATGTTGCTAAAGTTGCCGTTGATGTTGTCCGAGGTGGACAGGCCGGTGCTGTTGTACTCCTGATCCTTGGGAGCCTTCGCAGCCGTGTCATAGCCACCCTCGGTAAACATACCGTAGGTGACGTAGACCGTCACAGTGCCGCTTGTGTCTGTTGTGGCAGATGCCGGAACCACAAGGGCTACGAGCATCATGACTGCCATCAGCAGAGACAGTGCTCTCTTCTTCATGTCATTTTCCTCCTTAATAATTTTATAAACTCGATGTGCCATCATGACATGCTTACCGGATAACAGTTTGAGGACGGCAGGAGGGGTCGGCGAACCCCTCCCGCCCCTATGGAAAGCTGACAGTCTCCGTTCAGACTGTCTCGGCTTGACAAGGGTTGGTGGTTTTTTCGGCGGCAGCTTGCTTAGCCTCGGCTGCTGCCCGTTTTGCGCGGCGCTTCACGGCCTTTTCGTGGGCCAGTTGGCCCTGCCGCAGGTTCTTCTCGATCTGCTTCTGGCGCTTCTTCTCCTTGCGCTCCGCCGAAAACAGAGGCTCCTGTACCGTCCGCTCCTTGCGGTAACGAGTCGTGCTGTTCAGCTTCATCATCCGAGCGGGCGGCAGACACGCTGCCCGCAGGGCTGCGTCCCAGCTTCCGAAGCGTTGTTCGATGAACGCGCCGCCGTCTATCTCGCATGGGGCGGGACTGTGGCGCAGGGTGCAGGCACACCGGGCCAAATACTGGGCCAACTCCCGCAAGGGTGTCTCGGCGTGCTTTTCGGCAAACGCCGCGTCCCGCGCCGCCAGCGCGTCCTTGGTGCGCTGGGCGATCTTCTGGTCGCGCCAGTTCTCAACATCAAAATGCTGGTTGGGGTTGAAATGGCTCATGGACATACTCCTCCCTATGGTGATGTGGCGGTAAGAAAAAACGCTGACGAGTCTCGTCAGCGTACACTCCTACCCTCGTCACAACGAAGAAGCGCCGCTGCAAACAAGTTCTCCTTCGTGTAATTCTACTGCCCTCGCGCCACGGGATCTCTCCCTCGTACACGACCTACCTTCTCAGGACTCGCGTCCCAATGGCGGGTATTGCCCAGCGGCTCAAAGCCGTTTCGGTCGTTTCCTTGCGCTCACAGTGCCGTCCGCGGTGGGTTTGGTTACCCATGTTCCTTTAAGGCTGTACCCTGACGAAAAATCGTCTTTACAACGCACAGCCACACAACGTCACAGAACTCAGCTGTATGAAATTCTCGGTTCTTTTGAACTGTTTTTTCGCAAAGTAACATACTTTGCGAAAAAGCGCGGAACGCCTTGTGCTGCAAGGCATTCCTGATTTACGCCAGAAAAAAGTCGAAAATTAGAACTCGTTGTTGACACGGAAAAACGGCTGGTATATACTGTTATTCGGTTGAAATTGGAAAGTTTTCGCAAAGTATGTTACTTTGCGAAAATTTTTGTGCCATTTTTGGATAGGAAAAAGGACGCCGAACGGCGTCCTTTTTTACGTTATTCCTTTGAGGAAGCCAATCCCCTCCACGGCTCTGCGCTTGTAGTCCATGGACGAGTGGACGTACAGCCGCAGGGTGGTGCGGACATCAGCGTGGCCCAGCAGCTCACTGACGCTTTTCACGTCCACGCCGCGCTCCACGCAGCGTGTGGCGTAGCTGTGCCTCAGACAATGGAAATTCCGATACCGCACGCCGCAGCGCTCCAACAACACCTTATAGCGGTACTGCATCGCCCGCGGGTCAGGGACGATCTCCCCGCCGGTCAGCAGGTAGCTGTCCGGCTTTTTAGTCTCTGGTTTCAGCATCCGCAGCATCTCTTTCGGAATGGGTATCCAGCGCTCGGAGTTCTCCGTTTTCGGCGGCTGCACCGTCAGGCACGTCCCGCCGCCTATCTGCGCGATGCGCTCCACCGTCCGCTGGATGTGCAGCAGTCCCGCGCCGACGTCCACGTCCTGCCATTGCAGGCCGCACAGCTCTCCCAGCCGCAATCCGGTGTAGGCTGTCAGCAGCACGCCAAGTCCCGTCCTGTCCGGACGGCGCAGAATGACCTGCCCCATCTGCTTCAGTTCCGGCTCGGTGAACACCTCCACGGCCTTCTGCCGTACCTTCGGCAGCGTCACATCCTCGCCGCAGCCCACACCGGCCATGCCCACGATCCGCAGCAGAAGGCCACCGATTTCTCGCACCAGCTTGGGCGAATAGTCCTCCTGTAACTGCTGGATGTAGTCGTTGACCTCCGCCGCCGTCAGTCCCGCTGCCACGCACTCGCCCAGCGCCGGCAGGATGTGGCATTGGATGTTGCGGCGGTAGCACGCCAGCGTGGAGGGCTTTACGCTCCCAACCATATCCTCTAAAAAGATAGCGGATAGCCGTTCCACCGTGGCGTCCCTGCGGACGTATTTCCTGCGTTCTCCCATTTTTTCAAGCACCTTTCCGTCCCCCATAGGTGCCCTGACTTCATGCAAAAAGCGCCGGCAAATGCCGACGCTTCTCTCGTGTAAACGGGCGCGAAGCCCCCGTTCATGCAGCTCGGTTTCAGGCGTGTGCATTGTGACGCTTACCGGCGCGACCTGACTTATCTCCTGCCTCAGAGGAGCCTCACAGTGACCTGTTCGCGGGGACTTTGACCCACATTCCAACTTTCACCGAAACGCCGCAGCGTTTCAGACCGGTAAGCCTATTCACTTTTCGGGGACTACGGGTGCTATTATCATAGACACTGTGCCGTTTTGCAAGAGGGTATTTGTTTCGCGGAAGGATACATTTTTGCGGCGTCGTTTGTTCGTTCCCGCAAAGCCTTACGAGAACTGCGTTCTTGTCTGCGCTGCATTACGAGTTCTCATGCTTTCGCCGCGAAAGTTGAACGTTTATGTATTCCCGTTTTCCGCCACCCACGTCCGCACATAGTCCACGAACAGACGGGTGGAGTTGGAAAGTGCCTTCTTGTCCTTGACACCGATGCCGATGGTGCGGTAGAAATGCAGGGGCGCATGACAGACCTTGATGGGCGTGGAGCTGTGGCGCACCATCAGCTCCGGCAGCAGGCTGATGCCCAACCCCTCCGACACCATAGCCAAGATAGTCCTGTCCTCCCGGGCGATGTACTTCACGTTGGGGCGGATGCCCATCTCGTCAAACGCCGCCATGATCTCGTAGTCGTCGCCCTCCTCCAGCTGGATGAAGGGTTCCTCTGCCAGCGCAGACACGGGGAACGGGTCACGGTCGGCGTAGGGGTGGTCGCAGGGGACGATGACCTGCAATTCATCACGGTGCAGAGCGTAGGTCTGCAAGCGCTTCACCGACGGCAGCCGCAGGAAACCGCAGTCCACCGTGCCGTTGACGATCCAGCCCTCGATCTGGTCATAGAAATCGCCGGTAACTACTTCAAACTCGATGTTGGGATATACCTTCCCGAAGCTCTTGAGGATGCGGGGCAGCCACTGGGCAGATACGCTGGAGAACGTGGCGATCTTCACAAGGCCGCTGTCCATGTCCTTCAGTCCCTCCACCGTCTGCATCAGGGAGTGGTGGGCGGCGCACAGCTTTTCAATCTTGGGCAGCACTGCCCGTCCGTCCGCCGTCAGCACCACGCCGCCGCGGTTGCGGCTTAACAGCTTTACGCCCAGCTCATTTTCCAGCGAGTTGATGGCGTGGCTGATGCCGGATTGGGTGAAGCTCATAGCCTCCGCCGCCTTGGAGAAGCTGCCGCAGGAGACTGTTTTCAGAAAGACCTGATATTTGGAAATACTCATGGCGCACCTCATTTCGAGGAGCATTATACTATACAAGTCCTCATGTTTTCAAGAACAAAGATGCGCTTCACAAACACTATTCTACCTGCTATGATAAGGACATGGTTCAGCCAACCATACTTTTACTTTTCTTTTCCATGAGGAACACCACCTCAAAGCAGCACCGGCAGCGTGTGGGTAACGCCGCCGGTGCTGTTTTTATTCGTTCAGCTTCTGTTCCTCGTCGTGGATGAACATGATGAGGAAGCTGACGGTCAGCAGGCCGCAGGACAGCCAGATCGTCCCCGCGCCCCAATGGAGCGTGGTTATGCTGCCGATACCCGCGCCCAGCGCGAACAGCAGCACCACGCCGAAATACGTCAGCGCCTTGCGGAGTATTTCCTTATCCCTCGTATGGAAGTAGGCACACAGCGCCTCCGTTCCGCTGCGCATATTGCCAATGCACATGGTGCTGGCGTAGGCGTGGCCCCGCACCTTGCGGAAGGTCTGCACCTGCATGGCGCACACGAAGGACACCACGGCGTTGGCGGTGGTGTTCAGCGTTTCCGGCAGGAAGCCCACCGCCGCCAGCAGCACGATCTCCGCCAGAATGATGAGCTGCCGCCAGTGTACCTTCTCCATCCGCTTGAAGTGCCGGTGGACGCACTCCGCGATGTAGATACCCAGCAGGAACGCCAGCACGGGGACTAAGTAGCGCAGCGCCTGTCCCCAGTCTCCCTCGAATAGATGCGTACTCAGCAGCACGATATTGCCGGTCTGGGCGTTGGCAAACACCTTGCCCCGGCAGCAGTAGGTATAGGCGTCCTGCAGGCCGCCGGATAGGATGATGAAAAAGGCTGTCAGCATGGAATCGGACATCTGCCCGTGATGCTTTTGCAGGAAAGTCATGTGCGATGCCGCCTCACTTTGCCACCGGTGCGTCCGGCCAGTAGATGACGTAGCACTCCTGCATCTCACCCATATAGAAGAAGATGTTTTCGCCCATCTCGATGTGCTCGCCGAAGGTCAGATCAGGCACGAACAGCCGTCCGCTGGTGCGCTTGGGGCCCTTGATGGTAAAGCCCTCCGCTGTGGGGTGCTGCCGCAGCTCGTTGGCCGCTTCCTCCAGTCCGGGGAAGTGCAGCGTCCGCTCCAGCTCTGCCAGCTGTGTCGCGCCGTTGATATAGACCAGGTGATTTTCGTCCTTGAACCAGTTGATACGCATGGTACGTCCTCCTTGGTGGTGATGGAGGTAGTATAGCACAGCGTATGAAATTTGTCACGCTATTGGAAAACGGCAGGTGCGCGGATTGCACATCTGCCGTTTTTTGGGTATTCTGTTGCGCAGACGGCATAACTTTTTCGTAAATCATCATCATTTAGGAAACCTGCGCCGCTGCGCCTTGCCGCACGGCGGCTTTTGCTGCGCCTGACGGGATTTCTGACGGCGCAAGGTCTGCGTTTCCGCAGATGGGCAGGAAGCAGATACTCTGCACCGCCTGCTGCTTGTGGCTCAGAGAAACATGAACATAGGTTTGCAGCGTAATCCGCACATCGCTGTGCCCCAGCATTTCGCTGACGCTCTTGACGTCCACATACTGCTCGATGCAGCGTGTGGCGTAGGTATGCCGCAGGGCATGGAAATTCCGGTACGGCACGCCTGCCCGCTTCAAAAGCGACCTATATCGGTTCTGCATGGTACGCGGTTCCAGCGGTGCAGCAGTACCCGTCAACAAGCAGGTATCACCTGCGTGCTTGGATTTGTATGCGGCCAACAGGGACAGCATATCCGCTGGAAGCGGTATCCTGCGGCGGGAGGACTCGCTCTTAGGCGGCTGTACGACAAGCCGTGTATGCCCCTTTTCGTAGAGCCGTTGAACCTCCCGATCCACCCGCAGAAAGCCTGCGTGGAGGTCGATATCCGACCACCGCAGGGCGCAAAGCTCTCCCAGCCGTAGACCGCTGTTCAGCGTCAACAGAACACCAAGGCCGGTCAGATTCGGCTCGTCCATGATATGATGTGCCAGCTGCACGATCTCCGGCTCGGTGAATATCTCCACCTGCCGCTTCTTGTATACCGGCAGTTCTGCGTTCAGCCCCGTGCAGAAGCATCCGTGCTTGGACGCCTTCCGCAGAATGGCCCGCAGCAATACGCCAACGTCCCGTGTGCTTTTGGCCGACAGGCCCTGCTCCTGGAGCTTCCGGTAAAAATCCGCTACCCGCTGCTCCGTCAGCGCATACAGCGGCGCAGCGCCCAGCTGCGGCTGGATATACTGCCGTACCACATACCGATACCGGCTGACGGTGGACTCCTTCAGCTTCCGTTTCTGTTCCCGTTCCACGAAAAATAGCTCCACAGCCTCCGGCAATGTCATGTTATTGCTTGGCGTGATCTCACGGGGCAGCTCCCGCAGACGCTGCCGCCGTTTTTCCCGACAGGCGCTGTAGGTGGCGGCGTAGACGTAGCCGTACTGCGCCCGTCCCTCCGGCGTCCGACCTCGGATATAGCGGCCCTCCCAGCGGCCATCTCCGCGCTTATAGATGTTCTCCCCTCTGCGTGCCATTTCGTACTCCTCCTGACGCGATTTTTGACGGCGTACACCCTGTGTATTGTCCATCTTTGAGGAAAAGCTCAACGGATAAACCGCCCATTTTGACAGCCAATGACTGTTTTCGTCCGGGCAACGATGCCATACTTGACTTCCCGCGCCGCAAATGCTATCGTTTTACCATAGCCGGTGGCGAAAAATGCTTTCCTGAATGATGATGATTTACGAAGGCTGTCGCTCCATCTGGCTGAGTTTATTATGCCCAGGAGGGACACAAAAATGCCACAGGTCAACGGAGATAACCTGCTGCACCAGCAGATCGTCAAACGCACCATCGAGGCCCTGCAAGCGCAGGACGAGGCTTTTGCGATAGAATATGAAACCGCCAGCGACGCCGACCTCATCGCCTATGTGCGGCAATGTGTCGATGCGTCCTATACGCCGGCGCCCTGTGAGATCGTGGGTGGTGCGTATATCGCCCAGCGCTTCGGTAACTGGTCTGCGGCGCTGAAGGCCGCAGAGCTGCCTTCACAGTACAAGCCGCCGCGGGAGCATCACTATCCCCGCTACGAGCAGGAGTACCAGCGGCAGGAGGTGCAGCTCTTGCAGGAACGAAAAGCGAAACGGCAGGCCAAGGCCGATCTCGTCGCTCAACGCAAGAACCGCGACAAGGCCCGCGCCGCCGCCAACGCCGCGAAGAAAAATGAGAAAAAATGACGGGTGTATCGACTGATACACCCGTCATTTTTCGTTGTTACTTAGTGAGCAGACCGCCCACCAACACAAAGTAGTCCGGCGCTTTGCCATCCCTGCCCCACAGCATGGGCAGGTGGAAGTAGTGCTGCAAACAGCCCTCCACATCGCCGCCCAGCGCCTCGATGGAGTAGCGCAGCAGCTCCGGTCTGCCGCAGGGATGTCCCTGTACCTTTTCGCACGTCTCGCACTGGTCGCAGGTGCCCGCCAGCAGCATCTGGCTCCCCGGCGTTTCCCGCTCCCACCGCTGGAGCTCTTGCCGGTACAGACGCTTTTCCTGCTTCAACGCCGCCACCGCTTCATCCAACGGCTGCTTCGGCACATCCGCCTGTAAGATACGGGCATACAGCCGTAGTCCCCTGTAGCTCTGCCAAATGGTCATGGGGTCAAAATCGAAAGGCGGACACGTCCAGCGGGTATTGTAGCTGCCGCACTGCTGGCAGAAAGGCAGAAATTTCTCCACATGGACAAAGTGCGTCACGAAATCCTCTGCACTTGTTTCCGCCGTCATTTCGCGGACATGGTATTGGAACGGCATCTCAGACACCTCCTCGGCTCGATGCCGACAGTATAGCACACGGCATGATCTTTGTCATCTCGCGTCATGGGCAGCGGAGATCTGTTTTGTGGTCAGTTCTGTCGGATGCAGCAGCACCAGCGACTTGTGCTGCCCCTCTGCGTAGGCCAACGCTCTATCCTCCGCACTGCTTGTGGCCGGTATGTCCGTATCGTAGAGGCACAGCACCACATCGGCGAGGTCGATGATCTTCTTGTAGGCTTGGAGCTGCGCGCCCGGTGCGCCAGCTTCGCACACAGCAGACAGGTAGGTGCAGGCGGTCAGCATATCGAAGTACCGTTCCCGCAAATAGGGCGCCCATTTTGTCGCCTGCTCCTCATGGGGCGTGTAGCAAATGAGCATCAGGTCATGGTCGGTCGTTGCCCGCAGACCGTTGACGATCTCAGCGGCGTACAGTCCCACACCGCAGTCACAGGCCACAAGGAACTGCGACACGCCATTCTGGCGCAGCACCATGATCTGCTGCGCCAGTTCCATCTTCATTTTGCCGCAGGACTCATCTTCTTCATCGAAGCCCCACGGAAAGCGCATAGGATGCTGCCCCATGACCGCGCAGCGCACCGGCTTGTCCATATCTTGCTACCCTTTTCTGCCTGTAGCAGTATATTTTTGTCGTATTTAGAAAGCGCCTGACTGTTTCGGATTATATCATTGCCACTATATCATGTCAAACGCTTTCTATTTCAGACAGAAAGTAACGTGGAGAAACAGTATAATTTACTCATACCACGAAAGGCAAGGACACCCCGCATGAGTAAAACTGTTTCGTTCAAAAACAATGACCGCTTTATCCAAATCGGCATTGCCATCGTCACCCTCCGCAAGCTGCGTGGAATGTCGCAGGAAAAGCTGGCGGAGAAAGCTGGTATCAGCCGTTCACTGCTGAGCGTCATCGAAGCGCCCGGAACGGCACACAACTTCACGCTGGATGTGTTCTTCGATATTGCGGATGCACTGGAAGTTGATCCTGCCGATCTCATCAGCGCGTCTATGATCCCCGACAAGATGCTCAAAGGACGTGAAACACGGAATACTGCCGAATAAAAAATGAAGGGTGTATCGAGCGATACACCCTTCATCAATTTTTATTATGTTCTCCGTGCCAGTGTTATGCCGAGGAAATAGTTATTCCGAAGTCATTGCATAGAGTCTTGTAAAACAAGGATTCTCCGCAAAAACTTCGGAATAACAAAGCCGGCCTCATTTTATATAATGTGGACATGCAGACAACCGTCTGACACCACAAAATATAAGGAGGGCCTATGGAACTGATTGAATTAGACGCAACTGCACAGCGTGCCCTGGAGTTGTTAACCAATGCGGGGATGAGTGATGGAAACATATACGACTATACTCATACAGGCTTTGGCAGCATACTTCGACATTTTCACACAAAAGGCATACTATATGCTACAGCAGAAATGCTCGATAATTTTTTGCTGGAGCAACGCGTACTTTTGGACCAAGGAGATATCTCACAATGGAAATGGGGACTTGTCCGCAGGAGTTGTGAGCTTCTGAAACAATGTGCTGCAATGAATTCTATTGATTTGCCTGACCTTCAGCCATGGGACCCTGTATGGAATCGTCCAAAGCAAATCATCCAACACGACGCACCGACGGCGAAACAGTTTGCCGAATCGGAAAATATTTATGTGCTTGTCTGGATGGTCAACAAGCGTATGGAACAACTTGGCCTTTCGGAAAATACGGTTCGCCATTACACGGAAGAGGGATTAGCCGTCATTTTGAAAAAGCACTATGATTCTGGTACAGAAAGTTACTCAGACAAACTTATATCCCAGCTTACAGATGAGCGAAGACTGCAATATGAGCAAGGGGAGGTTGGCAGAACTACTTATCAGAATTTGCGCAAAGCGGCGGCGATGCTCCAGGAGTTCCGCCTGACAGGGAAAATCACGCTGGAAAGGATTCCTAATTGGGGACGGCGCGAAGTTATTCCTCAGCACAAAGCGATTCTGGATAAATTCAGTGCGCATGTCACAACGCAGAGCAACTGGGCTGAAAGTTCCGTTAGCACAGTTACAAGTGTGGCTCGTGTATTTTTGCTTGAATTAGAGGACCATGGAATAGTCTCCATTGAAACTGTCGCAATGATGGATATTGCCACATGCGTTACAAGAATGCTTGGACGATACACTGGTGGAATGAGATCTGCTCTTTTTGGCATTCGGACCTTTCTGCGATTTTTATATGAGGCCGAGATCACTGCGGATAATTTTTGCAAAACACTCCCGGAATTTGTTTGCCCTCGGAAGAACTTTCGTGAAGGATTTTCCGATGATGAATTGGAACGTCTACTTTCTCAGCCAGATATCACATCTGCGGTCGGGAAAAGAGACTACGCTATGATGGTTTTGGCAGTGCAAAGCGGCTTGCGGTCTTGCGACATCATACGGCTCACATTTGACTGCATCAATTGGAGAACGAGGGAAATTCGTGTTGTTCAGCACAAAACAGGACAACCAATCGTAATTCCTCTTGAACCGGAAACAGGCAACGCTATAGCAGATTACTTGTTAAATGGGCGCCCCAAGAGTTCACTACCGCAAATTTTCCTCTGTCACGTCGGCGCTGTCCGTGCTTTGAAAAGTCGAACCGGAAGTGCAATTGTCTCCAAATACATGAAGGGCGCAGGAATTCATTCCGGGTATCGCGGATTTCACAGTTTCCGGCGCACCTTCGCTACAAATCTGCTCCAGAACGAAGTGCCAATTGAGTTGATCCAACAGATGCTGGGCCAAACTCATATTGATTCAGCAAAGCCGTACCTGTCCATTGACGAACAGGGACTGAAGCGATGTGCATTGCCCCTGCTCTCTCATGGAAAGGAGGTAGGGAACTAAAATGATGTACACCTTTAAGAGTTGTTTTGCATCTCAGATCGAGGATTTCATTGCTCAGAAAAACGCTCTGGGGTTTGGTTATCTGGAGTCCTCCCGTCTCCTGCGAGACTTTGACCGCTTTTGCCTGACGCATTTCCCGGAAGAAAATACACTGACCAAGGAGCTTTGCTTAGCTTGGGCCACGAAAAAGGATACCGAAGGCAACAATACCTTCCGCAACCGTATGATGCCGGTGCGGGAGTTTGCCAGATACTTAAACCGCAACGGCGAAGCTGCTTACATTCTGCCGCCAGACATTGCCAGGAAAGATGCGCCGTATGCCCCGTACATCTACACCGAGGCCGAAATCCTGGCCATTTGGGATGTTTTCGACCACTTGAAACCGAGAGGTGGTTTCCCGGTACGGCAATTTGTGATCCCAACTATGATAAAGCTGATGTACTGCTGCGGTCTGCGTCCATCTGAGGCCAGAAGGCTTCATGTAGACGATGTGGATTTGGACATTGGGCGGCTGAACATTATGGAGAGCAAACAGCACAGGAGCCGTATTGTTATGATGGCGGATGATGTGACGAAGATGCTCTCAGATTGCAATGCCGTTGTGACTTCCGCTATGCCGGAACGCGAGCCGTTCTTTCCCAACTCTGAGGGCGGTTTTTACGGGAAGAGAGGGCTGGAGAAGACTTTCCGCCTGGTTTTGAAGAAAGCAGGTGTTACGGGAACCGGCCGACGTTCCCCGCGTCTTTATGACTTTCGTCATACTTTTGCCACCCACAGGTTGTACCACTGGATGAACGAGGGCAAAGATCTGAACGTTATGATTCCCTATCTGAGTGCGTACATGGGCCATGCGCAACTCTCGGACACCTATTACTACATTCATTTAGTTCCTGGCTTGTTGGAGGAAATGTCCGGGTTCATGTTTTCTTCTGCCGAGGCATTCTTGCCGGAGGTAGGAAACGATGAGTGATTTCTTTGATGCAATCCGGCGTTTTCTGCTGGACTATCTGCCCAAGCAGCGCTGCCTTAGTAAAAATACGATTCTTTCCTACAGACAGACACTCAATATTTTCGTGGCTTATATGAGGGATGAGATAGGGATTGGAGCTGCTGAGCTGACCTTCTCCCGTGTTGACCGGGACGTCATTCTTAACTTCCTAACCTGGCTGGAAAAGGCGCGGGGATGTAGTGTCTCTACCCGCAACCAGCGTTTAATGGCATTGCGGTCTTTCCTGGACTTCGCTGGACAAACCGATTGTACACAGACGTCATTGTATCTTTCTGCCTGCAATATTCCCTCCAAGGAGGCTCACGGGCGAATCGTTGAATTCCTGACCGAACCGGCGTTGACCGCGCTGCTTCAACAGCCCAATCCTTCCAGGCAGAAAGACCAGCGGAATCTTGTATTCATGATCCTCATGTATGATACCGCTGCCCGATGCAGTGAGCTTCTCGATATGAAGGTCTGTGACCTGCGTCTTGACGCAAAACATCCAATTGCGTACTTGCATGGTAAGGGACGAAAAACCCGTACAGTGCCGTTGCTGAACAGAACAGTCCAACACTGCAAACAGTATCTGAACAAATTCCATCCCAACAAGGATGACTACAGTGAGGCACCGTTGTTCTATACCGTGATCCATGGGAGGCAGCAAAAGATGTCTCCCGATACGGTAGCAGCATTCTTTGCGAAGTATGGGAGCATGGCAAAGGCGGTTTGTCAGGAAGTTCCTGAACATATCCATCCGCACATGATGCGGCACACACGGGCGATGCACTTATACCAATCCGGGATGCCCATGGTACTTCTTTCCCAATATCTTGGCCATGCACAGGTTGAGACAACAATGATCTATGCTTATGCGGATACCGAGATGAAACGTGCCGCAATTCAGAAAGCTGATGCTGTCCGCGGAACCAAGCCCGTACCGGATGAGATTTGGGCTGATAACGAGGAAATGATTTTGAAGTTATCTGGTCTGCTCTAATCCTATTGTTCTATATATGCCGATTATGTTATTCCGAAGTTTTTGCTGGTAACGCCTTGTACTACAGGGTTTGCAGCGATTACTTCGGAATAACTATTTCCTCGGCATAATCCTGACAGGGGCTGCCGCCGCAGATAATGTCCACAGGCGGCAGCTCGTCCCCGCGCAGCTTCGTGATGTCCCCGTAGTGCAGCATCCCCGGCAGTCGTTCCGCTGTAACGCGGATGGGGAAAGCCTCAATCTCGCTGGCCCACAGGGGCACAACGCCGTTATGGATGGCCGCCAGAGGGAAGCCTCCTATTCCATCGAAAAGACTTCCCATGGTGATAACTCTCATTTTGCTGCGGCCACCACCGTCCGCGCCATACTGACCGCGCTCTGCGCCGTGTAGACAGCCGAGGAGATATTGGCCCGCGTGGTGGTATCCAGCCCGAACGCACCGGCGATACGGGGGATCTCACCGGCAGAGAGCATGAGTCCCAGGCCCAGCAGCGCGTGATCCTTAAACACCATCAAGCCAGCTACGAGGATGGTGGCCTGCAAAAAGGCCGTGAGACACAGCCCCACGACCTGCTTGCACCACTGTATGAATCCGTCGCCATAGCCGCGCGGTACAGAGAACATATACAGACTGCCCACCGCGATCTGAATGAGTAAAATACCGCCGCGCTTAAGGTTGGCGAAGAAGACCTTAATGACCGCGTAGGCCATCAGCGCAAGGCAGAAGATGACCATAAGTCCGCTGGTCACCGGGCCAAAGCCCCGCAAAATGATTTGTCCGGAAGATGTCAGGCTCTCCACGGCGTTGAAATCCTCCAGCGCCGCTTTTGCCGCGTCCCCGATGCTGGTCGTCCCAAAGCCGGTGATGCCTGCCGTCAGGTCGGCCTGCAGCGAAACCGCCAGCTCATACAAACGCACCGGCACCTGCGAAAAAAGGGATACCGCCAGAAAACCCTTTATGGCATTCAAAGCCGTTTCCTTGACATTGCCGCGGCCACCGGAATATTCCACGCCGCACTCAAAGCAGGCTACCACCAGCCCTATGGCAAACAGCGCCCAGCCCAGATAGGAGAAAAACAACACCACGTTCTGTACCCAGCTCATGGCAAAGAGCTCGGCACCCATGTTTCCCATTTCCGAAAAGAAATTGCCGAGAAAGCCCACGATCTGACCGTAGAACCAGTCCACGATCTGACCCAGCACCGTATCGGCTACAAAGTCCCAAATAAAAATAAGCTCTCACCTCCGTAAACGCAGGAAGCACTCTGCCGTCAGCAGAGTGCTTCCTGTTATCGTATTATGTTGCAGGTCACAGCTCCATCTTAAAGCCGTAGTCCTGCGCCCTGTCCTGTTCCACATCCTGTGCCACGTCATCCTCCTGCCGCTGCACCTTCGCCAAGACCATCAGCTGTCCAAGCCGGGAGGAAAATGCAGAGATGATCGCAGCCTTACGGCTCTCGTCCACATACTCACCGGCCTGATCCAAGATATCCCGGATATCCTGCTCAACGCCCCTCAGCCTATCAAAGTCGATCCAGCCGAAGGAGGTCACCAGCTTGAGCTGTTCATGGTGCGTCTTTTTGAATGGTTTACACTCAATGGCGCGGGCGGAGAGGAGCTGCGGTGTCAGCTTGTCGTAGCCCATGGATGAACCGCTGTCGAAGATAGGCGCGGCTCCCAGCCACTCCAGTGTATCGGCGCTGCGGAGCAGGCCGAAGTTGTTCTGATGCCTGTCCTCATTGGCGATAAGGTAGTCCAGCACGATCATCTGATCCATTGCGTGTTCCATGCCCTTGACACCCAACGCCTCGCAGCAGTTCAGATAGTGGCGGTAGACCGATGTGTTGTTGTCTTTCCTCATGGACTGCATCACGCGCCACGCGCTGACAAGCTCCGTGTCCGGCGTAACGAAATCCTCACAGACACTGTAGGGCGTGTCATCATCCCACAGCAGCGTATAGGGCACGTGGGAGATACCCAGTTTCTCCGCCACCAGTGATGCGATTACCTCGTTGAACGGCTGCTGCATAAAGGGGTTACTACCTGCCTTCAGCAGGCACCGTTTTCCGTCTATGATCTTCCACCGTTTTTTCAGGTAGCCATCAGACGTATTATCCGGGGAGCTGAAATCAAAACCTACCGTTTCTTTGGCTTTGCCTAAGAGCACATCACCGATATCCTCCGAGAAGGGATTTTCAAAGAAGTTGATACGCTCCCACTGGAGGTCGCTGCCCCAGGGCCTGACCCAGTACTGGTCTGAGAGGCTCAGGCCAAAGCAGCGTGTCAGCAACACCTGCGTATTGGGCAGATTCAGTGTTTCCAGTGCCTTTCGCACACCGGAACGGCTGGCGGGAATGCAGCGGTCGATCCACCATGCATTGAGCGCGGCACGATCCACACCGTCCCGCCTTGAGGCTGTTGCCACAGGAAGATGCTCCGAACGATACACCGCGTCGATCCGCTGGATAGAACTTGTCACCTCATCCAGCTCCATATCGAGGACTGCGATGTTCTTGTGCATCAGCGTATACTGCATCGTGCCACCTCTTTTCTCAGTCATTTCCATGCTATTTTACCACGCTTTCTGCAAAAAGCCAACCGAAAAATGTTCAGACATCGCGGTCACACACCCACGATGTCCCAGATGTACAGCGGCGCCGTCAGCGTGAACACCAGGCAGGCGAACAGAATGGCCGGTGCTGTCCATTCAAACTGTCCCGTCTTTCGATAGTCGAAGTAGGCGGTACCCAGCTTCACAAAGAAGAAAATGGCGAGGATCATATCAATGGCAGGAAATACCACATTGTTGACAACGGTCTTGATCTGCCCTGATGCCGCCGCCCATGTACTTTCCACCGCACCGGCAACATCGCCCCTGCCGGTGGCGTAAGCCGCCACGGAAAACAGCCAGCAGAGCAGTGCCGCTGCGCCGCAGACCAGCACTGCACGTTTCACATATCTCATAGCTTCCTCCTTCACATTGTCATTTCACCCATGGCGGGCGCGCCCTGGTTCTGCCGCAGCTCGGCCAGCTCCGTTCGGTAGTCACTGACGAACCCGTCCAGCACAGCGGGATGACTGCCAATGAGGAAGGTATGCCGGTGTCCGCCGTCCTCGGGCACGAAGATGGTGCTGCTCCATCTCTTATTGGTCTCATGGTAGCGTCCGTCATAGGCGTGCAGCTGCAAGGTGTTGGCCAGCACATAGCCTACGCGCCTATAGCCGTACTGGTCAATAACGCTTTTGGCGCAGCCGTCCTTGAGATACATCCCGTCAAAGTCCCGATGGATCGCCAGCTCTATCGCCCCGGCACAGGCACAGTTGGTGCGAAAATTGGCACGCCACACCTCCAGCTCGCCCCTGTCCCTTGCCTCCTTCGCCGTGTAGGGGTACATTGCCTCATTCGGCAGCATAGACCACATCTCCCTCCTCCAGATAGCATTCCAGCAGGGCCGGGCAGCAGCCGCTATCCAGCAGCAGCTTCCGGATCGGTGCAGGCACGGCATCGAGGTCAAATTCCCTCACGTCCGAATCGCAGTTCTTGCAGCAGGGCATACGACAGGCGTCCAGCAGGGCAGACACAAGCTGCGATGCCGCGTCAAACAGTCCGGCCAGTGCGTCTGCCGTTTGTAACGCTGTCATCTCACGAGGCATAAGCAGCAGAAGGCTGTGCGTTATCTGGGCAGACAGATCTACGCCCGCCATGCCGCATTCTGCCAACTCACTGCAGGGGATGGTCAGGCCGGTCTTGTCCAGTGTCATTTCGTTCTTCATGATAGTTCCTCCTCAAGTTCTCAAAGGTCGTTCCGGGATGTGCACCAGTCGGCATATCTTCCCATCGCTGCTGTAATCGCCGAATATCGTCATCTGCGATGCAAAAACACGAGGGTCATAGTTGGTCATGATGTATTCCCTGTATATGTCATTTTTCTTCTTGGATTGGCTGTTGGGACGCTCCACTTCATAAATGAAAAAGTCCTCGTAGAGCCTGCGAATATAGTCGCAGTTGTTATAGGACACCATGGCGAAGCCCCTGTGCTGCGCCAGTACGTCATGGAGCCGTTGATGGTCACTGCGGGGAAACTCCACCGCGTAACGCTCCGCCTCATAATAGGGCGGGTCACAATAGACCGTGGTCTGCGGGTCATTATGGGCGGTGATGATGCTCTCGAAATCCTTATTTTCCAGCACCACATCCTTCAGGCGGTGAGAACACTCCCAAATATCCCGAAAAAACCGCTGTATATCGCAGGAGCTCACACCATAGCTGTCGCCGTTGCCGTTATAGCTGTATCGCTGCAGCTTGTAGATAGCGGCGGCACGGCGCACATCCGACAGCTCCGCACGGCTTTGCAGCAGCCGCTTGACCTCCTCCGCCTCCGGCGGTGGGAACATCTGCTCCGCCAGCTGCAGTTCCTCATCCAGATACAGCTGTGTGAAGTCCTCGCCCTGCAGCTGTCTGCGCAGCACATCAAATTCATCACGGGCATTGATGGGGAGAAAGCTCAGTTCTTTCGTCAAGGCCATAGGGCGGTGCTTGACACAGAAAAGCAGGTTATACAGGTCGTGGTTCAGGTCGTTATATATTTGCAGGCACCCCTTCGGCACGGCGGTATTCAGCGTGATGATACCGCTGCCACCAAACACATCCACCAGTGTTTTATAATGGATGGGCAGGAGCATCTGTATGGCCCACATAAGCTGTCCCTTACCGCCCATCCAAGGCATGAGCTTTATCAGGCTGTCACGCATCAAATTTCTCCAACGCACGCTCCAGTCCGGAGATAGCCGCGTCCAGTCCGCTGCGCATTTTCTGCAAGCCGCGGATGGTATCATAGACCTCCGCCGCCGTTTCCGCGAAGTAGTAGCCCCGCTGGTCTGCCGCGATGGGTACAGTGTCCTGCCGCAGAAGGTTGATGCGCCGCCGCAGCTCGTTCCCGCTGATGCCCAGCACACGCTCCAATTCCCGGCTGCTGATCACATTTCTGCGCCCCTTAAATCCATTTTCCAGATACAGGGCGACGGTTTCCTTCGTCATTCTTGCACTCCCTTCCGGTGACCGTTCACCGAAAAGGGCGCAAAAAGAGGGATCGCCATCCCTTTTCGGAAAGCGGCCCCATTGTTGTTAAATTTTACTGCATGGTCATGTCCATGCCCTGCTGCGGCAGCTGTAAGGGCTGTCCGTCCGGGCGGCAGATATAGCCGTAGTCACTGAAAAGCCCCTGATCTCGCCACAACAGGTCTGCCCCGTAGGCCTCCATGTTCAGATGCCGCGTCAGCAGGTCACGAGCCGGATCGCTCACGATGACGGAGAGCTCCTCCCTCGCCAATTCCTCCAGAGAATGGATCCCCGGCTCAAGGGCATATTCGCTCAGATGCTCTGCCAGTGCAAGCGCATCGTCCAAGCCGCTGATGTTCAGCTGACCGGCCACAGCCTTGAACTTTATCAGTTCGTTATTTCTGTCCAGTTCCTCCAGGCACTGCGCAAATCGGTTGATCTGCTCCATGCCGTCATAGGCCATATCCGTGAAGCGCCACATCTCCGGCATGGCGGCGTCGCGCTCCTCCAGCCGCACCTCCTGCCAGCTGTCCACCTCCAGGCAATCCAGCACGGCGTCCAGCTTCGCCTGCTTTGCGGGTAGGTACAGCGACATGGTCTGGTGCTCATTGGAGCACAGAAACCGCATCATATACGCCGGTTTCCGGGGTGGCTTGCCTAAATCGGCGGGAGCCTGCTTCAGCTCAGAGTGCTGTTCCACATAGCCGTGTGGCGTAATGACACTCTGTTCGCCTTGCCGCATCGTCCTGCCGATTTTGGCGTAGTCCAGCATTTCCAGCACCTTGTCCGGCACCTTTTCCAGCTCCGGCAAGAAGTCATTTTCTACATAGAATTTCCCCAACGCCGCGTCGTCCCTGACCTCCGGTACCACATGGCAGCAATCCACGCTGTATGCCAGATCCAGTACCCGTCGGAGCGTCAGATCACCGCCGTTGTTCTGATACAGATTGTTAAGCTCTATCTGCACCAGACCCTCGAAAGCCACGGCATCCACATCACCGAATGTACGGAGCTTCTCTGCCAGTGCGTTAAACTGGTACAAATCGTACCCATCAAGATGTGGGGCGAGAAATTCATATCGGCCCATATCCTCCACCTGCCAATAGGGTTCCTGTCCCTCTGACAGACGCAGTCTGTCCATGGCATCCACCATTTCCCATGGCGTAGCGGGCAGCTCCAGCTCCGCGTGATTGCTGTTGTCGGGATTGCCCATGTATATGGAGATAATCTTTTTATCCAAGCTCCATCCCCCCGCGGCGCTGTACGATGTCCTCACAGTTGTCCGGGTCTGCACCGGGTACATCCCAGCCGCACATGCTGCCGATCTTCATAGCCTCCTCCTGTGCAGGCGTCACGCCCCTCTTTCTGTTCTGCTCATCCGCGATACGGCGGTTTTCGTGGGCGTCACCGGTAGACCAATCGCTGGGGTAGTACCCGCTTTCGCCGCGCTTGATGCAGATGAGCTGTCCCGTGCCCGGCAGCAGCGTGAAGCACATCTCCGGCAGCTTTTCGAAGTGGGCGCGGAAGCGCTCCTGCTCCGTCTGGATGCTCCAGTCCTCATCCTGCCACAGATGCACATACAGCTCGCTGCCACGTCCAACGGCAATCTCATGCTGCTCGAAACCCTCGCCCCAGCCGTCCGACGCCTGTCCTTCAATATATTCCTTCAGTGTGGTCAGCTCTGCCGCCGACAACTCGTCGCTGATCTGACATTCCGCGATACCCCACAGCTTGCCGTTTCGCCGCTCCACGTCGAAGGTGACGGAACGCACCTTGTCGTTCACACTGTCCGTCGCGTCGTACCAGTGCATGATGCCGCGGTTGACCTCCTCCGGCATCCGATACTTCACCAGCGCGCTGCGGATATGGTCCTCATACGCGGTCAGGTCGTGTCCGGTCAGCAGCTCCGGTTCTTCCTGCATATTGCCATACACATCCGGCTCATAAAGCTCGGCGGTAAGCGGCATATATAGCTTCGTCATACTGAGCTCGGGCGGTAAAACGGTAAAGCTGTCCACGCCGGGGATAAGCGCCAGCGTCCGTCCGTTGTCCCCTTTCATATGGAACTGCCCGGCGTCGTCGATATAGTCCAGTTTCCCCGTCGTGCCAGCCTCCACCGGTGCATACGGATCCTGCATGGAGTCCAGCCGGATACGTGTACCCGCAGGGTACTGCTTCCGCAGGAACGCCAGCAGCTCCCGATTTACGTTCATACTAAATTCCTCCCATCGTCTGTGTGTAGTCTTCCAGCTCACAGGGGTTTTCCTCACCAAGAAAGTCAAACAGGATGTCATCTGCTGCCTTGCGGATAGCGGGATCGTCTGTCAGGACTTCATAGCGAAACCCTGTGGTATCACGGTAGGGCAATTCCTCCCGGATGCAGTCCAGAAAAGCGTCGGCATCGTCGTAGAAGATATCATCGTCCCCTACGAAGGTCACCTTGCCGAAAATGCTTATAGTTATCTCACCTCCGTTCTCTCGCAGTACACCACATACCGCTGCCTCCCGCCGCTGGCGTAGGGGTGGCAGGTCAGCAGCGTCAGCAGGTCGCGTCCTTGCTGGATTTTGATCTTGTCCACCTCATGGGGCTGGATGATCTGAATGTCAGCCACCGTGTAGGTCAGCGTCTCCCATAGATTTGTCAGCGTAACGGTATCGCCAATCTGTAAGCGGTCTATATGCCGGAAATAGTCCGCACCGCGCCAGCCCCGGTGGCCGGCGATGACCTGGATCGCACCCTTGTCTGCGGCGTTGCGGTACCTCTCCTTGCCTGTCGGACGGAAAGGCACTAAAATATGACTATGACACCGTTTATCCTCGGGCGTTTTGCGCTGCCACATTCACCGTTGAAAAAACTGTAACCTGTCCACCGCTTTTTGCAACTTACTGGGTGAGAACTCTTAAAGGAGGTCGTCATGGAAGACGAAAGAATCATTGATCTATACTGGCAGCGAAGTCAGGAGGCCATCTCCCGTACCGATGAAAAGTACGGCAGGCTTTGCACGAAAATTTCTCTCAATATCCTATCCAACGCGCAGGACGCGGAAGAATGCGTGTCTGATACATACATGGCCCTATGGAACAGCATTCCCCCACAGCGGCCAACGTGTTTTCAGGCTTTTGCGGCAGCCATTGTCAGAAATCTCAGCCTGATGAAGTTGCGGGAGCAGTACGCCCGGAAACGCGGCGGCGGTGAGTTTTATCTTGTATTGGACGAGCTGAAGGACACCATCGCTTCCGGTGATTCCGTGGAAGCAGAATGCGAGAGGAAGGAGTTTGCCGCGGCGGTCAATCAATTTCTTTGCACACTCTCAGCAGACGACCGAAATATCTTTGTGTGCCGCTACTGGTTCTTTGCTTCTATAGCGGACATTGCCTTGAGGTTCAAGTGTTCACAAAGCAAAGTAAAAACCTCACTTTTCCGAACCAGGCAGAAATTACGGCTATATTTATCTAAGGAGGGCTTGCTATGACATCGTTTGACTTTCTGTCCGGGTTCAACAATATTGATCCGAAGTTTATACTGGATGCCATCGACCTGATGCAGACGGTTGAGGCATCTGATGCCGAAAAGGAGATTATGAACATGGAAAACTATACGATTCACAAAAAGAGAACTGTCAGAAGATCGGTACTGGTGGCGGCGGCTGTCATAGCGCTTTTGTGCGCCATGTGCGTGGGAGCCTACGCGGTGAATCTGTTTGGTATCAGAGACGCTGTGATGGGCAGCCAGATCGTTTCCGACCACTATGTGGACGGCGAGTACGCAGGCAAAAAGCTGGATGACGGAATGACCATCAGTATGCAGGGCTGCATCGGCTCCCCCGAATACGAGGCCTCCCGCGAGTTCAACGCCTTCCTCAGCGCCTACGAAGCAAACGGCTATAACGGAGATGCGCTGCACCAGCCTCTGGGCGACTGGGGCGAAGCCCATCGAAGGCTCTACAACGGCCTTTACACGGAAACGCTGGTCAACAAGTTCCTTGAGATCAGTGAAAAATATGCTCTCAAGCCGTGGGACGATCTATACGAAGGCTCCGGGTATACAAGCCTTTGTGAGATCATCGGCAGCGATGGCTTTTTGACAATGGAAAACCCGTCACGGCAGAGTATCCCTGAATATCGGGTATGGAACGACGGTTCCTTCTCCTTCGGGGATGATTGGCGTACGGGGGGCGAGGAGGAAAGCTTCTGCACCATCGCCATAAACCGTCGGGTAAAGGGAAGCATGAGCATCGACTGCCTTTCTCTGGATGATGCCCATGAATACCATGAATGGTCGTATACCACCGCGCGTGGCGAGACAGTGTCTGTTTACTCCGGCAACCATCAGTTTATTGTCCTTTACAACGGCGAGAACGCATTTATCAGTCTGGTTTCTCAGCCGGGTGACTCTCTCGGCGATGACGAGATCAAAGCATATGTGGAAAGCGTTGATCTCTCTGCGCTGGATAAAATCGGTCATATCAACCTGCCGGCATAAGCCCACCCCGATTGCGGCAAACTGCTGGACAACCACCAAGGGAGGGACGGAAGTCCCTCCCTTGGTGGTTACTGGTCTTAGGTGGATCACAGCTTGGTTTTTGGATGTCGGTCAGGCTGCCGGTATTCTTGCCGGTGGAGTTCTTTGCTTCGCGCACAGTCTTATCCAGTGTAGGGTTACCGGTCTGGTTCTTGGGGTAAACGGTCACATCGTAATTCCACGCCGCGCCATCGATGGTGGTCATGGGCAGGGCCACGAAGAAGGGATTGCAGGTAGAGGTCACGTTTTCAGGGACGCGAGTCTCCACCACCAGATACAAGCCCTGCACCATATTGGAAGCAGAAGTGTGGCCGGTGGTGTCCGTTTCCGTCATAGCCACACCACCATTTCTGCCAGCGGCCTCCAGCGCATTTTTGACAGTGGTGGCATTGGCAACCAGCGCAGCGGTCAGTTTGTTGTTGAGCATATCGCTGGTGAAGTAGTTGATACCGCCCTCAGTCTTGTGAGTGTCTGCGCCGGTCAGACCGATGGCAGACAGTACGGCATTGGAGCGTTCAGAGCCATCAAAGCCATACAGCACACCCACCTGACGCTGGCCCTCCACGGCCTCACTGTTCATGGTAATGTCGGCCACGCGGAGGTATGTGAACTCTACGCCCTGAATGGCGTACTTGCTCAGCTTGTCGATAACCGCATCGTCATGCAGGCCAGCGGAAACGTAGGACTCGGCATCCCACGCACCGTCGTTGCTGGCCTTGGTGATGTCGTACTTGTAGATGCTCAGGGATGCTTTCTTGCCGGGGTCGATGATCGGCTCTGCGAACGCTGTGGTGATGAGACCCAGAGCCATAACAATGGCCATGAGCAGCGCGAACACGCGATGGATCTTTTTCATTTGGTTGTCTCCTTATTCATAAAATCAGATTTTTTGCAAAAATAAACACCCATGCAAAGCATGAGTGCTGCAAACAGGAAATAGGTTGTAAATCCCGTGCCGCCCGTGAACGGCAGGACGAATCCCGCATTGTTGCAGGCAGTGATGGTAATGTCTCGGTTATTGCTGTCCAGCGTTCCCGTGAACAGCGGCTCGGTCAGGAGGGTGTACCCTGCGGGAGCTCTGGTTTCGGTAATACGATACTGCGCGCCAACCTTGAGGTCGCTCCACTTGGCGATGCCTGTGTTGTCGGTGGTCACTCTGCCGACCTCCGTCCATGTCTTACCGTCTGTGGAAGTCTCCAACAGCAGCTCCGCACCGGTGAGAGGTGCGCTTGTCGCATCCACCTTGCGGACGCTGATGCTGCCTTTTGCCAACGCATTTGTCCGCTTGTGCGTAATGTTCAATGCGGTTGCCGTGATGGTGATCTGATACTTGGTGTTGTCCACCACATAGCCGCCGGGCGCGCTGATCTCCTGATAGCTGTACTTGCCCTGTGGAAGATCCTTGAACACTGCCTTACCGTCTGCACCGGTGGTCATGTCAGCCACCTTTTTACCATTGGCATCAAATAGCCGATAGGTCACGCCTGCCAGTGCCTTGCCGGTTTCCGCGTCCACCTTATTGATGGTCAGGCTGCCTTTCTCTTCCACAATTTTGACCTTAAAATGAATGTACGCCCACACGGGGTCGGGCAGTGAGGTCAGCGCGGCGCAAGCCTGATAATTGCTGCCATTGCTGGGCTCCAGCAGCACAGCCTCCGTGCCCTCCACATCCAGTGCGTAGCCGTAGTCGCTGCTGATATAACCGTTCAGCTTCGCTGCGGCGTCCTTTGTGGCCGTCACGGTCAGTACATTACGCCGCTGGCTGACGGTTACGCCGCTGATATTGGTCCGGAAGTAGTACTGCGACAGCACACCATTGATATCGGTGGCTGTACCCACATACTGACTGCCGTCCCATGTCAGCGTAATGGCATTGGCATCCGAAAGCTGATTGCGGTACTTCACCGCAAAGCTGGGAATCACGCCATGCCCCATGATGCGGTCAATAAGGATGTCATACGCCTCCTGCACGCCGTCACCGGCGTAGTGGAACAGGTTGGCGCAGGTGGTATCATACAGGGTGTAGGGATAGGTCGTGCCGCGGTAGCCGCACACGAACTCCCAAATCACCGCCTGTGTCGCCAGCTGCGCGCAGTCGGGATGGATGCCATAAAAATCATAGTTGCCGCCGTAGCCATAGGAGAGTGCCAGCGTCACAGCGTACCGCTGATTCCAGCTCAGGCTGCTCCAACTGGTGGAGGAGTAGCTCAGATCGCCGCCGGCAGAGCGAACGGACGGCTCCATGCAATAGGCAGGCACCGTTACGCCCGTATCATCTCTGGTAAAGTATTTCAGCTTTGTGCTGGTAAACGCGCCCCACTGCGGCACGGGCGTTTTGTCCTCATGGTAGCGGTACTCGTTACCGCCGCTGATCGTGCCTGTGACCGTGGCTGCGTGGGCGGTCACGATGGACAGACCCATGATTGCTACTAAAAGGCATACCAGCGTCAACAGCTTGGGAATTGTTTTCTTCATGCTCGTCCTTTCTCCCCACGCAAAAGACCGGCAGCATACGCTGTCGGCCTTCTGGTCGGGTATTCAGTTGGTTTATCCGTACAGCACCACCACGATGTATTCGTCCGATGCCGCGTCGTAGCGGACGGTGCAGTTGAATCGCGCATACGCGCTGACCGTCTCTGCGCCGTCCATGGCGGCGAGGCAGGCGAAGGTGGCATCCACGTTGCCCTTTACGGCGGCGGTCAGTGCCGCCTGTCCGCCGTTCTCCGCCAGCCATGCCACGCTGTCCGCCGTGCCGGGGAAGTAGCTGGAGTCGGCGGCGGTCATACTGGTGTCGATGGTCACGCCGTACTGCGCTCTTGCGTACTCATTGCCCGCCCGGACAGCCTCCGCGATGGAGTAGATGTCCCCGCTGGCGGCGGGTTCAGGCGCGGGCGTAGGTTCGGGCGTAGGCGCAGGCGCAGGTTCCTCCTCCTGCTTCTCTGCCAGTTTCTGTGTAGGTGCCGGCGTGGGTGCGAGAGAAGGTTTATCCTCCGGCACAGGCGCGGGTATTGCCGGCTCTTTCGGTGCAGCGGGCGGTGCCGTTTCAGCGGGCGTAGTCGAAGTTTCCTCCGTCTTGGCAGAAGGTGTATCCGCGTCCTCGGCGGGGTTCGGAGTTTCCTTGTCATCTGCGCCCTTGACCTCCTCGACGCCCTCCTCAGCGGGCAGGAAGTCGACATCTTCCTGCACCGTGTCCTCAACAGGCGCGATGGTCTGTGCCGCGCTCTGTACCGCCGCCACCGGCATCATTTTCGATGCGGAATTGCTCCCTGTCTGCCCACAGGCCGTGAGCAGCAGGAGCATCCCCAACATCAGTGTCATGATCCTCTTTTTCATGTGCGTTTCTCCTTTCGTGTTTTTGGTGGCACAAACAACTACCACACAACCATCCGTAAGTCAACGGAAAGATTTAGAATGGTCTGACAGGGTGGGAGGCCCTCTGGCACAAGCCGTTCCCATGCTCATATCATGCCCCCTATTTCCATGTGAGGCACTTCTTCCCACGCCATGTTCTGCCTCTGGACATCCAGATCATAGGCCGTACAGTAGCAGTTATAATCTCCGGGGGACGGATTGCAGCGCAGGCAGTAGCGGTAGTGCTCCGTTTCCACGATGTAGCCGTAGTTTTGTGTCCAGCCGCCACTGATTTTCCCGCCGCGTTCATAGCAAAAACGCTCCATAGCGAAGCGGTTTTTCAGCACACTCTCCCGCAGCGTGTCCACGACCTCCTGCAGCTCCAGCTTGAATGCGGGGCTGTTCAGCTCCTCCGGGCCACGGGGCCACCATGTATGCCAGAACTCGTTGCCGCTGCGCCCGAAATCCATCCGGACATGGCCAACGGTACCCAGCCGCTTATCTTCTTCGGGGTGCGGGGTATAAAATAAGCCCGTCTCCTCCGGGCGGGCAGGTCGGATATGAAGTTGTGTTGCATCTTTCAAGGTTAAGACTCCTTTCGGTGTGGAATTTGGCTTTACACATTACTGGGGGATATGCTATGATGTGGCTGACAAATCTGGATTTGTTGCGGAGGACTGCCTGTGCAAATTACAATTAAGAAGATGGAAACTGACTCAGAAATCAAAGGGAAGGCATTTGTTCATTTTCAGTCGTGGCGAGAAGCATATTTGGGAATAGTTGAGCAGGCTTTTCTTGATAATAGAAGCATTGATAATTGCTTAGAGCTGGCCATGAACACTAAAGATAACACCATCATCGCAAAAGAGGGTGATCGTGTAGTCGGATTTGTTCAGTATGGAAAGTATGACTATGGAGATCTTGAAGATGCAGCTGAAATAATTGCGCTGTATGTTTTAGCAGACTATTATGGCAAGGGAATCGGATACCGTCTGATGCAAGAAGCTGTGAAATCTTTAAGTGGATATTCGCAAATAGCACTTTTTGTAATCAAGGATAATCAGCGAGCGATAGATTTTTATATTCGGTATGGTTTTCGCTTTGATGGCTCCTTTTATCGGTTGGTTGAATGACTCGATTTCCCTGGCCTTCGCCCTTCAGATCACCGCCCTTATTATTTTTGTCCCCGGCCTGATATTTCTGATATTACAATGGGATAAAAAGTAAATTACTATCTCCGTTAAAGCGGACTTGCCACAACGGCGTCCCCCGGAACCGTAATGATCTTATTACGGTTGATCGGTAGCTTTATATCCCGCTAAATCACATCAAACGGAATTTCACGTTGTCAGATAGCAATAAGAGATTTTTTATAAAACAAAGGTAAAAATGGTTTCCTAAATTTCAGGAAACAAATGCATCCATATTTCCTTAAAAACAGGAAACATTAAGCAGATTCTACGATATTTACAGAGTTGTCTGGGTTAAATCGTATCTGATCCTAAATAATAAAAAATTTAAAACGTTTGTTTCCATCTCTTTTTCTATTATCTTTGAACCGGATTTTCAGAAGGGGTGCCTTAATATTACGGGCTGAGATTATACACAATAACCTGATCCGGGTAATGCCGGCGTAGGTAGAGTGAGCAAAATTTCATTTTTTAAAATTATTCCCCCTTTCAGATGGTCCGCTAAACCTAAAACAGTAGATCATGCATATTTTTATCAACGACGTAGCTACGGAATGCCCCGAAAACAGCACTATTTTACAGGTACTGACCCAACAAGACATTTCTCCCCTAAACATCGCCATTGCCTTGGACAATACGGTCGTACCTAAAGCACAATGGGAAACGACATTGGTTCGGGACGGTTCGCAACTACTCATTATCAAAGCGGTACAGGGAGGATAAACCGACTTTCCTAATTAATAATCAGTATATTAAAATCAGAATCTAATCATAATGGAAAATTTTGAAATCACTTCAGGCCCACTACCGGGTTCCGAAAAAATTTACGTAACAGGCTCCCGGTCGGATATCCGGGTTCCGATGCGGAAAATCAAATTATCCCCTACCGTCGATCTGGATGGCAGTAAGATTGAAAATGAAGATGTCGTCGTATACGATACTTCCGGTCCTTATACAGATACGAATTATACTGTCGATCTGCAAAAAGGTCTTCCTAAACTGAGAGAAAAC
>ENA-UEQL01000147-UEQL01000147.1-human-gut-metagenome-genome-assembly--contig:-NODE-147-length-42624-cov-14.206572_pt1 | contig 42624 bp, 40 predicted proteins | sample MGYA00242905_ERZ507926 | MGnify/ENA primary metagenome ERZ507926 (study PRJEB26167, sample SAMN06115531) | human gut metagenome | host: Homo sapiens | place: China:Henan | collected 2015-09-09...
AATGGTACAGCAGGGAATCATTACAGCGCAGGAACGGAAAAACCGTTTGCTGCTGCGCCGGGTCATGACGGATGCGGAATTGAGGCAAAATGAAGATGATAATATTTTTATCAAAAAAGCCCAAATTATATCGTCAGAAATATCAAGGTATTTCAGCTCTGATATTCAGATAAGTTATAATACTAGAAAGCGTATTAATCCTCAAATGCGTTCTCCGCTATGTATGGTTTTGGAGAACTTCAATGAAAAAGGTTTCTATAAGTACTATCATGAGGCAACTAATATGGAATATTTATACGACCCAACTACCAAACTCTGTTTTTCATTTTTTGCAGATGAAAGAGATGAGAGTTTGCTAGAGGTATATGGTCTTAGTTCATGGGCCTTCAATTTATCAGAAAAACAAATATCAATAGCTACGTTAGCTAATCTATATACAATTATAGGGTTGTGATTTTGAAGTTTGTGTAAAATCTTAATTAATAATATATGAAATCTTATTTTAAATTATTTTATTGGTTAATGCTTGGAGCATTGTTTTCAGTAAACATTGGTTTGACAAGCTGCGCTGATAGACATTCTGAGGAGCCAAAAGAAGAACTTACTCCTCAGGCTCTTTATCAAACTTCATGGCGTGGAACAGGAAGTTGTGCTGCTTGGGCTGTACAAAATATGGGCGTAGGTATACAATTTATAGATACCCAAACAGGAAAAGTAAATTGGGAAGGTTATGATGAAATTGATATTACCTACGCAATAGAAAGAAAATATGTTACATTTAATAGTAATGCTTTATATTTAGGTGGTGCTCCTTGGGTTATTAAGAGCTATACAAAAAAGCATATAATCCTTATGCAGAATGAGGCTAGTCCTGACAAAGAGAAAGTTGCTACAATAGAGCTAGATAGGATAGATTGATTTGAGGGTGTTATCATTAGTATTTTTTATTCCTTGGGCGCAATCGTCATTCAATTTATAGAATAAGAGAGGGTGTATCAAAATTCCCTTTTTGAGGAAATTACCCTTGCTATCTGTGGCAGGGGTAAATCTTTATATTTATGCATTATGATACACTCTCTTGTTATACAATTCGGTTATTATTCTCTCAATTAACCTTTACCCGGTTCATAAGTTGTTCTGATATCTCATGCAGTTCCCGGCACCGTTCCGGCTCCTGTTCCCGTGCGAAAGCGGTGATGCCCTACGTTAGTTTCCACAGGGTGGCCCCTCCGGTCACTCCGTCCTCCGGATTGTTGTTCATCAATAATTTTTCCACTTCGCGCCCTTCGCTCTTCAGCAAACCGCCTTTCTGCACCAGTTGTTTGAGCTTCTTGTCGAAGTCCACATCTATTTCCGAAGCACCTTGTATTTCGATGGCTTTCTGCATAAGTGTATCCTTGTTGTACAGTCCTTTGGTCAGGTCCGATACCGCCGATACGGTGGTCTGCGTGTCCAGCTCGTAGGTTTTCTGTGGCAGTGCCAGTGAATCGGGCAGTCTTGCCCCCAGATGCACCTGCCGCATGATGAAAGCGCAGGCGGATTCTCTGTTGAGAGCCGATTTGAGGAAACTGTATAAGATGTGCAGCCGCTTCGGAAAAGATGCACATCCGGCGCTCTCCTGCAACCTGGTCGGCATCCCGACCATTCCCCGCAAGGGGAAGCCCAAGAAGGTGAGCAAGGCGTTACTGGCACCCACTTCCATGCTCTCCACCATCACCTCCGTAGGCAAGCCGGTGCTCGTGGGCGGGCCGCCCACCATCGACATGTTCGCGCTGGCAATGAAGTTCGGGCTCAAGGGGCTGGGAAAAATGTGGAAGAAACTGGGCGACAAGTTCCAGGACCTGATTGACAGACTGAGAAAGAAAGGAAAGAACCAGCTGGCGGACATTCTCCAGCCCATCAAATGTAAGACATTCGGCGAGCCGGTCGATGCGGCAACAGGCAGGGTGTACCACACCAACGTGGATTTCGAGCTACCCGGCCCCATTCCCATCGTTTGGGAACGCACCTATTACAGCGATGCCGCCGTGGACGGCCCGTTGGGTTACAACTGGCACCACAGTTACAACCTGGGCATCCGGCGGCTGGAAGAAGGGGCTTTCCTCTTCCGCCATGCCGACGGACGGGAGTCCTTCCTGCCCGTGCTGGAACCGGGGGACTCCTATTTTGACCGCAAGGAACAATTGCTCTGGGCGCTTGACGGGCAGGGTTATCTGCTGACCGACATCCGGGGACTGCAATACCGGTTCGACGGACCGGAGAACCGCTTCGGCTACCGCATGGTGTCGGACATATCCACCAAAGACGGGTTCCGCATCCGTTTCGAATACGCTTCGGCTGGAAAACTGGCGGGAATCGTATCTTCTCGGGGGGAGCGCCTGAAGGTGGAAACCGATGAATTGGGACGGGTATGCTGTGTGTCCATGAGACAGGATGGCGAGGAAATCAGGCTTGTCCGCTATCGTTATGACGACCGGGGCGACATGGTGGAGACCACCGACGCGCTGGATGTCAGCAAGCATTTCGTCTATACCGACGGGCACCTGCTGGTACAGCTGACCAACCAGGGAGGCATGGCCTTCCATTGGGAATACGAGGGCAAAGGTGAGAACGCCCGTTGTGTGCATACATGGGGGGACGACGGCGTCATGGAGTACTTCATCCGTTACAGCAAAGGCTACACCCATATCCGTAACGGGGAGGGTGCCGAAACCGAATACCATTACGGGGAGGACAAGCTCATCTACAAGATAGTGGATGCCAATGGGGGAATCACGCGCCAGCAGTACAACGGATATCAGGAACTGGAGGTTACGGTCAACCCCGAAGGCTATACCCGCAAGACCTCCTACAACGAGTTCGGTCAACCCGTCCGGATAACGGACGAGAATGGCGAGGATACGTTCCTGAGCTACGACGGAAACCGTAACCTGGTCCTGCTCTGTACACCGGGAGGGAAACAGCTCTCCTGGGATTACGACGGGATGGACCGTGTCGTCAGCCGCACCACGCTCAGCGGGGAGACTGTGAAATACACTTACGAGGGAGGCGTATTGCATACCATTACCGACGGGCAGGGACGCGTCTATACCCTCACCTTCAACGACCGCTACGACCTCGAACTGCTGCGGTTCCCCAACGGCCTGTTCCGCAGGTGGGAATACGACGGCAGGGGCAGGCTCGTACTGGCGGTAGATGTCAAAGGCAATGCCACCCGGTATGCCTACGACCGGGCGGACAACCTGATACGTCTGGAAGAACCGGACGGCAACGTGCACCGGTTCGAGTACGACGCCATGGGGAACATGGTACATGCCACGGACAACATCCGCGAGGTGAAGTTCACCTATGGGGCGTTGGGGGTACTGAAAAGCCGTGAACAGGAACGCCACCGGATTACATTCGGCTACAACAGCGAGTTGCAGCTCCGGCGCATCGGCAACGAGGCGGGTGACAACTATTTCTTCGAGCTGGACGGGCTGGGACAAGTCGTTACGGAAATCGGTTTCGACGGGCTGCGACGCGAGTATGAGCGCGACGGTGCCGGACGTGTCACACGGGTAAACCGTCCCGGGGATAAATGGACGGAATACCTGTATGACGGGCTGGACAACATCCTGAAGGAAGAACAGTACGACGGTGAGGTATCCCTCTACACGTATGACAAGGACGGTATGCTTGTCAAGGCGGAAAACAGTGAGAACCTGCTGGAGTTCACCCGTGACAGGAAGACGGGGCAGATTATTGAGGAGAAACAGGGAGAATATACCGTCAACCGCACGTACGACAGCGAGGGCAACTGCACCCGCATCACCAGCAGCCTGGGAGCGGACATCCGTCATACGTACGACCGTGAAGGCAACTTGCAGACCATGCAGGCGGGCGAGAGCTGGCAGGCGTCATGGGTACGTGACAATACCGGGCTGGAGGTGCAGCGCACCTTTTCCGGCGGTGTGACTGTCAGGACGGAACGCGACTGCTTCGGCAGGGAGATACGCAAGTCGGTACGGTCGGGTGGCATGGAGAAAGGTGCTTACCGCTACCAATGGGGCATCGCCAACCGCCTGCTCTCCAAGGAGAACGAGCTGACGGGTACTGTCACACGGTACGACTACGACCGTTTCGACTTCCTTATCCGGCAGGAAACCATGCAAGGTTCGGAAACGGATGTGATTTACCGTACACCGGACTTCGTGGGCAACCTCTTTGAGACACCGGACAAGAAAGACCGCAAATACGGTGCCGGAGGAAAACTTTTGGAGGACCCGGATTGTTTCTTCCATTACGATGACGAGGGGAACCTCATTTTCCGTGAGTTCAAGCTGTTACAGGAAACAGGTGTAAGATTTGACCGCAAACGCATGGAGAAAGAACGGGGTATCCATTTTCTGGCAACGGGGACGGGATGGCTGTACGAGTGGAGTTCCAATGGGATGCTGAAGAAAGTTATACGTCCGGACGGAAGACCGGTGGAATTCCGGTATGATGCGTTGGGACGACGGACGGCAAAACAATACTTCGGGAAGGTCACACGTTGGGTATGGGACGGAAATGTGCCTATACATGAGTGGAGCTACAAAGTCATCGATATGCAATCGGATGAAAAGGAAAATACTCCGTCCAAAGAACCGACAGAAGATATTACCACGTGGGTATTTGAGGCAGACACGTTTGTACCTACAGCGAAGATACAGGATGGTAAGCAATATTCCATTGTGTCCGACTATTTGGGTACTCCTATTCAGATGTACGATGAACAAGGAAACAAGGTCTGGGATTGTACATTGGATATCTATGGAAATATATTTATTATTAATCAAGGTTCAGCATTTGATTGCCCATTTCGTTGGGCTGGCCAATATTTTGATTTTGAGATAAATCTATACTATAATCGTTTTCGTTATTACTCATCTGAAATAGGTTCTTATTTAAGTCAAGACCCAATAGGTGTTTTTTCTGATAAACTTAATTATTATTCCTATGTAGATGACACCAATAACAATATTGATATTATAGGATTAGAAGGAGCCTATGTTTTTGTTATTGACAAAAAGAAAAAAATAGCATATGTTGGTAAAGGGAAATGGGCAAGATTTAGAAAATCGGTTAGGCATAGAACAGAAGAAATAAATGGAAAAAGAACCAAGCCTACAAGTTGGGCTAGCAAATATTATGGAAATGATGAATTTGCTGAAATGGTTGAAGCTAGAGTTATATCAAGAATGAAAAAAGAAGATTATATCTTAGTTAATAAAATTGCATCACCTGGTTTAAAGCGTTATGAACGAGCAGATGATGCTACTAAAAAATTAGTAGATAAAGCTGCTAATGACTTAGTTGCTGATATGAAGTCAAATCAAGGAAAAGACATTAAAAAAGAACCCCATCATCATTAAAAATGGAAAGATATGAAATAGTTGAAGGAACAAATAGATTAATAATCTATTTGCCTTTTCTAAAGGAAGGATTAGAGTTTGCCCAAAAGCACCTATATAGCGAGATAGTGATAACATCTCAACCTTCAGATTCTTTCTTTAATGAAAAATATATTCTAGATATTGATTTACTTTGTAAGTACGAATTTATTAAGTGTTTAATTCTTGAAGATCCTTGTGGATATATTGAATCATGTAATATTAATCAGTTATCCAAAATAAAAAATCTAGAAGACTTACGAATATGGACAGATAATAAATTTTATATAGATTTTTCTTATTTCCCCTCATTAATAAGAGCTGAATTCTATGACAGTAACATGATTCGTAATATAAATCATTTATTTAATTTACGTGAAATACACATCTATAATTTAAAGTCAAAAGAATTGGAAGAATTCAAGAATATGACTAACTTAGAGAAAATCACATTATGGGATGCATCTTCAAGGTCTTTAAAAGGATTATCTGAATTAAAAAATATATGTATTATAAATTTAGTACGATTAAAAAAACTAACAGATTTGTCTCATATAAATAAATTGAATAGATTGAAAGAATTAAACGTGTATTCATGTAATAACCTAAAGAGTGTTAATACTATAATAGATTTAAAAAGATTAAAAATACTAAGGATTGAAAAGTGCAAATATATAATAGATTTATCATCTATAATCCCTAATAATTCTATAGAATTTATCTATATATCCACTTTGTCAAATTTGGATTTCATTTTACAAATGAATAAGTTAAAAAGAATAGTTTTCCATAATTTGTTAGATAATAACTTGTTACCTTTGTTAAAGTCAAACACTTTAGAACATGTTTCATTTATATCTAAAAAGGGATATGAATATAATGAAAAAGAAATAAATAGCAGATTGAAAAATGCTAAAATCAATAAATCCAGTTAACAAACATGTCCCGACAGATTTATAATCTGCCGGTTATGAGTATTAGGATTTGTAAGCCTTAAATTTCCCTCTGAAAGTATATGGAGATAAGCAAGATGCCAATCTTTATAAATCTGCTATTGGTTGTTGAATTAATAAAAGAGCTTTGAAATAGAAAAAGGAACAATCAAACTGTCCAAAAATTCTTATCTAAAACATAGCATAATGCACATAACAGGATATGAGTTTTTGGACAGCCTACTACTATCCTTATTAAAAATAACGCTGTACAAGCATCACCCCACATCACTCAACTCATGGTCCAAATCAAATCTCAACACATAAAAAACACCGTTATCCACATAACCGAAACACCTATTCCGCTGAGATTCTGAATTTCTTAATGCCTTTCTTCCATAGGTCATCTGAAAAGTAACGCTTGCTTTTCTTATTCTTATTATACGTTTTGTAATCCAATCCTTTGTCCGTTGCTATGGCATTCCAATCCAATTCTTCAAATTTGCGGAATGAATCAATAAACTCGTTTTGGTTCTCATTGTCAATAAGGGAAAATCCATGAGTGTCATCTATAAGGCTGAAATCAAATTTCTCGCCACTGAAACGGGTCGTAATATACCTCTTGAGAGACAATTCCCCCTCCTTTCAAACAAGATGGAAAACAATTGCTTCTCTTTCCATATATTCCCCACCGGAATAGCAACTCCGTCTTTGGTTACAACAACCGGATGCTTCTCATACAAGGAGCGTATAAACGACAGAAGGCAGACCGCACGGGCGGTAGCTTCGGAAACGGAACTGCCGGACACATCCGCTTCATCTATGGCACGGGCTTCCGGTGCTGTCAACAAATCATTGATAGTCTTATCGAAAGTGGTTTACACCCCTTAAAAACTCCCTTGCTTGAACAAGCAGCTAAAACTCTCAAAAGAGCTATGTTTATCAGCCGTTTTTTACCACCTGACAGAAGTAACCGTACGGCAAGTCCATGATACGGGTAAATAAATCGGGAATTATCTATTCGCTTTTCTGTTTGGGCTTCCATACTAAACCTCCAGGAAATCGGGAGTTGGATTCAGCATTGAAGTAACCTTTTCCCCTTTCCGCTTCAACTGGAATACGGAAGCCGTCCGCGTGTTACATTCTCTTTCAAAATCCATAATTCCTTTTTTCTTCTTAACATAAAGATACAATGTTTTGCTGAGAGACATTCTACATCAATCAGCTTCCGTTAGTACCCTTTGATATTTTTTTGAAAATAACCAAGGATAGGGTTTCATTTTTTGATTTTAACTTATATATTTGCAAAAACAAACCGACTAATCGGTTTTAAATAAGAGTAAAATTTATATTAGGTACGTTAGACCATATAGTTAATGTGGTTAAATTCAACGACATTAAACAAAAGGCAGTCCAATTCGCTAGTATATCAACTTTAAGAAAGTGTAAACTCTAATTAAATATTAATCTTTAATTGAAAAACATTATGAAGAAAAAGATGTTCAAATTTATTTCATGCATAGCCATTTTATTTATGGTTTCATGCTCTGGAGATGATTTACTTTTCTCCTATGAAGATGATGTTACCACAAGGGGACTTTCGGGTAGAGCTTCATTGACTTATCCTATGAGTAGCTTTATTAGCAATGTGTCGTTGAGTTTAACAGACCAAGGTTCTGTCAATTCCATTCTTGAGGAATTACAAAGTAATCCTTTAGGCAAAGGATACAGATGTGTTTTCAAGAAACTGACAACTAAAAAGGTATCAAAAATATCCCGAGGCGATACAGGCACAGCACCAGCTTCGTACAATGCAAAAACGAATGAGGTATTGTTGAAAACAGGCTCAACAATCGCAACGAATTCAATACAGGAGGAGTTTATACATGCCGCACAAGATAGAGTATATTTCAATGGAATTCTTCAATATGCAGGTAAAGAAGGAACTCCAAACATAGAATTTGAAGCAAAGATTATTCAAGAACTTATATATTGCGCTAATGGATATGGATTTGGTGGCTTAGGAGCAGGACCGACACATGCCGATGATTATACAAGATGGATTATGTTGTTATGTGAAGATGGTTTTCTTGATGAAAAATTTCCTTCTCTATCAGATGTGTTATCTACTAAATATGCTGGATATGGTTATTACAACTATATGGAGTTTTTTAAAGTTAAAGATCCTGGCTATAATAAAGGTATCATTTATAGTATGCAACCTTCGCTACTTGATTATATAAATAATAATTACGGTATTTAAAAAAGATATTATGAAGACATTAAGTTTTTTCATTTCAGTAATTGTCGCATTATTTGTTTTTACAAATAATATTTGTGCACAAAACGAAGTTAAAGTTTCCAATGGCAAATCTTATGTATATGATTATAAGAACCAGAAGATTTATCGTCAAACTTTGAATAGAAGTTTTCAGCAAGATAAAATACTGGACAATTTTGTAGCCAAACAAACGACACCAGTCAATAACTTATACATAGAAGTATTATCACCGGCAAGATTGGAAGAATTGAAATCTGAAAAGATAGCCACTACATTTATTTGTGATTCGTACGGAAAAGTAAAATCTGTAGAGTTCCTATTTTTCAAAGAACCTTTTTTGTCTGTTGATGAAATAGAAAGATTAGAAAAAGCTTTTTTGAATTACACATTTGATTTGAAAGTATATGGAGATAAGCAGGATTCAAATCTTTATAAATTTGCAATTGCTTGCTTTTTTAGTAAACTTTAAATAGGAAAGGGATAGAATATACTTCAAACTGTCCAAGAACTCTTATCGAACACATAGTATAGTATGTATAAACAGGATATGAGTTTTTGGACAGTTTTCTATATCTATAAAAATAATACCAAGACTATAAAAACATTATCCCACATCGCTTAGCTCATGGTCCAAATCAAACCTCAACACATAAAAAATACCATTATCCACATAACCAAAACACCTATTCCGCTGAGTGATCCTGAACTTCTTAATGCCTTTCTTCCATTGCTCATCTGAAAAATAACGCTTGCTTTTCTTACTCTTATTATACGTTTTATAATCCAACCCTTTGTCCGTTGCAATGGCATTCCAATCCAATTCTTCAAATTTGCGGAATGAATCAATAAACTCGTTTTGGTTCTCATTGTCAACAAGGGAAAATCCATGAGTGTCATCAACAAGGCTGAAATCAAGTTTCCCGCCACTGAAACGAGTCGTGATATACTTCTCGAGAGGCAATTCTCCCCTTTCAAACAAGATGGCATACAACTGCTGCTCCTTCCATATATTCCCCACCGGAATAGCAACTCCGTCTTTGGTTACAACAACCGGATGCTTCTCATACAAGGAGCGTATAAACGACAGAAGGCAGACCGCACGGGCGGTAGCTTCGGCAACGGAACTACCGGATACATCTGCTTCATCTGCCAGATAATGTGCATTCGAATCCTGCTGGGGTGCATCGTCCCAAAACGGATTACAGATGGCACGTGCCAATGTACTCTTGTACCGTTTCGCTTCGTCTATGATACGGGCTTCCGGTGCTGTCAGCAAATCATTGATAATTCTAAAACATAAGCCTAATAATCATAACTTTTTTAAAACCGGGTTTGTCGCTTCCGTTTTTTAAATTACCTTTGTAGTTACTTAGTTATAAATGAAACAGATTCAATGATTAATAGCATATTATTAACTGATTTTACAGGCTTTGCAAATACCCGGTTTGATTTCACCAAAGGGATAAACGTCCTTATTGGCAAGAATGGTACGGGCAAGACGCACGTTCTCAAATGCTTGGCGGCAACTTTGCAGGCACGCCATGACTTCCTCGGCAAGAACTCAGCTTCCAAGGAACAGTTTGAGTATATCTTGGCGGAAGACATGATATTTTATTTCAAGCCGGATGTCATAGGCAACTTGGTCAACAAGGGAGTGCCTTCAGGCAGGGCAAACATTACAGTCACGATAGACGACAAACCGTTGCAATACAGCTTTTCATCCGCTTCCAAAACAACTGTAAAATTAGAAACGGACGAAAAGTGGGACGATCGCCACTTTATCTATATTCCCCCACGTGAGATGTTCTCTTTATTCGAAGGCTTTATCGGTTTGAGCAGTAAACGTGAAATCTCATTTGACCAAACGTATATCAATCTGGCGCACGCGTTGTCACTCCCCATATTGCGTGAGTCGGAAGACAATCCGTTGAAACCGGCTATCGAGTTGCTGGAGCAAGAATTGCAGTTCAAGGTTTTGCAGATGAACGGACGTTTCTATATACAGACAGAAAAAGGGAACATGGAAGCGCACCTGGTAGCCGAAGGACTCCGCAAGCTGGCTTCCATCTTGTACCTCATACTGAATGGGGAAATCAATGCAGACACCATCCTGTTCTGGGACGAGCCCGAAGCCAACTTGAATCCGACTCTTGTGAAAGTCGTGGCAAAGTTTATCCGTGTGCTTCAGGAATGCGGCTTGCAGATTTTCGTCGCCACTCACGACTACCTGCTTACACACACTCTTTCTCTCTATTCCGAATATAAGGAACACACGAACATATCCGTCAAATTCTTCGGCTTGAAAAAAGAAGATAAGGGAATCATTGTGGAAGAAAGCGAAACTTTGGCAGGCATACAGAACAATCCGATATTGGAGGAATATGCGGCTTTTTACGATTTGGAACAGCAATTCATCAACCAATATGAGTAATTTTCAAGAAAGCGGCATAAACTTCAAGTTTCAGTCCCCCCAATGGACTGTTGTCAAGTATGACGAGCATTTGGCACACAAAAAGGTAAGCAATGCCTTACAGCCTACCAAAGCGGTGGATTTTTTGGGTATTCATGATAACGGACAGCTGTTTTTGATTGAAGTGAAGAATTACAGGGGTCACACACATGATGAGGAGACCCGGAATGTGCTTCAGGCAAAAGGCGATGAGTTGATGCGCAGGATTGCCGTCAAAGTAAGGGACACGATTGCCACAGTTACCGGTTCTGCCCGTTTTTCCACAAATGATGAAGCATTTTTTACCCAAGTCAACCAATTGTTGGTTGATGACCGGAAGAAAATAGTCATCATTGCCTGCATAGAACTGGATGCGACAGACGACAAAGAGCGCAAAGCCCAAATGAGCGTATGGATGCAGAAGTTGAAACAGAAACTGTCATGGCTCCATGCAGTTAAAATCTCCATCAATCCGGTTGACAACATTACCGCTCTCCTGCCCGATACGGAAGTCTCATTCATATAAATACCTACCGTACAACAAGAGGGTATCAAAACCCTCTTTCCCACATTTCAAAAAAAATACCACATTTGTTTCCGTTCTCATACAAAAAGAATATATTTGCACACAACAGACTGATTGGTCTGTTATGTGCAAAATAAGCATGGAACAAAAGTAATGGGCTCACTCCATTAAACACTTACCTTATATTAGGTCATCTTATTTATAAATGGTATATTTGCACATAGTCTATATAACAACGATATGAGTAGAATCAAGATTAGGAATTTCGGTCCGCTCAAGGAAACGGTCTCCGCAATGGACGGATGGATTGACATAGAAAAAGTGACCGTTTTTACCGGCAACCAGGGTAGCGGTAAAAGTACGGTTGCCAAACTGGTTTCCACCTTTACATGGATGGAGAAGGTTTTGACGCGGGGGGATTTCAAGGAGAAAGAATTTACCGCGGCTAAGTTCAAGAACAAATATTGCGGCTATCACCGTATTTCCAATTATTTCATAAAGGAACGGACTGAAATTTTCTACGAAGGGGATTCCTATAAGTTCACCTATACCAGACAGGGCGAACTTATCATAGAAAAAAAAGAAGGTACATTGAACGGATATGCCCTCCCTCAAATCATGTATGTTCCCGCTGAGCGGAACTTCATCAGCATGGTCAACAAACCGAATTTGATTAAGGACTTGCCGGATGCTTTGCTGGTATTTCTGACGGAATATGACAACGCCAAACAACTCATCAAGGGTAGTCTGGAACTGCCTATCAACCATGCGCAGCTGGAATACAACAAGCAAAACGACATTGTCTATGTCAAAGGCGAGGATTACAAAGTGAAGCTGATGGAGGCTTCCAGCGGATTCCAGTCCATAGTACCGCTTTATCTGGTATCTCTGCATTTGTCCGAATCTGTAAAAAGCCAGGCAAACAATGCCCAAAAGATGAGCAGCGATGAAGCGAAACGCTTCGAAGCGGAAGTGGCGAATATATGGAATATACCGAATCTTACAGACGAGCAACGGAGAATCGCCCTTTCAGCCGTTTCTGCCAGATTCAACAAGTCGGCGTTTGTCAACATCGTGGAGGAACCGGAACAAAACCTTTATCCGGAATCGCAATGGATGATAATGAAACAATTGCTGGCTTTCAACAATTCGTTAAAGGCAAACCGTCTGGTCGTTACAACGCATAGTCCGTACCTCATCAACAGCCTGACCATCGCTGTCAAAACCGGTATGTTGTTGGCTTCTGGCAATCTTTCCGATGAGGCACGACAAAGAATAGGTACTATTTATCCTATAGAAGCCGCCATACATCCTGACGAAATCGCTATTTACGAATTCAATGAAGTGGAAGGAACGGCAACCGTATTGGACACATATCATGGACTGCCTTCCGATGAAAACTTCCTCAATAGGATGCTGGAGAAAACAAACGAGGATTTTGCCGAATTACTGGAAATACAACAAGAGTATGATTGACTTTTTCCCTACAGAACATATTTCCTCCTCATGCAAACGCAAATTCGGTATATGTGACCGGCCCGCTCCGGCTGCCGAAAAAGCATACATCGCTGAAAAACAGGGACAGGATTGGATTGCGGCAGTGGACAATCACTACCGGCTTAAAGTAAATTTTGTACCGGTTGACCATTGCATTGAATTACGCAAGGCGGACGGAAAGATGGATAATCGCTGTGACGGCTGTCTGTTTTATGAAGACACGATCATATTTGTGGAACTGAAACAAAGAAAAAGCAAAGGCAGCCAGTGGATAAAGGATGGTGAACAACAATTACGTTCTACCATTGGCTATTTTGAACAACAGGAAGAGGCACGGAACTTTCCTATAAAGAAAGCCTGCATAGCCAATAGCGAAAGACCTTTGTTCAGAACGGGGCAGGCGGTACGGATGGAACGCTTTTTCTTGGAAACAAACTATATATTGAGAATCGAAAATAGAATAAATATCGAATAATTGGTTGACCTTGCAGTGATTTTCGGCGAAAAACGGAACTCGGGTACGAAAGCCGATGCCTACATTTGCACTGTTAACAAGATGTTTCACTTAATACCAATTTATTTATGGACAATATCCAAAAAATCAAGTTGCTGAATGAGCTGATGTCCAAGGCAACCCCGCAAAATGTAGATTTCACGCCGCACAATGGCAATTATTGTGTGACACTGCTGGCTACGCAACCCATTCACACCTGGGGATGGCAAAAACGTAATTTCAAAATCAAGGGTCGCTTGGAAGAGGGTAAGACAATCTCCGCCGACTTGATAGTGGAAAATGAAATGCTTTTTGGTGTGGCAGACCTGCCGTATGTGGCACACGAGGGCGACCGTACCCCTATCTTCAAGATTATCCGTGCTTCCATCTTCTGCGCTTATGGAGCCTTACAGCTTACGGAACTGCATCGGGGTATGCGGAAAATAGCCTGCACGGACTACCCTTTCAAAAAAGCGGATAAGGAAGAACAGATAACGGCGGAAGTCAAGTTTATGAAGAAACTGGCTTCAAGGATGACTGTCCCTGAACATTGTATAAGTGGGCGCCCGGTAGTAACCCATCTTACGTCCACCCGCTTGAGAGACGTCATATTGTATAACAAAGAATATGAGCCGGCCTTATATGAAAAGATGAAAGGTTCCATTGAGGCGTTATCCCCTTTCATCCCGGCAAAGGACAATGCGGACAATGCGCTTCCGGATGTATTTATCTCCCGCCAAGATTGGGAAAATCCCCGTGACACCTTTGACCATCAGGTGGTCATACTCAACGCCAAAAGCAAAAAGAAGCAACAGTTTTGGTGGGATTACCTGAAACTCAATATTTTTTTGAGTGACTTGGAGTATAAATTCGGTTACTATGTATTAATGAACCGCTGGCAGGTTCCGGTAATTCAAAAGTGGATTGCCGAATACCACGAAAAAGGTTATTTCGAATCCCAACGGGCAAAAGACTACCTTCTTTTTTATTTGAAAGCCAGCGAAAAAGCACCGGTTCGCGTCTTAAACTCCATGGGAGTACAGGTTAAAGTCAAAATGACTCCAAGATAAATTTGACAAATCAGCACTTGTCAAAAGGGAAGGATGAAACGTTTATTAACATAGAGTTTCATCTTTCCCTTTGTTTTTATTCCAAATGTTTCTATTTTTGCAAAATAAAAAACCGTCTAGTCGGTTTTTTTTATTTTTAATCCGAAAACATATTTCGTGCACATATATGTGTCAAATCGCTATGTGGATTTTTTTATAGGGTACAATCTATATTGGGAAAAAGATGGAAAAAGACATAGAGGAATATCTCTATTTGAAATTCCACTTTCTGTTTGAATTCCTCTATGCCGAATAGACCGACTAATCGGCTTATTTGATAACAAATATATAGAAAAAAGAATAATTATAGGGCTTTTGATTGGTTTATATTTTAATTATATGCAAAAAGAACAATTTTTTAATGCAAAAGTCTTATTTTTGTATGGAGCAAAAATATAAAATCATGAAAGGATCAAAAGGCTCAGAAACAAAAATGACAATAAGGGAGGAAGCGTTTAAACTGTTTCTGACTAAAGATTTTAACATCGTCCCCCTTAAGCAAATTGAACGGAGTTTGAATTTATCAAGAGGTTGTATGTCGTACCATTACCCAACGAAACAGGAGCTGTTCAATGATGTAATCGACTACTACATTTTGCATAAGCAGAATGCTAACAACAAAATGCAAGGTGCATTCAATCTTTCCCTATTGGAATTTATTCACTTCTATGTGGATAAAGTCGCCAGTACCAAAAACGAAATGCAACAATTCCTTAGCGATGATGACCCTAATAACATAACCAACGCATACTTAAAATTAATATCCCAAGCCGAATGCTATTATCCAAACTTTAAACAGATAGCGCAAGAAATCAAACAATATGAAGTCATTATGTTTGAAAAGGTAATAAAAAGAGCGCAAGAAAAAAAAGAAATAAAACCGGAATTGGATAGTTTGTTATTGGCTCAACATTTTAGGTATCTTTTTTATGGACAATCGTATGATGATGCACTAAATAATGGATTAGATGTTGATAGGCTAAAAAAGCAATTCATGTTTTTGTACAATATTATAAAATATTAATCAATTAATCGCACAATGAAGAATGAAGTTTTTATAACCGCAACAGCCAGCTTCTTCCCCAATAATCCAATAGACAACAATTCTATTGAAGACTATTTAGGATTAATATCTGGCCAACATTCAAGAGTAAAAAATCTTGTTTTAAGACAAAATGGTATAAAAAATCGGTATTATGCACTTAATACCAAACAAGAAATGACACATACTAATGCGGAATTAGCCGCTAATTCCATCAACCGTCTTCTATCCGACAAGAATCTCAATGAGAAATCCATTGAATTATTAAGTTGTGCCACAGCCAATGCTGATCAATTAATGCCATCACATGCTTCAATGGTACATGGTTTGTTAAAAAATAAACCTTTGGAAATATTTTCAGCCTCAGGAATTTGTCTATCTGGAATTCAGGCACTGAAAATTGCATATTGGGCTATCAAGTCAGGAGAAAAAAGAAACGCAATATGCAGTGCTTCAGAATTACCATCAGCAGGATTACTCTCTAAGAATTACGATATTGAATATGAATCATGTTGCAAATTGGGGACAAGCCCATATATGGCACTTGAAAAAGACTTTTTGCGTTTCATGTTAAGTGATGGGGCTAGTGCTGTCTTTTTGCAGGATACACCTGAAAATCAAAAGGCATTGAAAATTGAATGGATTGAAATGGTTTCTTATGCCAATGAACTTCCGACTTGTATGTTTGCAGGAGCAGAGAAACGGGAAGATGGTGAGTTAAAAGGCTGGAAAGAATTCGATAATGAAGATTACATAAATCGATCCTTATTTACCCTAAAGCAAGATATTAAACTCTTGGGAAAAGAACTTCTTCCACATTGGGTAGATCATATTGAAAATAGCCTGTCAAAACACGGAATCAGTTTGGAGGAAATTAATCATGTGTTACCACATGCTTCTTCTATGATAATCTATAAAAATCTGATAGCAGAAATCCAAAGCAGAAATATAATATTTGATGAAAAACGGTGGTATACAAATTTGCCTCAAGTAGGAAACATAGGCTCTGCCGCCATCTTCGCCATATTGGATGAATTCTGGAAGACACACAAGATGAAGTCCGGTGAAAAAATCCTGTTGCTTGTTCCTGAAAGCGGACGTTTTTCCTATGGAACAGTGTTATTAAGTGTAGTCTAAGTTTGGAAATAAGCAATAAATAGCTTAGTTTTGCAAAACTAAAAGATAAAATAGTATAGTATCATATACATCTTTCAAACGAAAAGTGGAAAATTTCAAAGAGAGAAGATGGGATATGACAGCTTGCGCTATATCAAAACATATAGCACGGGTGCGTCGACTTCATCTCTAGGCTTTTCCACTGCCACGTTTGGGTTGTTGATTGCATCTGTGCTATTTTTTATATAATGCAGGTGTGATATGGATCCAAACTTGAAACAGCGGATAATTGACGAGGCGTATGTACTGTTCCTTACCAAAGGCATGAAACAGACTTCATTCTGCGATGTGGCGGCAGCCGTGCATAAGTCCAAAGGCGCGGTCATGCACTATTTTTCATCCAAACGGCATTTGATTGACACTGTCGTGAAAATGCGCTTTTTCCCGGCTTCCCAGCTCTCTCCGGAAATGGATTACCTGGAAGGGAGAAGATGGGACGAATTTCTCCGGTCCTACAAAAATCCTATCGAACGGGTAATCGACAGCTTTCCTGAAAAACTGGAGGGCAACGGATTGATGTATTACATGCAGTTCGTATCCTCCGCCAACGAATACATGGACGAATTTCCGCAAATGTACCGCGAACTTCTTGCCAGGGAACAGGATTTTCTTTTCAATGCGGTCGTTGTCATTCACAAGCAGTCTGTGGACGACACACAGGCATTCAGCCGGCAATTGTTCGAAAATTCCATAGGAAAGACTTTTGGAGCACTGCTTTTTCAAATACAATAACCGCTTCTCTTCGCTTAAAAGCCGTATTTTTCTAATGTAAACGGCACATTTGCCTTGCATTTGAATACTTTTTCTTTTGTTATTATTTGGAAAGGTTTATCTTTGCGGACAATAAAATACCGACTGGTCGGTTTTTATTGTTCGCTTGTTTAAAACTGGTATAACAAATGTAAAAAGGCTCATACATTGATAAATTGGAACAGACTGATAAGAAAGACTTCACACCCGCGGTCGCTTCTTGCCAAGATTGCGGCGGGGTATATCACCGTGCTCCTGACGGTTGGCTGTATCATATATATAGGTATCCACGAATGGCGGGAAATCAAATCAATAGAAACGAATGTCCGGCAAATAAACAGACAAAAGCGTACCATACGCAATGTATATATGAAAATGCTTGAACTCTCTTTGTTCTGCGACACATTCACGGAGTGGGACGAGAAGGACTTCAACACGTACCTGAAACAGAAATCGGCCGTTGACAGCCTGCTGTACGGTTTACAGGAACTGCATCCCAACGCCGGGATAGACAGTATCCGCATCTTATGGAGGGACAAGGAACAGTCCATGCTGCAAATCAAGGAGATTATGCGCAAGCAGCAGCAAGCCGGCAGGGAAATAACCGGGCAGCTTTCGCAAATGGCCAAACAGAGCCCTTCAAAAAAGGCAGAAAAAAAGAAAGGATTGCTGAAAAGGCTGTTCGGGAAAAAAGAGAAGACGGAAACCTCCCCGAATACATCCGCACTCCATGCCCTTAACAGGAGCATTGCGGACAGACAGCAGCAATATGCACGCCAGTTCTCCGAGCAGGCACATATCCTCGCCTCCCACAACAGGTTGCTCAACGGGCAGCTTCAACAGGTTATCAGACACATGGACAGGAACATTCAGTCGGAGATACAGCAGCGGGAGGAGAAGCTGGACAGTACAGGTGAACGGTCACTGACTATAATTGCCGGACTGGTGGTAGTCATGCTCCTGCTGCTCGGAGGTTCCTACATGATTATACACCGGGACATGGCACGCATAAACCGCTACAAGAAAAGGCTGGAGGAGACAATCGGGCAATTGGAACATACCGTTGCCGAAAACGAGGAGCTGATTGCGGCAAGAAAAAGAATCATGCTGACCGTGACCCATGACCTGCGTACACCGCTTACGACAATCAACAGCTATGCGGAACTGCTCGCGACGGAGAAAAAGATATCCAAACGAAAGGAATACAACCGGACGATACGCCGGGTGGCGGGACACATGGAAGCCATGCTGAACAATTTGTTGGGATTTTTCCGGTTGGAGAGCGGAAAGGAGGAGGTCAATCCGGTTCCGTTCAGGCTGCATACCGTCATCGAGACTCTGGAAGCGGATTTCATGCCGCTGGCGGCGGACAAGAACCTCTTCCTGAATATGGAGAGTCCAAGGGACAGGGTGGTCATCGGGGACAAGAAACGGATTGTCCAGATAGGACATAACCTGTTGTCAAACGCCATCAAGTTCACGGAGCGGGGAACGGTCACATTACGCCTTCGGTTCGACAATGAGACCTTGCAGCTCTCCGTCGAGGATACCGGTACAGGGATGAGCGCGGAAGAGCAGGCACGCGTTTTCACCGCTTTCGAACGGTTGCCCAACGCGATGGCCGAGGAGGGCGTGGGACTGGGGCTCTCCATTGTCAAGGAGCTGGTCGGACTGTTGGGAGGCACGATAGAACTGACAAGCAGAAAAGGGTCCGGAAGCTGCTTCACGGTGCTCCTGCCCGTGTCAACTGCGGAGGACACGGCAAAGAAAGAAAACGACACCCGGCCTCTCGTACAGCCTTTTACCGTTGTGGCATTGGACAACGATACCGTCCTGCTGGCCGCCGTCAAGGAGATGTTCGCGCACCATGGGGTGATGTGCACGACATGCGGATGCGTACGTGACCTGATGGAATGCATCCGCCGTCAGAACTACGACTTGCTGATTACCGACTTGAAAATGCCGCAGATGAACGGGTTCGACGTGCTGAAACTGCTTCGCACAGCCAATGTGGGTAACTCGCGGACCATTCCGGTCATTGCTTCCACCGCTTCGGGAGGCTGCAACACGGCGGACCTGCATGAGGCGGGGTTTTCGGCCTGCCTGAAAAAACCGTTCTCCGTGGAGGAGCTGCTGCAAGTCTGCACGGGATGCCTGGGTGACGAAAGGCAGCAGGAGCAGATCGATTTCCATGCGTTGCTGGAGTATGGCGACAGGCTGGAAATGCTGGAAACGCTTATCAGGGAGACAACGGACGATATCGCGGCGATGGCGGAAAGTGCGGAAAGGAACGATTGTGAGTCGCTCAGGGAATGGACCCACCACCTGAGCAGTTCCTGGGAGATAATCCATGCCGGCAAGCCCCTGCGGGACCTGTTCATGCTGCTTCAGGGGGACGGGGAATGTTCGGCGGAGGAGTTCGGCCGGGCGGTCCGGAAAGTACTGGACAAGGGAAAGGAAATAATTGATTTGGCACAACAGGCAAAGGAAAGCTATGAGAGTGATTGTGGTTGAGGACAATATATTGTTCTGCGATTATATCTGCAATTTCTTGCAGAATGCCGATTACCAGACAGTGAAGGCATACCGGCTGGCACAGGCGCGGCAGGTCATCGCCCGTTCCGTCCGGGAGGATGACATCGTGCTGGCCGACCTGAGACTGCCGGACGGGGAAAGTACCGCACTGCTGGAATGGATGAGGGAACAGGGCTACACCCATCCGTTCATCATGATGACGAACTATGAGGAGATACACACGGCTGTACATGCCATGAAACTGGGAGCGGAGGATTATATCCTCAAACCGTTGCTCGAAGACAAGCTGCTCCCCGCACTGAAAAAGATAAGGATGGCGGACGAGGCATTCGCCAAAGTGATTTATGAACGCAAGAGCGCCGCTTTCCGCGAGCTGGACCGCTACATCCGCCTGGTTGCCCCCACGGACATGACGGTGCTCATACTCGGAAATACGGGGACGGGCAAGGAGCATTTGGCGGGCAAGATCCACAAACGGAGCCTGAGGGCGAACAAGCCGTACATAACCGTGGATTGCGGAAGCCTGTCAAGGGAATTGGCGGCATCCGCCTTTTTCGGCCATGTCAAAGGGGCGTTCACGGGGGCGACGGATGAAAAACCGGGATATTTCCAGGAAGCGCGGGGAGGCACGTTGTTCCTGGACGAGGTGGAGAATCTGCCGGTGGAAATACAACAGATGCTGTTGCGTGCGATGGAGGAACGGAGGTACCGCCCCGTGGGCGGAAGGCAGGACAAGCGGATGGACGTGCGCGTCATTGCCGCCACCAACGAGGACTTGCAGGATGCCGTCGCGGAAAAACGCTTCCGGAAGGACCTGCTATACCGGTTGCAGGATTTTACAATCACCGTGCCCACGTTGCAGGATTGCCTGGAAGACATACTCCCGCTGGCTGATTTTTTCCGTATCCAGTCTGCCGGACAACTGGGAAAGGAGATTCCGGATTTTGACGAGGCGGCAAAAAAAATATTGCTGGGCTACGGCTGGCCGGGGAATGTCCGTGAATTGAAACAGGTTGTCCATGCGGCGGTGCTGATATGCGGCGGAAAACTGATAACCCCTCAGTGCTTACGGTTGCAGCAGGCGGGAAAGACCATATTGAATCTTGCGAAGGAAGAAAAGATAAACAACTGCCTGCTAAAAGACGAACAGCGGAATGCGGAACAGATCAGAATGGCGGTCACCATATCCAAAGGCAACCTGACACAGGCGGCAGCCTTGCTGGGCATCAGCCGCCCGACCCTTTACAAGAAAATGGGCATGTACGGGATTACCAAGGAACAGGTCTGAAAGGACCGGATAATAATATACAGGACAGTTTCCCCTTCCATCAAAGGAAAACCGAACCGGTCTTGCCAGCCGCATTTCCCACACTCTTTTCGTGGCAATTTTCCTTGCGGCTGGCGCCGGGGAAAATTGCCGCGAAAAAGAATGCGGCGGCAATCCCGCTTCGATTTGAAGGATGATTACAGGGGCAAACTGCGACCGACGTGACGCACGGGCAATACATACAGGAGATATTCCGGAGGAGCCGTTTCTTATATTCCCTGAAAATCAAATACTGACCATACCATATCCCGTTCCGCCTGAAATCTTCTTATAAGTATATGACGGACCACAAGAAAAAACAGGGGGCTTCAGCTCCCTCTGTTCTGCATGGGCCGCTGTACCCGCTCCTTTTTTCTTCCGTGCCATGCACGCCGTTTGTCCTTTTCCCTGCGGTACGTCCCCTCGCCTGCCCATACTCTTTTTTTCCTGCCGTCCTTGTGTTTCCTACTTGTTTTGAAGCACCTTTCCGGACATCTGATGACATCTGATGACGTTCGATGTCACCTTTTTGAAAATCAGCATTTTATCCAAAATATCCTCATACATTTGAAGTGTCAAAGCGATTCATTAACCTCAAAAAGATGATGTATGGCACAAGAAAAGAACATGAACGAGAAACCCAAACGAACCAGGAAACCGAAGGCGAAAGACGAGGCCCTTCCGGTGGAACAGATTACCGAACTGATGCTGGTTCACAACAAGAACGATCCGAAAGCGGGCGTGCGGGCGGTCAGCGGAATCGACGGACAAGGAAAGGTGAAAACTGTTCCGGCGGATGAACGGAACGAGAATTCATTCCTGAAATTCGACAAGAACTCAAGTATCCTCGAGAATTTCATCAAGAACTTCTGGAGCCAGCTCAAGAACCCCACGCATTTCCGGTTGATCCGCATGACCGTCCATGATTACAAGATGAACAAGCAGGCCATCAGGGACCTGGCGGAAGGAAAACAGACGGACGCGGTGAAGGAGTTCCTCAAGCGCTACGAAATCCGTCCCAAAGAGAACAGGAAGGAACAGAATGTAAACCAAGAAAAAACAGAAACGATGGCAAAAAAACAACAGCAACAGCCGCAACAACCGCAGGAACCCCTGCAACAGAGCGAGGTGCAACAGGCGGCGCAAGGCGCACAGCCGCAGGTACCGCAGGCGGAACAACAGCCGCAGGCACCGCAGGCGGAACAACAGCCGCAGGCACCGCGTTACCGCTACAACGAGGACATGATTGACTGGAACGCACTGGAAAAGATCGGTGTTTCCAAAGCGTCGCTCGAACAGGAGGGGCTGCTTGACTCCATGCTGAAAGGCTACAAGACGAACAAACTGGTACCGCTTACGCTGACATTGGATGCCGCCACCATCCGTATGGACGCGCGCCTTTCACTGATACCCATGCAGAACGGACAGGTCGGGCTCGGCATCCACGGCATACGCAAGGAGCCGCAGCTGGAACGCCCGTACTTCGGGCATATCTTCACCGAGGAGGACAAGAAGAACCTGCGCGAGAGCGGCAACATGGGACGTGTGGCGGAACTGAACCTGCGCGGAGGCACGACGGAACCCTGTCTGATCTCCATCGACAAGAACACCAACGAACTGGTAGCCGTCCGCCAGGAGCATGTCTACGTGCAGGATGAGGTAAGGGGTGTCAAGTTGAGTCCCGACGAGATACAGACCCTCAAGAACGGCGGACAGGTGTTCGTGGACGGGATGATTTCCAACAAGGGGAAAGAATTCAGCGCGACACTACAGTACAGCGCCGAACGCAGGGGGCTGGAGTTCATCTTCCCCAAGGACCAGGCGTTCAACCAGCAGTCCCTCGGCGGGGTACAGCTCTCGCCCACCCAGTTGAAAATGCTCAGCGAGGGGCACACCATCCTGGTCGAGGACATGAAACGCAGGAACTCCGACGAGGTGTTCTCCTCATTCGTCACGCTGGACAAGGTGACGGGACGTCCGAACTATACCCGCCACAATCCGGAAACAGGCGAAATCTACATCCCGAAGGAGATCTGCAACGTGCAGCTCACCCACGAGGACAAGGAGCTGCTCCGCAAGGGACAGCCGGTCTATCTGGAAAACATGATCAACCGCAAGGGAGAGGAGTTCTCCGCCTTTGTCAAGCTGAACATGACCACCGGCAACCCGCAATACTCCCGTACCCCGGACGGGTTCAACGAGCAGCAGACGCCGCGCATCCCGGCGGAAGTGTACGGCCATGTGTTCACCGCACAGGAGAGGGCAAACCTCCAGGACGGAAAGTCCATTCTCATTTCCGACCTGAAAAGCAACGGAAAACAGTTCAGCTCCTACCTGAAAGTCAACCCCGGTTCCGGGCAGTTGCAGTATTTCCAGGACAATCCGGATATCCGGAGGGACACTTCCCGCCGGGCGACACAGGCAGACAATGCCCAACAACAGGAGCAGAAGAAAAGCGCGAAACAGGCCATGTAGGATGATACCGGAAATGACAGAGAAAATGACTTTACAAACAACCCCAAAATCAAGAAACGTATGAATACGAATCAGAAGACCCGCCTCAAGGCGGAAGATATGGAGTGGAACGTTCTGAAGACCCTCGGGCTCAGCAAGGAACAGCTGGAGGCGGACGGCAGTATGGAGCGGTTGCTGCAAGGCATGGAGACGGAAGCCATTCCGTTGAAGTTCCGTACCCCGGTCATTGACCTGAGCATGGACGCCACATTGAGACTGGTACCCGGACCCGGTGGAAAACCGGTCCTGGAAATCAAAGGAATCAGCCCGGAAAAGGAACCGGAAGCATAAGACGGAAGAAGTCGGACACGTACTCCGTGCCGGACGGTACGGAGTACATAAAAAGAAAAAAAGAATATGATTGCAATATTGACTGACAAGCCCAACGTGGGCAGAGAGATAGCAAGAGTGGTAGGTGCCCATAAGAAAGAGAACGGTTACATGACCGGAGGCGGCTACATGGTGACATGGACATTCGGCAACATGCTTTCCCTGGCGATGCCGAAGGATTCCGGAAAAGCGAGGGTGGAATGGGAGGATTTCCCGCTGGTCCCGCCTCCTTACCTGACGGTGAAGAACATGAAGACGGATACCGGATGGAATCCCGACATCAACGCGGTGCTCCAACTGAAAGTGATAGCCAAAGTGTTCGACGCATGCGACACGATCATTGCGGCCACCGATGCCTCCCGCGAGGGGGAAATGCTGTTCCGCCACCTTTACCGCTTCCTCGGATGCAAGCAGCCTTGTCTCCGCCTTTGGATCTCGTCACTGACGGATGAGGCCATTCTGGAGGGCATGGCGAACCTCCGCCCGTGCCATCAGTTCGACAACCTGTTCCTGGCGGCAGACAGCCGCAACAGGGCGGACTGGATGCTGGGAGTCAATTCAAGTTATGCCGTGTGCAAGGCGGTAGGCTTCGGAAACAACTCGCTGGGCAGGGTGCAGACACCTGTGCTGGCGGCCATAAGCGGACGTTATCGGGAAAGGGAGAACCACATAGGTGCCGACAGCTGGCCGGTATTCATCAGCATCTGCAAAGACAACCGGATAATCAAGATGCGGCGCACCGAAGATTTTGAGGAGCATCGGAATGCGACGGAGCTGTACGAGGACTGCAAGGCGGCACGGAAAGCCCGCATCACGGCGGTCAGCCGCAGGACGGAGGAGGTTCGGGCTCCGGCTCTGTATGACCTGACCGGACTTCAGACGGATGCGAACCTCTACCATGGCCTGACCGCCATACAGGTACAGGAAATCACACAGAGCCTGTATGAGAAGAAACTGATTTCCTATCCGCGTACCGCCTGCCGATTTTTGCCGGAGGATGTGTATGCCACGCTTCCCGCCGTCATGGAAAAGATGCTGGCGCGCAAGGAGTTCCGGACGTATGCGGACCGGCTGGATATTGCCGGCGCAAAGGCCGTCATCAACCCGCTGAAGACGACGGAGCACCATGCCATCATCATCACCGGCATGTCACCCGGCGACCTGGCCAGGGAGGAGATGCAGGTCTATACGCTCATCGTAGGCAGGATGCTCGAAGCTTTCTCGCCATCCTGCAAGGTGGAATACACCACGGTCGATGCGGTATGCGCCGCGCACAAATTCCGTACCCGGACATACCGCATACTGGAAAAAGGATGGACCGGCGTCTTGGGACGGGAACACCTCATCGCGGAAGAAGGCTTTTCCAGCCTCTCCCTTCCCGAGCTGTCCCGGGACGAACTGGTAGAGGTGGCCGGTTGCAGCATCATCCGCAAGAGAAACCTGCCGCCCTCCCCCTATACGGATGCGGAACTGGTCGGATTCATGGACAGGAACGGACTGGGAACGGTAGCCACACGAGCCAACATCATCCGCACCTTGCTCGAACGCAAATATATCCGTTATTCGGGGAAATACGTCATTCCGACTCCCAAGGGGCTCTTTTTCTACGAAACGGTACGGGGCATGAAAATAGCCGACGCCTCCCTCACCTCGGGCTGGGAAGCGGAACTGGCGCAGATAGAGCGGGGCGAACGGACACCGGAGGAATTTCTGGACGGTGTACTGGAACTGGTGAAGGGGATTACCGGTGAAATCCGCCGGATCCAACGCCCGGAAGAATGACCCGCGGAGGTTTACCGGCCATCCGGATTCCAGACAGACAAAAGAGGAAAGAGGTACAGGCGTCATCAGAGGCCCGTGCCTCTTTTCTTTTTTAGAGCCGGCCTGATTCCGGTCCGGACAAAACGGCAGGATAGTTTTTCCGCTTTTAAGCGGCAAAGGTCTTGGATTGCCTCATTATTTGCTGCAAGGCGGCCCCTTTCAGGGGCTTGGTTGGGGAAAGAAAATCATCCTCGCTCCGCTCCGGTATTTTCTTTCCCCAAGCCTTGCGCAAAAAGGCAATCCAAGGGACGGGAGCCTATAAAATCGGGAAAACATATCCCGATGGGATTATTCATACTTAAAATTATAAAGAACATGAAACTGCAACTCATCGAAAAAATCAGCAGACAAGCGGTAGCGCTGGTCCTGCTCGCAGGAATATGCCTGCTTTACAACAAGGGGATCGTCCCTGTGTACACCATCGTCCTGTTCCTCTTCTCGGGAACAATCATCGGATTCTTTTTCAGGGCCCTTTCCTTTGTCATAAAAATAATTCTTGTCCTGCTTCTGGCAGGCATGTTCGTATAACCGTTAATCCTTTAAAGACATGAGAACAGCAGCATTTTCTTCCCCGGCTCCGGTCATGCCGGCCGCATGGCCCGCCACACACCGTATCAGACCGACTAAAAAACGTATCCCCGGCACGGTGGACGGACCGAAACATATCGGGTACTATCTGGAACCGTTGAGAGGCATCGCCTCAAAACCCGACAGGCGGCAAATCCTGAAGGATTTCTTTAACGAAACGAATGTATAACACTTTAATATTTTACCACTATGTTTTTTCAAGCTATCAACCGAATGATTACAGCCGGCACTGACCTGAGTTTCAGTATCCGGCAAGTCGACAACCGTCTGACCGTAGCTGTCATGCCCCGCCGCACCGGACTGAAAGGCGAAGCCGGGAGACAAATCGTCCCCCTGGTATTGAACGGCACTCCGGAGGAACTGGATGCGGAGTTCCTTCAAGCCATCAGCACTCCCGTACAGAAAGCGCAGGGCATCCTCACCAACCTGGAGACATTCGAAAAACAGGCGGAACAGGCGGCGGCGCAGAACAAAGGCGCCAAATCCCCGCTGGAAAAGGAACCGAAGGAGGTCAGGGAAAAACGGGAGAAAATGGAAAAATTGCTGAAAAAGGCGGATGAGGCGACCGCCGGCAAACGCTATTCCGAGGCACTGACGTGGCTCAGGCAGGCGAAGGCACTCGCCGCGCCTGAAAGACAGAAGGACATTGACGCAAAAATGGCGGAAGTGCAGAAAAAAGCCTCCGAGGGAAGCCTTTTCGGAGAGGAACCGCTTATGCAAGCGCCACAACCGCGACAGGAAGCACGGCCGCCGTACCGGCAAGACGGACAGGCGCAGATTTTCGAGCCGGAACCGGCAGCAGCCATGCCGCAAAACGTACCGCAACAACAGCCTCCGCAACCGGTACGATATGCACAGCCTGCCCCGTCGGTCCAATATGGAACGGACGGAAGACCGGCTTGCCCTCATCCTTATGCGGAACAACGGGAACAGATGCTCCCCGGGCAGCCATCGCAGCCCATACAGTTCCATCAACCCGTACACATGCCGCAACAGCCCGTATACGGAGGACAATGGCAGCAGCCGGTTCCGGCGCAACCGCAGAATGTCCCCGTACAGGCCGCACCGGGAAACAACGGGAACCGCGAGTACAGGTCACAACCGCAGCCGGCGGAAATGTACAGCTTTGACAAGAATGACGAATGTGACAGGGAACTCCTCCGGGAGGACCCTTATGCCGAATATCTTGACTTTCCGGAAGAATACCGGATGAAAGATGAGGCGCAAATGGAAATGATATGTTGTTAAACCTTACAAAAACAAAAAATTATGGCACTTGAAATCAAAGGATTGCAGAGAATATTCAAAATGAAGAAAAATTCTACAGAAATGGAGCTGGCAGATCCGGACAGCAACATGTCCCCTTCCGAAGTGATGGACTTCTATTCCATGACCTATCCCGAACTGACCACGGCTACCGTGCACGGGCCGGAATGGGAAAATGACAGGACGGTTTACCGGTTCAAGACAACCATCGGAACAAAAGGATAGGAATATGGCGAAAATAAAGAGAAACAACCAAAAGAAGGAAATATGCAGATTATTACCAAAATCCCTGACGGAAAACCTGGCAGGCCTGATAATCAGAGAAGCCGGTTCCTCAAACGTCAGCCAGGGCGTGACCTCCCGAAAAAGACGGAGGTTGCCACCGGCAGAAAGCCTAATGCTTTTCTGACCGGGAAAGTCTCCCCCATTGCGACTGATTATTACATGGAAAGCAATACGGATGAAACCGAAACAAATCTCACGACATCCGAGAATTTTGACTTCCTCTACCGGTCGGCATTAAGATATGCCGGGCTGGCGGGGATAAAACTCCCTTTCCGTCCTCGGAAAGGGGGCAGTCCCCGTATGAACATCGCCGGACTGTACCGGGCAATGGACGAGGCACTGCCCGAACAGATCAATCTGGAGGAAAAGGCGGGAAGGCTTTACTTCTGCCTGTACAGGTTTCATGAATGGCCGGATTACACATTGTTCTGGATTCCCATTGATTTTATAGAGAAAATCCCCGTACCGGTACGGTGTATCGTCCGCGAGTTCATCCGCCGGTTCATCCGGCACCACGGATTGAACATGGTCAATGAAACATGGTATTACGAACTGGCACTGGAAGAACTACGTGACCCGGACGCCTCGCCGCAGGAGGCCAGGCGAAACAGCCTGCTGGCGGAATCCTATAAAAACGGAAAAATATCAAAAGCGTTCAAGCGGATGGAGGGAAAGCCGTTCTGCATACGGCTGGAGGACAAAATACGGGAATGCCGGACAGAAACGAAGACGGAACGGGAACTCCTCGGACTGGTAAGCGAGGGGCTGGAACTGATAACACCGGACAGCCCGTGTCTCATACAGTATTATTACGACTGGGCGTATGAGAAAGAACCGGATTTTCCACCGATAGAACTTGGCACCCAAATCATGCTGGCATACTCCAACAATGATATGCTGGCAGAAAACATGGAGGCTTATTTCAATTCGGACTGCCGTGAAACCTATACCATCACCCCGGTCACATACATGTACCTGACACCGGAAACGGACAGGCTGTTCCGCATGGACGATTACCCGGAAAGGCTCTCAAAGTGGATGCAGAGGTTCATGCAGCATATAAACAGCTCCTTTTAATTTCCCCAATCGAAATTTCAAATCAAAAATCAGACAAAGATGAACGAACTGACCAAGAAGATGCAGGAGATAATGGTGCCCAAAGCGGCACTCATCGCCTATGAATACAGGGAAAGCGCTTATGCAACCGGAAAGAATTACCTTGAGCTTCGTCCCATCAACCAGGCGGGCAGAATGGAAGCGGGCATTCCGGTCACGTATGAGTTCATGAACGCCCTGGTGGAATCCTATTCGGACGAAAGGCAGAATGTGCCCCACGGCAGGCTGCCTTCCAACATGTTATGGTGCGACCCCCGGAAAGGGCATGAGAAATATATATGGTACAACCCGCCGGGGAAACGGAGGATGTTCTTCAAGGACAGCCTGAACATCAAGGATGGCGTATTCCATCTGCCGGGAGTTGTCTACATCATTGAAAACGAGAGAATGACAATATTCGCCTACAAGGGACGGATGCCGGAAGAGGACACACCGCTTTATCTGGCACCTTTCTTCAATGTGACGCGCGGAAGTGTGTGCCTGGGCAGCTCCACATTGAAAAAACCGGAAAATATGAACTTTCACGCGCTTCAGGAATATTGGGAGAAACACTTCTGGCTCAGCGAATTCTCTCACCTGGGAGGAAGTGAAAATCCGACACGCGGCAACCTGGTCTCGGTAACGGAGCAGGCACGGGAGCGGCCGTTCAACAATGACGAGCTCAAACCGGCAAACAAACAGCTAAAAGATATACTGTCATGAGAAAGATACATTATACAGACCAATACCTCCTCAATCCCTATCATCCGGTAACCGTTTTCGTAATCGGGGCAGGAGGCACAGGCTCCCAGGTCGTCACCGGCCTGGCACGTATGGATATGGCATTGCAGGCGCTCGGCCATCCGGGACTGCATGTCACGGTTTTTGACCCCGATACCGTTACCGAAGCGAACATCGGACGCCAGCTGTTCAGCGAGGCGGAAACCGGGCTGAACAAGGCTGTGGCGCTTGTCACCCGTATCAACCGGTTCTTCGGCTACGCCTGGGAAGCGGAAGGAAGCAGTTTCCCGTCAAGGCGGAAACACGACGGTGACAGGCCCGGACTGGCGAATATAATCATTACCTGCACGGACAACATCCGTTCCCGGCTTGACTTGTGGAGACTCCTGAAGCGCCACAGGAAGAATACGCACAATGACGAAAAGACACCGATTTACTGGATGGATTTCGGCAACGCCCAAACAACCGGGCAGGTTCTGATAGGCAATATCCGGAACAAGATACATCAGCCCGCCTCCAACGAGTACCACACCATACCCAGAATGAATGTGATTACCGAGGAGACAAGTTATTCCACCATTGAGGAGAAGGATTCCGGACCGAGCTGTTCGCTGGCGGAAGCATTGCAGAAGCAGGACCTCTTCATCAACTCCATGCTGGCACAAACCGGCTGCGACATCCTTTGGCGCATGTTCAGGGAGGGAAGGACCTTTTACCGGGGGGCTTATCTCAACCTTGACACATTGCGGGTGAATCCCATCCCGGTATAATCCGGAAAAGAGAGTGTCATAATGCCCGAATTGAAAAATCCAGAGGGTGTCAAAACTAAAATGACTCTCTGAAAAGCTACAGATTGTAACTGCAAGACCTGAAAAGAGCCGTATCAAACTCCGTTTTGAGCAATGATACGGCTCTTCTTTTTGCCTTTAAGGATGTTCAAGTTTCAAATCAAAAGCTCATCCGGGCTAAACTGGAGTTTCGGTCACTCTTTATAAAAAACGCTCAGCGTTTCAACCGCACGGCGCCCGCCACTCCTTTTTCCGTCCGGACCAGTTCATAACGCTCCAGTTTCTCATACAGTTTTCCCAAAGTCTTGCAACCGTATCTTTTTATCTTGAACTTGGGCATCATCCTCTTCAGAGCGGTTCCGATCAATGAGAGAGGGACTTCCGTCTTACCGTCGGCAGCCTCCTCGAAAGCCCTGTCAAAATATTCCATGTCCCGCCGGAGAAAGAACCCGGGCGTATTCTCCACCGGCTTCCCTTCCATGCGGTCCGCATACAAAAATTCAGTACAGGCGCGTACCAGTGGTGCCGGGGTCTTGCTTTCACCGTATCCCAACACCGGCAGGCCGGCTTCCCGTATCCGCTGGGCAAGCAGGGTATAATCACCGTCGCTGGCAACCAGGCAGAAACAGTTGGCCGATCCGTCACGCAGAATATCCATCGCATCTATGACCAGGGCGATGTCCGTGGTGTTCTTCCCGGAGGTAAAGGAAGAGGCCTGTACCAGCCGGAAACCGTGTTCTCCGGCGGCATCCTTCCAGCCGGAAAGCGGTTTCCGCGTCCAGTCACCGTATATCCGTCTGATAATGGCATTTCCGTGGCGGGAGACAAACCCCATCACATCCTCCAAATTCTCGAAGGATGCGTTGTCACCGTCCACCAGGACCGCCACCGCATATTTCATATCTGTCTTCATAACATGTATTTCAGGTGCAAAGTTAACATAACTTCCTCATTATGAAATAAAACATTCTCTATTTTTTCTTCCCGCGCTGTTGCAGGAACTCCTGCACATCCGAACTGCGATAAAAGTTCTTCCCGTTCTCATCCGTCTGATAATACCGGATCAGCCCTTTCTCCCGATAACGGGCCACTGTCCGCAACGACACCCCGAGCAGTCTGGCCAGGTCATAGTTGTCCAGCAGCTTGTCACCATCCATGCAGTCCTTCACACGCATCATACTGTCCAGTTTCTTTTCCATCCGGTCAAACCCTTCCACTATGGTCATAATCATTTTCTCAAGCACTTCATTGTCTATATACATCATGGCATGTCTCTCCTGTATTTTAAAGGTTATTACTGGAATACCCTTTCTTGTGCGCACTGATAAGAGTATATGCCATTCATAGTGAAAAAAACGTGCCGTCAGCCGGCACTTCACAAAAAGCATCAAACGAATATCCTGATTATAAAATAATTAGAAAAGAATACAAATTTTATTCCGCGTATTATTGTAAAAGACAAAGTGTAAAGTTGTAAAGGGGGTATTGTAAACTTTACAAATCGCGTACAGTCATGCCCGCCGTCTTACTTTCCTGTCAGCAACGCCGATAAATGATGTTTCCAGACAACCCGTCTGACTGTTGCCGGCGAGGGCATCCGGAACGTACGGGCCAGAAAGACAGCACCTGTCACTATGGCGCCGACCCTTTCCAGGTTATGGGCATACTCCAGCAGGCTGTCACCGCTGGTCAGCAGGTCATCCACAATTACGACCCGTTTTCCCCGCAGCCCCATCGCCATCATGTAATTGGCCGTATCCACTCCGGAACGCCTTTCGGAAGTGTGTTTGCTCTCCCTGTCTTCCGTGATACATATCAGATCCAGCCCTGACCGGGCATAGCCCCCGGACTCCAGAAAAGCGGCTATACCGGAAAAACGTCGATGGTAACGCCGGGAAGTGCTGCATGGCATAAACATGGCGGTCACATCTCCGGTAACGGAAAGAACCCGGAACGCCTGCGAGAAACAATTCCGGCATGGGTCTCTCCCCTCCTTGAAATCATACACCTTCTGGACAAATTCGGACTGGTCGTCACAAAGCCAGTTTTCATAACGTTGAGGGAAATAATATCCGGCAAACACACAGCGGATTCCCCTGAATTCAAACAAGCGTAACGGCCGGGCCTTGTCAAACCGTTCGGGATAAGTCAACGCATACAACAAGGGGGCATGACGGTTTCCCGCTATTATGGCATACCGCATCAGCTTTTCTCTTTCCTCTCTCCCGCAGCAGGCAGCCGCATATTGGCAGAACGCCTTCCCGCACATTCTTCTCCAATACCGGGCATACATCCAAAGCCCGATAAAAAACAATATCACCGACAAATTCACAATCAATTCCATAATATAAACATTTCAAAGGTTAAAATCCTGATGGCGGATAAATATAGTTGTTTTTATCGGAAAAGGCCTGCAAGTCATTCCCTTTTGAAGAAAATTTAAACAGGGACTAAAATCCTGTTCAATTCCTGCTTGCTACTTTCTCGGGGGTATTTAAATATTTCACATTTTCGTTCCCCTTGCCATCTGATGCCGTCTGATGACATTTACAGACACCTTTTTGGAGGAAAGGGATTCCATCCCTATTTTCGTACCGGATAAAAAAGAGAAACGTATGGAAATCGTAACCATTGAAGCGCAGACATTCTTGGAAATGAACAGGGCCTTGGAAGCCCTTGCAAAAAAAGTGCGGGAAATATGCGGGGAAAATTCCCGGAGTATGGATGACTGGATAGACAACCAGGAAGCATGTATGCTGATGGGAGCCTCCCCCGGAAAACTGTTACAGCTCCGAAGACGCAGGGCGCTCCCTTACAGCCATATAGACCGCAAAGTATATTACAGGCGTCAGGACATCATCCGCTTTATGGAAAATACGATTCGTCAGGTAATCCTTTAATTGGCAAGATACAATGGCACAATCACTATTGACCAAGGAAAGTCCGGAAATCAGGCAGTTTTTCCGGACCATTGACACATTGTCCCGCCTTCTGGACATACAGGCGGAAAAGTTCCGTCCGCTACTGAACGGTGACCGTTACATGACGGACAGCGAACTTGCCGGAAAGCTGAAACTGACACGAAGGACACTGGCGGACTACCGCCTGAACGGAAAAATACCCTATTACAAAATAGGAGGCAAATTATTGTACAAGGAGAAAGATGTCCTGGCATTGCTGGAAACCAACCGGATGGAAGCGTTCGACTGAATCCGGCACCACGTCTGTCTACCGGACGGTTTTTCTTTTCCATGGCAGACCGCACATAACACTTATGCCCGGACAGACTATCGGATTTCCCTACCATGTCTGCCGTACAATGCGGCATGTATATGGATAGTCCACGAATGCCGTCGTACATCACTGCCGCACAATTTCTTACAAGACCATTCATATCGTATTTCAATTCTTACCTGCAAAGGTCGCCTTTTGCCTTCGATTGGGCAAGGCGGTCCTCCGGACTGGTTGGAAGGAAAAAATCATCCTCGCTTCGCTCCGGTATTTTTTCCTTCCAAGCCTTGCGCAATCACGGCAAAAAGCAAACCGGGGCATATAAGAAATAGAAATACTGGCTTTTGCCAAGTCGGTCATGTTTAATCAAAAAAGAAAGATTATGGTTCAAACGAAAGAAATGAAAAATTACAAAACGGAAGTGACGGACAACAACCGGATTGAATATCTCCACTTTTTCGGAATAAAGTACCCGTTCATCGAAACCGACGGAATGAAAATTGCCTCTGACGAACTGGAGTATGCCATACGGAACCACCCGAACTCACCGGAAGGATTTGAGTTGATGGAAGAAATAGACTGTTTCCTGCCCGAAAAGAAACTGCTTAGGCTGGATGAAAAAACAATCCGGATGTATATGTCTGCCTGAACAGGAAATACAGACCCTTACTCCAACGTGAGGGAATATACGGTTTGAAACACCCCAAAGAGATGTCCCGGGAGGGATATCTCTTTTTTATTCATGGACAATATCAAAACTGGAAAATATGTTATACTACCAAATTAAAAACTACGAAGATTTCAAAAAACGGTTCGGACTTACAACAAGGGAAAACGGAGTGATATCCAGAAAGAACAAAATATTGCTCGGACATTTAAAGAATCCCCTGTTGCTCCGGTATTGTTTGACACACAACGATTACAGCCTGTTGCACATATCCGATATGGCAGACTTGCAGAAAAAAGTTACCGAGGCTGTCAAAGAGTCCGGAAGGAACGACGGGAAGCTTACAAACAAGGTGGAACTGATAGGGGAAATCTATCACTCCGGATTGTACAGGACAAATGAATCCAAAGGGATTTGCGAAGATATGGACAAGTCTTCAGTCTGTTATATCAATGTCGAACGGAACCGGACCTTCAAAATGAAATCCGGAAAATTCATGAGGACGCTTATCCTTGAAACGGAGATTGGGAAGCTGCTTTCCTCGGGAATCCTGAACTGGCTTTCCGGAGATGTCTTCACCCGGCAATGGTACACCTATGCCTACGGGCATGGTTCCGGTCTGAAACTGCATGTGGACAACCGGTTTGACAAGATATATGACTATTGGAAATGCAAGGGTGATTTCGGTTCCTGTATGACGGGTAGGAACAGGGATGAGTTTTATGCCTATTCAGTGAATGCCAAGGCCGCCTATATCACAGACGAACATGATTATATCGTAGCAAGGGCAATCCTGTTTACAGACGTGACAGACCAACACGGTAAAAAATGGAGGTTGTTGGAAAGGCAATACGCCTCCAATAAGGACGACACGCTGAAAAGGCTGCTGATTGACAAGCTGATTCATGGAGAATACATAGACGGATATAAAGTTATCGGCGCATCATGCAGTGATGCGGATGCTTTTGTGGACATTTCCGGAAACTCCCTTAAAAATAAGAAGTTTGAAATCGACTGCCGATTGGATATACGCGACACGCTCTCTTACCAGGATTCCTTCAAATGGTATAATCATAGTAAGAAAAAAGCCTATAATTATGAACCGGAAGAATATTCTCACGACCTTGACACCACAGACATCAACCTCAATGGGGATGAGGACGGGGATGAATGGGATGACTATCATGGATATTATTGTGAAGAAACCCGGCTGTGCTACAGGAACGGTGCGCAAATCCATGTGGATACGGACAACCTGAACGATTTTGTATGGATAGAATCAATATACGAATACCACCATGATGATGACTGTACAACTTGTGATGAATGCCAGGAATGGATATTGCACAGGGATGCCCTGCAATCGCACCTGACCGGCGAGAAGTACTGTTGTGGCAAGTGCATGGAAAAAGCGGAGAAGGAATTCAAGCGGAAGAACTGGTATTATTCCGAATACGACGATGAGTGGTTTGAAAAGGAGGACGACATCACCCGGATTCAGGTATGGACGGATGCGGAAAACAAGTATAAGGATACAAGCATCACCGCCGGGACATTGGACAAATTGGTAAAGGACGGAAAGGCATGGATATTTGACAAAGAGGCGTTTGATACGCTCAATCCCGGCACCGGTCTTCCCTATGGTTACAAACTTAATGAAAAAGAACATGAATACACAATTGCTAAAGAAGCTGTATAGCATTCACAGCCCGAGCGGAAAGGAACAGAATATGATACGTTTCCTCCGTTCCTATATCGGAACACTTCCCGGTAACATATCCGTTTCACAGGACCGATACGGAAATCTTTATGTGATAAAAGGAACGGGGGAAAACTATCCCTGCCTGGTCAGCCATATCGACCAGGTGGCACACTGCCACCACTCCAAGGATTTCAAGGCGATAGAGACAAAGGACATCATTTTCGGCTATTCCCCGGGCAAAAGGCGGTTTGAGAATCCGGGGGCGGATGACAAGAACGGAATATTCATCTGTCTGGAATGCCTGAAAAAATACGATACCATTAAAATAGCTTTCTTCAGGGAGGAGGAAACCGGATGCGCGGGCAGTTCCAACGCAGACATGCCTTTTTTCAACGACGTACGGTTTGTCATCCAGCCCGACCGGAAAGGCAATTCCGACCTGATTACAAGCATCGGTTTCTCGGAACTTTGTTCGGATGAGTTCATAGAAGCGGTAAAACCGGAAGAATGGGGTTATAAGGAGAACAACGGATTGTTGACCGACGTAATGGTCCTGAAAGGGAATGGGCTGAATGTCAGCTGTATCAATCTGAGTTGCGGTTATTACAACGCCCATTCAGACCAGGAGATAACGGTCAAGAAAGACCTGATAAAAGGCCTGTTGTTTGTAGAGCATATCATTGAGGATTGTACCGCTGCCTATCCGCATACGGACATATTCAATGACCGCTATGAATGCGAGGATGAAATCTATGACATCCTAAAACAAGATCCGACACTGACGCCGGAAGACCTTCAATATATGTATGCCACTAATTTCCCACACTTGAAACTGGAAGATTACGAAAGGATTTGCGAAGACTACCGGACATTGTGGGCAGGAAACGAACAAGACAGGGAACATCCTTAACCCATATTTGCAGGACAATACAACCATTACGAATCGCAACCGGTATAATCCAAGCCTATTGGATATATCCGTTTTGGTTGTACTGTCAAAAAATATCAAGAGATGGCGGCAAGCGACTTGTCACAAACCGAAATCCCGTAACTAGATAATCAGAAAAGAAGAAATTATTTTTTGGACTCTTCCAGAGAGAGCTTGCGGAACTCCTTCATTAATTTTTCCAATTCCAACGAAGCTTTGCGGGCACGAGTACCTGCGGCCTTGTTATTCTTTTCAATCTGAAGCGCAGCATCGGTAGAAAATGCGGCATATACATCCTGTATTTGAGTCAACAATTCGTTCATATAAACCTTTTTTTAATTAATAATCGGCACAAAAATAACGAAAATAATCAAGAATGAAAATGATTCTGTAGTTTTATCATTCAAAACGACATTCAATCCCCCCCCCTTCACATAATCCTTCCAACAATCATACGTTTCATCGCTTACAGCACAGATATTCATTCAAATCCTTATAACCGGCATATTCCTGTGAAAGGTCATGTACGCGACCGCCATATTTTTCTTTCATCACCATCACCGTATTATTTCCGGCAGTATCATTATCCAGGCAACTGTAAATGTCATCATATCGTGAAAGAAAGGGAAAAGCCTTCGGCAAGTTGCTGACGGAGTTCAGCACCAAGCAATCTCCCTTCGCCCAAAGAGGAAAGGCCGGCTCAAAAGACAGATAGTCCATAAATCCCTCGAACACATAACACCTGTCCGTTTCATGTCCCTTCGTGACGCAAGTAATATCCTTGGGAGAGATACAAGCCTTAAAAAATCTGTTCCGCACCTCATATCCACCGGAAATATTGGGAAAGGCAATGGCAAAATAATTTTTTCCATTCCGCTTGAAGGAAGCCTCCCGACATATTTTCCTCGCCGTTTCCACATCAATGCACCGTTCCTTCAGATAAGCAAGCAGTATGCGGTTGGCAAGCGGCCTGATTTTCAACTCCTGAAAGGTGGGCATCGCCTCTTCAGCAGGACAGGAAATTGTAATCGGTTTCAAAACCGCCTTTTTATCTTCAATACACCGCAGCACATGACTTATATCATCTGTCTGATAAATTTCCTTAGCCAGGGTAATAATATCCCCGCCCTTTCCCAGACCGAAGTCATACCACAATTCTTTCCGAAGATCAATCTTGAAGGAAGCCTCCTTTTCTATCCGGAAAGGAGACTTGTACCACACACTGTTCCCACGCTGTATGACCGGATGATGCCCCAGTCCTCCTAAAAAATCAACAAGCCTGATTTTCTTTGCTTCCTGTATGTTCATAGCATGACATTTTTCATGAACCGACTCACTGTTACTACACAAGACAAAGAACAGATTAATACCTGGAATGAGAAAAACAAAGTCGTCAGATGTCATCAAAAGTCGTCAGATAACATGTGGCAATAGAACCGACAAGCTACATTACCTCTGAAAATGACCAACCGCACAACTTTATCACACAGTACGCAGCCCTCCTGTTGCTTATCCCTCCAAATCCATTTTTCTACGCGGATGCTTGGAAGACAAATATCTTCTTTTCCTTTTTATATTCTATATTTATAACAAAATTTAAACAGGCTCTTAATGGGTGAATTTATTAATTAAGGATAAAAAGATACTTTTAGTTACATATTAGCCCTCGCTTTTTCCAATATATCCAATTTGAATTTATTGAAAGGATATTTATAAATCTCATCTCTTCTCAAATGAAATCCCCAATCATCAAATTCTTTTTTTATTAAACTGTCTGGTATGGGTAACATATTCAAATAATCAAAATAAGTGTCAGGATACCTGTTCAATTTTCGAATTATGGAAATTACAGTCTCCCGATTCTGTATTGTATTATATCGACCATTCAGGTTTAACAACGCATTATAACCAACTTCTTTATCTCCAGCTGTTAATATATCCACATCGCTGTTTCCTGCATTTTCCCAGTGGGACTTTAAGTTGTAATCAAAGAAAAAATTCCTATCTTGATACTCGTATGGATTGATTATACGCATTGAGGTTAAGCTTGCATCCCCTTTATTTGATGTAACATCTTTATTACTCTTATGCTGAACATCGTTACAAGAAGGACAGCTTGGTATCAAATTATAAAAAGATAATCCCAACATTGGGTAAATTTCTTTGGGGTAAAAATGATCCAATACTCCTTTTTCTGTCTGAGACAACGCTGTTGCAGGAGTATAATGGATATCTGCCATATTGCAATAAGGACAGGTTCCCACTTGGCTTTGTCGATAAAAACCATCCTTATTAAATATATCATCTTCATATCCAAAAATAATGAAGATATGATAAAGGATACGGTTCAATTTCTTTTCAGGGTTAAAAGCATCCGGATGCAGTTGTGAGATTATATCTCTTAATTTATCTGGATGGGATACTATAAGCTCCTTCAAGTTTTCCTCATTAGACAAATGCCTCAATAAATCTTCACAAGGCTTATCTCCATGAATAGCTATTTTTACTTTCCTCATTATTCTATGCTTACCCGATAGAAAATGATGAATATCAGCCAATAAACGTTCTTTTACATCATTGAAATGCTGCAACGCTAATCTTTCTGTATTTTTAGTTATTTTCAGTTGATACATTATTTCCCAATTTTTTATCAAGAATATTTTTAAGAAAGGTATCACCAACCAATTTGACGTATTTATTAAGATTCCTATGATTAATTTGAGTTTGTCCGTAGCAAACGGACACATCAAAAGAGGCATCGTTCATTATCTTATCCATTAAGCTATTAATAACCTCATAGGACACTTTTCCAATAGCACTCTCCTTTAGGAAAAAACTGAAACGAAGGAGGTCATACATATTGGCTCCAAAAGATTCTTTCAGTTTCTCTTTTACTTCTGACGTGACAGACTTGCCTTGTTCTAAAAAAAGAATATTTTCCATTGGAATATCACTAAGCACAAATGGTGAATGGGTAACAAGCAATATGTCTATTCTAAAATTCTTATCAATATTAAGTTTGTTCAAATACTCAATTAAAGTAGCTATTAAAACACGCTGATATTCAGGGTGATAATACTGCTCTATTTCTTCCAAAATTATCTGTACACAATTATATGGCCTTCGATTTTCAGCATATTTTATGGTATATATATTATGCACATGATACAATATCGAACTCATTGAGTAAACCAATTGTCTTTCTCCTGAACTCAAATCAGTTATATTAACAACTCCATGTCGCCCTTTATCCGTTCTATAAGATAAATAAAAACTGGCCTTGAAGATTGGTGGAGGTAACAAATACATAATTTTATCTATCTGAACAGATGAATCCGACCTTTTCTTTAAGAAAGGTTCCAAATCGCTCCAATAATATCTCCCTTCACGATAATAAGGGTCATCCAAATAATAAAGAATCTGATGAATCTTCAATGTTATATGACTTTCATCCTTTATTAACATAGTCACAACTTCATCAAATGGGTTTTCTTTTTTAGAATTGTCCTTGAAATAGACTTGGAAGAAGGAGTATTTAACAAGGATGGACATTGTTTTATAGACAAGGTATTGATAGCAATATTCTGAATATTCATTGTTTTTGTTAAGAAACGAAAATCTTTTTACCCAAGCCTCCTTGATTGATTTTTCCATATCCTCCCAGCTCATATCCTTTATTTCAGCCAAATAGGGATAATAGTCTGTCATTGCATGTTTGATTTTTTGCGATACACCATCTTTATCCAATTTGATTGCAAAAGATTTAATGTCATAATCAGGATGAAAACGAATAGAGTGGTAAAGCTTGAAATAAGAAAAAAAGGCTATGGAACGTTGTTCTGCCAGTTCTGTTTCTACATTGATATCAATATTACCTCGTTCTCTGAAAGGATTCAAAACAATAGGCGTTCTGTAACCGTCATTTTTATGAAAAAGGGCTTCTATCCAAAACTTTTTTTTATATCTACCCATGATTTCAGACTGATATTCCAGTGAGTTATAGGCATAATGTGAGTAATTGATGACAATCGTATAAAATAGAGATTGCAAATCCTCACTATTTTTTCCCATTATATTGCCACGTTCATCTGTCCATGAAAAGCTATCGTTAGAAATTGTAATTTTATAAATGACATTGTCCTTTTCATAATACAATTCAGCATTCAAGCGTCTTACGGGAACCAATGGCTCAGCAGCGTATGTTCCGGATTGTTCCCCTAATATATAAAAAGACAAATTATTTATAATCCGGATAATTAATTCTACGATTGTACTTTTTCCACTACCGTTCATTCCGACAATAGCATGCAGACTAATATTGGATGCATATAAATTATCCGGAACTTGCTGTTCACTTTTTATCACTTTCTCATCTTTAAATTCATAATTATTGTAAAATGTATAAAAAGTATCAGACTTTAAGTTCTTTATTACATGTTTATTACATCCTTTCAATGGTCGTACACCAATGATTTTAAATGTTTTCATATACTTTCTTGTTATTCAAATTATGCAATGAGCTATACAATCAACATGTTGTGATACGATTCGTCTTGTCATTTGCAATAAATGCTTAATTCATTAAATTACAAGCACCGACATCACTTTATACCCTTCATGTCTTCCTGCAACAAAACTAGCGAAATTTCATAAAATTATAAATATATACAGCAAAATTTCATGTTGCATCTTTAAAAAAATCAATAAAGATTTGCGGCAATCGAACCTTTTGCTTATCTTTGCGGCGTCAAAGAGATAATGATTGTTGAATTGATAAAGAAAAGCAATGAATTTAGTGTAAGGCTAATTTAATGGCTTTCATAAAAGATAAAGCAAGAATGTGCAGTCATTCAAGGAATTAGAATAAACCAAAGCAAAAGGTTCGATTCCTGGTGGCACCACTTTTACAAAACGGAAAATCATGAAAACCGCTGAAATACAGTTATTTCAGCGGTTTTTTATTTATGTACTGCCCGCAAAAATATGCAATCTGGTGCAATAAAAAATTGGGGTCAGCGGATTTTCCGGGTTGGTAAGCTTTCTTTTAAGCGTATAGCCTAGCCAGTCTGAACATGAAGAACTTCAGATCAGCCACCCCTCTTAACTGGCTTCGAAAAGCTTTGATTTTAGCATTGAACGACTCCGCTGAAGCATTTGT
>ENA-UEQL01000151-UEQL01000151.1-human-gut-metagenome-genome-assembly--contig:-NODE-151-length-42454-cov-6.840244_pt1 | contig 42454 bp, 45 predicted proteins | sample MGYA00242905_ERZ507926 | MGnify/ENA primary metagenome ERZ507926 (study PRJEB26167, sample SAMN06115531) | human gut metagenome | host: Homo sapiens | place: China:Henan | collected 2015-09-09 | study...
GTGACCGGCTGCCCGGCCTCCCGGAAGATGTAGCAGATGAGCATATGGACTTCCTCCGGGGTGGTGACGCTGCCGGGGCGCACCCCTTCGGTAAAGAGATTTTGTTCCATGGTTCTCCCTCGTTTACTCGGTGATGAAGCCGGCGGCGGCAATCAGTCCGGTGATGCGGTCGGTGAAGTCCTGCGACAGGCGTTCGCCCAGCTCGATGACCTCCTCCTGCTCCGGGCAGCCGCACAGCCGGGCGAAGATCTCGCCCTCGCTGCGGGGGGTGCGGCGGGTCTCATTGAGGGTATAGAGGGTAAAGGCGCGGGCATCGTGGACGGTGCGGGCCAGCTCCGGAGACTGCTGCTCCAGCAGCTCCGCAAAGCGGCTGTGCGCCGACTGGCTGATGATGGAATTCCCCACCTGATGCTCCAGCTCGTTTTCCGCCAAAAAGGAGAGCAGCACCCACTGCTGCGCAGCAAATTCGCCCGCTACGGGCATCCCCAGAAAGAGGCTGCACAGCGCCTCCCCCAGACGGTGCGCCCGCTGCAGGTTGCCGTTTTCCAGCTGGCGGCGGTATTCCATGGCCGCCTTTTCTCCCTCGGAGAGGATCGGTTCCTTTTCGCCTTGCCGGTAGATTTTTACTTCTTCTGTCACGCCGTGTTCCTCCCTTTTTTTTCCTGTGGTATTCTCTCAAAGCTGCTCCAGTGCCTCGGTGAGGGCTTCCGCCAGCTGATCGGGGCAGCTGGTAGGGCGCATCCCGCAGCGGATGCCCTGCAAACGGGCGATGACGTCCGTGGCCTTCTGGCCCTCCACCAGGGCGGTGAGCCCCTTGGTATTGCCGTTGCAGCCGCCGGTGAACGAAACATTGTGAATGCGTCCGTCCTCAAGGTCGAACTGGAGCTGCGAGGCGCAGACGCCCTGCGTTTTGTACTGATAGTGCATGATCAAACCTCCTTGGTTGTATTCTTTGAGCCCCGTAAAAGCAAGCGGCTGACGGGGCGTTCATAGCAGTAGGTCAGGAGCGCGGCGGCGGCGATCGCCACGAAAAAGACCATGACCGTGTATCGGATCTGCCAGGGACGGTCGCCGGTCATGTTGGGAAGCGCATCGCCCGCCCAGTAGGGGATGCGCCATTCCTTGAGCCGCACGGCAATCCACTGGTGCCAGATGTACAGTTCATAGGAGATCGCGGCGAAAAAGCGCAGGATCCGGTTGCCGAGAAGCGCCCGCCCCACGCGGCCGGAAAACGAGAGCGCGAGCAGCAGCAGCGTGAACACGAGCGAGAGCGGGTATCGCATCGCCATCTGGTAGGCGGGGAGCAATTCCGCGCCCGCAGCGCCGTGCCGGATGCGGTTCAAAAGCACGAGTGAAAATGCGATCACCGGAAGCAGGAACAGCGGGAGAAGCCGTATCGGGCGCGCTGCGAGCCGCTTTTCCGACAGCGTGTAGACATAGGCGGCGGCCATACCGTTTGCAAACACGGAGAGAAAGGCCGGGAGCTGGTTTTGCAGCATACGCAGCTGTTCCGGACGCGGCAGCGAAACGCCGTAAACAAAGAGCAGCGAAGCGCCGAGCATGGAAAGATAGGTGAGCAGCGGCTTTTTGCGGAAGCAGCGCGCAAGCAGCGGAAACAGCAGATAGAACTGCATTTCGACCGCCGCCGTCCAGAGCACGCCGTTGATCTTTGTACCGAGATAGGTCCGGGGCGAAAAGACCTGTGTAAACGAGAGCGTAGCAAGCAGATCGCGGATCGCTTCGCCGGCCGTGCCGTAGGCGCGGGTCAGGAGCGCATAGCAAAACAGCAGAAGCGCCGAGAGATAGTAGGGAGGAACGATGCGGACAAGACGTTTCTTATAGAATCCCCGCACGGACGGAACGGGATCGCCGTATACCATGGAGCGTGCGTGGGGCAGGAACAGGCAGAAGGCTGACAGCAGCAAAAGCAGATCGACGAACAGATAGCCTGTGCGCGGAAGGATGTCGAGCGACACAAAAACAGCGCGCGACCCAAAGGGCAGGCGCACCGAAAAGCTCGGGGACAGCCAGCTCTGCTGCCAGAAGTGGTACCATACGACCATCAGGATCGCAATGGCGCGCAGACCGTCCAGAGCCGGGATATGCTTTGTGTCGGATTTCATCGGCCGTTCCATGAGACCTACTATACCACAGTGAAAAACGCGGAGCAAGGCTCCCGGCGAGGGGGCCTTTTGAAAACAGAGCGGCGGAACGTCCCGGGGGAGCCCGCCGCAGATGTGCGTTCGATGTCAGAGCGTTTCGAGCAGCGCAACCGTGTGCTCAAGGTGCATGCCGCGCGAGGCTTTGACGAGGATGGTATCGTCGTCGCGCAAAAGCGAGGGAAGGGCTGCGTGCAGGGCTTCCGGCGTTTCAAAGTAGAAGCAGCGGCCCGGGCGCAGCGCGTCGGCGCCGCGGAAGATGCCCTCCGCGTTCGGACCGACCGCCAGAATGAGATCCGCATCATGCCTTGCCGCATACAGTCCGACGACCTCATGAAACGCGTCGGAGTCCGGCCCAAGCTCCAGCATGTCGCCCAGAATGCAGACGCGGCGCTGACATTCCGCGCGCTGCAATACGTCGAGCGCTGCCATGACGGAGGTTGGGTTCGCGTTGTAGCTGTCGTCGAGAACGGTGAAGCGCTTTGTCCGCTTGATCTCCATGCGGCCTGCGGAGGGCGCATAGTCCAGGAGACCCTCGCGCAGCTCCTCAAGCGTCATGCCGAGCGTCAGCCCGACGGCGATCGCAGCGAGCGCGTTGTATACCATGTGGCGTCCCGGCGCGGGAACGCGCATGGGCATTTCGCCCCCGCAGCAGACGAGCGTAAACTCTGTGCCGGACAGGCCGTTTTCCTTTAGGTTTACCGCACGAACCGCATTGTTTTCGCCAAGACCGAAGCAGATTGCGCCGGGGACGGCCGAGAGAAGATCGTCGTCGCCGTTGACGATGATGGAACCGTCGGGCTGCATGTATTCGAGCATTTCGGTCTTGCCGCGGAAAATGCCCTCGCGCGAACCGAAGAATTCGATGTGCGCAACGCCGATGTTTGTGATGAGGCAGATATCGGGGCGCACGATGCGGGCAAGGGCGCGGATCTCGCCGGGGTGGTTTGTTCCAAGCTCGAGAATGGCGAGGTCATGCGCCTTCTCCAGCTGGAACACCGCCTGCGGCACGCCGGTTTGATTGTTGAGGTTGCCGGGCGTTTTGAATGCGGAAAAACGGCGCGACAGCACCGTGTAGAGCATCTCCTTTGTCGTGGTCTTTCCGACGCTCCCTGTGATGCCGATAACGGGGATGCGGTGCGCCAGAAGATAGGCCTCGGCCAGACGCTGCAAGGCCTCCGTCGTATCGGAAACGAGGATGTGGGGCGTGCCGTCCGTGAGCGGACGGTCGGACAGCACTGCCAGCGCGCCCTGCTCCATGGCCGCCGGAATGAAGCGATGCCCATCGTGGATCTGTCCGATGATCGGTACATAGAGCGCGTGCGGCGCGGCCTTGCGGCTGTCGATCACGACGGAACAGACCTGCTCGGACAGCAGCGCGGGATCGCCGAAGTATTCGCCGGATACTGCGGAAACGGCCTCGGAAAGCAAAAACGGGATCATTGGTATTTCCTCATGGAAAGCGAAACGAGCCTGTCGCAGAGCGTCGGGTAATCGATGCCCGCGGCCGCGGCGCCCTGCGGCAGAAGGCTTGTCGGCGTCATGCCGGGCAGCGTGTTCACTTCAAGACAATAGAGCCTGCCGTCCGCGGTAAGCAGAAAGTCCGCCCGTGCATAGACCGCCAGGTGGAGCGTATCGCAGGCGCGCAGCGTCAACTCCTGCATTCTGCGCATATCTGCATCGGAAACGCGTGCGGGCGTGATCTCTTCCGTCCAGCCGGGCTGGTATTTGTGCGCATAATCATAGAAGCCCTCGCGGGGGATGATCTCCGTGCAGGGCAGCGCCTGCCCGCCGACCATGCCGCAGGTCAATTCACGGCCCTCGATGTATTCTTCGACAAGGATTTCGTCCTCATAGCGGAACGCCTCTTCCACGGAGGCCTTGTATTCCGCCGCTGTACGCGCGATGGCCACGCCGATGGAGGAGCCGCCGCAGCAGGGCTTGACGACGCAGGGAAGCGGGAATTCGGAAACGGGCGCGCCTTTTTTCAGCAGAAGCCCGCGGGGCGTCGGAATATCTGCGCCGAAAAAGAGCTGCTTTGTCACCCATTTGTGCATGGCGAGCGCGCAGCCGAAGGAGGGACTGCCCGTGTAGCGGATGCCGTGCAGATCAAGGAAGGCTTGCAGACGGCCGTTTTCGCCGTCCGCGCCGTGCAGGGCAAGATATGTGATGTCCGCCGCCTTGCACAGCTCCACAACGCCGCAGCCAATGTCGGGCGAAAGACCGGTCCTGCGCTCTTTGCGGATCGCGTCAAGATCGGGCGCAACGGTGCTGATCGTGCGCCGTGCAAGCGGTTTTGCAGCGGCGAACGCTGCGGCGGGATCCTTTGCAAGTTCCTCCGCGCCGAAAAACAGATCGACGAGAACGACTTTATGGCCGCACTCCATGAGCGCGTTGGCGGCCATGACGCCGGAGGAAAGAGAAACGTCCCGCTCGGGCGACAGACCGCCCGCAAGCACTACGATATTCATAAAGGATTACCTCGCTTCCCATTCAAACGTTTCGATACGCATACTATCCTAAGATTTATACCACGAATCACCCGCCTTGACAAATAGTTTTTTGCGAAAAGGGGTGCAAAACTCCGGCAAAGTATCGTATACTGATAGCATGAAAAATATGATGAAAAAGTGTATTGCGGTTTTGTTGGTGCTCGCCATCGCGCTGTCGAGCACGGGGTGCGTTGCGATGTATATCGCAGCGGAACTCATCTCACGGCAGGAGTCCCCTTCGGCGGCGGTCACGCCGTACCTGATCGAAGCGCCCGTCCAGACCGTCCCCGGCAGTACGGACTGGATGAACGGCGAATCCGATCGCCCGGAGGTCAGATTCTCCGACATGGAGTACCGGCGTCCCGATACGGATGCGATCTATGACGCGATCGAGCAGCTGCAAAGCGACCTTGAAAGCGGAAAGTTCGATGCGGACACGCTCATCGCCCGCTATCAGGAGGTCCTTGACCTGTACGATGCGGCGGACTCGCAGTGCTCGCTCGCCTATGTGCTCTACGCCATGGACGTGACGGAGCCGTATTATCAGGACGAGTACAATGCGCTGACCGCCGCGCTGAACGACATTGACCTTTCACTCACGGACGTTTCCATCGCGTTGTTTGAAGATCAGGAAAGCGGCGCAGACATGACGGATCGCTTCGGAAAGAGCTTTGAGGACGCGGTCTACGCGGGAGAAAGCCTGAACAGCCCGGAGATCCAGACGGACATGGAGGAGGAGAACCGGCTGTCCACACAGTACGACACCCTGCTGACCACCTTTACGCTCAAGGAAGGCGGCCGAGAGTACACGATGGAGGACATCGCGGCAATCTCGGAACAGGATTACAGCGAGTACGTCCGGCTGTTTGACGCATACTACGCTTCTTTGAACGCGCAGGCCGGGGATATTTTTCTGAAGCTTGTGAAGATCCGGACGCGCATCGCAAAGACGCTCGGATATGAAAGCTATGCGGATTATATGTACGACTGCTACGGCAGAGATTTTACTACGGAGGATGCCCGTGCGCTCCATGCGGCGGTCAAGGAATATCTGGCGCCGCTGTTTGAGCGTACAACGCTCGATTACTACGGAAGCTATGGCAATAACTACTACGAGCAGGTCGGCGCGATCCGGGCGCCGATGGACAGCTTCGTGAGCAGAATGCGGAACGTGCTGGCGGAGTTCTCGCCCAAGGTGCTTGAGGCGCTTGACTATCTGCTGCGCAACGAACTGTACACCGCGACCGTGAGCGACAAAAAGATGGAGACGAGCTTTACGACCTATTTTGAAAGCTACCAATCGCCGTTCATCTTCATGCAGTGGACGGACGACGAGAGCAGCGCTTCGACCCTGATCCATGAGCTCGGCCACTTTGCAAATTATTTCCAGAACCCGTCCGCGGGATGGAACGCATCCGATTCGCTCGACATCGCGGAGATCGACTCGCAAGGGCTCGAGATGCTGATGACTGCGTACTACGAGGAGCTTTTCGGCGACGCGGCAACGGCGGTGCGCTCTTCCCGCTTGACCGACGGTCTGTATTCGGTCATCACCGGCTGCATGGAGGATGAGTTCCAGCAGGAGGTGTACGCCAACCCCGACATGTCGCTCGAGGAAATGAACGCGTTGTATGCAAGGCTCGGCTCCGAGTATAAGATCGGCGATCTGTACGGCTATACCGGAAGGGAATGGGTTGCGATCCCGCACACGTTCCAGTCGCCCCTGTATTACATCAGCTATGCGGTGAGCATGCTGCCCGCGCTTGAGCTGTTCGTTCTCGCGGATGAGGACTTTGAAGCCGCATCGGCGGCCTATCACGCGATCCTGATGCGGCCGGAATACTCCGCGCTTCGCACGATCACGGAGGAGAACGGCCTGCGCGACCCGATCGAACCGGGCTCGATCGAGCGGCTCTCCGAGGAATTGAAGCGCATCCTCCGGAAATAATATGGAAACGCATCGGCGGCATTGTCCCGCCTGCTTTGCGCCGCTCGGCCTGTTTGAGAGACGCTGCCCGGACTGCGGCTACGACGGGAAACCGGACGCCGTGCAGCGCATTCCGCTCGGGATGCGGCTGCAGGGGCGCTACCGTGTGGGCAGGGCGTTGAACGGCGCATATCTGGGATTCGATTCGGAAACGGGGGAGCGGGTGCGCCTGGAGCCGTATTACGGAAACGATCGCACCGCGTTCTTCCGCCGTGCGGATGCGTTGCTGCGCGTTTCAGACTGCGTGGGGCTGATCGCCGTTACGGACGCATTTGAGGACGCGGGCGCGGCGTTTTGTGTTCATGCGATGCCGGAGGGCGTTCCGCTGCCGCTCCGCCCGTTTCCGCTGACGGAGAAAGAGCTGCTGACTGCGCTGAACGACGCGGCGGACGCACTGCTCGTGCTGCACTCGATCCCCATTCCGCACGGCAGCCTGACGGCAGACCGGGTCTATGTGTCGAGCGACGGCAGGGCGCGCCTGCTGACGGCGGCGGCGCCCGGCGGCGGAATCGCGGATGACCTCAGAATGCTGGGGCTGCTGTTTCTGCCGGTACACGGTACGATCCATAAACGGTTCGACACCGTGCTGGAGGGACTTGCAGCCGGACGGTATACCTCGGCGCTGGAGCTGCGCCATGCGCTCGGCTGTCTTGCGGACGGACGCTCCGCGTGAGCGCCGAAGAGAAAGGGAAGATGCGCTGTATGCGGAAGACGCTTCCGAAAACCGAAAGATATCTGGAGGACAGACGAAGGACACGCCGCGTTCCGCGGGGGACAAGCATCCTGCGGGCTGCGGCGCTTTTTGTTTTGATGCTCGCGTGCCTGCCGGCGTTCGGATGCAGAAGGGAAACGCCGCAGCACATTGTTCTCGATCTGTTGCCGGAGACGGCGGAACCGGCTGTGCGGCAGCCCACGCCTACGCCGGACCCGCCGTTTTATCTCAACGTGACGGAGAGTACGATCTACGGCGGCGGCGTCTGCCAGCTTGTCGCTTATGAAAACCCCGGCGCGATGGAATGCCGTACCGTGCGGTGGCGGAGCGAAAACGAGGACGTCGCGATCGTGGAGGCATACGGCGTTGTGATCGGGCTTGCGCCGGGAACTGCGCGCATCATTGCCGAGGCGAACAACGGAAGCGGAGAAACGGCGGTCTGCAATGTGACGGTCACATCCGCTCGGCCCGCGCCGAACGAGACGCCGGCGCTGTCCGGAAACTGCTACGAAAAGGAAGAGCGGCTCCGCACATCCGCGGAGAAACGCATCCGCAGGATGGCGAAGGCTCTGGATCGATCGACGGCGGGCGGATGCATCGCGGCTGCGGCGCTCGGTTATGTCGGAACTCCCTATGGCACAAAGGAGGGCAACATCGATTGCAGTATGCTCCTGCTGTACGCGTGCCTTGACAACGGACTTCGCCTGCCGCGGCGATCGGACTGGCAGGCTGCGGCGATGGAAAGCCGCGCGATCGCGCTTCATGCGGTGCAGCCCGGCGATCTTCTGTTTTTTGCCTATCCGGAGGAGACGGAATGCACCTGTAAGACGGCGCCGCTGTGTACCCGGCATCTTGGCGTTCATCACAGCGCGGTATACCTCGGGGAAGCGAACGGCGTAAAGTATGTCGTCGAAGCGAGCAGCCGTATCGGGAAGGTGATCGTGCGCGTTTGGGGCGGCACGGAGCGGCACGCGGGGATGCGGCTCGTGCTTGCCGCGCGGCCCGCACGGGAGGTCGGCTGACATGCGGCGCGTGGATGATCTTCAGTTTCAGGGGCTCAGGCTCGTGCAGGACACAGAACTGCCGCGCTTTACGGCGGATTCCGTGCTGCTTGCAAATTTTTTGCGGCTTCGCCCGAACGATCGCGCGATTGATCTCGGCAGCGGCACGGGCGTGCTCTCGCTCCTCGGCGCGGCAAAGACGGGCGCGGCGTTCACCGGGGTGGAGCTGCGTGAGGAGCTGACTGCGCTTTCTAAAGAGTCCGCTGCACTGAACGGGCAGGAGATCCCCTTCTACACGATGGACGTCGCGGACGCGCCCGCGTTTTTCGGACACGGGTCGTTTTCGGCTGCGGTGTGCAATCCGCCGTATTATTCCGCAGGGGAGCAAAGCCCGAACGATGCGCGGCGGCAGGCACGCCATGCGGACGCGGACGCGCTGGACAGGTTCTTCCATGCGGCCTTTTTGCTGCTCAAAAACGGCGGCGCGCTGTATGTCTGCTTTCCGGCAGACCGAATCACGACGCTGTTTCGGGCGCTGTACGGCGCAAGGCTCATGCCGAAACGCCTGCGGCCCGTTGCGGCCGCCGCGGAAAGCAGGCCGTATTTGCTGCTCGTGCAGGCGAAAAAGGACGCAAAAGAAGGATTGATCTTTGAACCCACCCAAATTTTATCAAACGGCTGATGAAATCGAAACGGACGGCGCATACTATCCTCTGAATCAAAGCCGTGCTGCAACGCGGCAACTGAATAAGGAGGAGAACTTTGATGTTCAAGAAAACTTTGCTCGTGCTTGTTTCGGCGGCTCTGCTGCTTGCGGCGGTCGGCTGCCAGTGTGCGCCGGCGGCTACGCCGAGCCCCAGTCCCTCGACGTCCCCGTCGATCATGCCGACGAACGAACCGGTCGTGTCCGCGATGCCGGAGCAGTCGAATGCGCCCGATCTGTCCGCTTCGCCCGATCTGTCGGCGTCACCCGCAGGGAATGCGGAGGCGACGATCCCGAATTTCAAGGAAGGCACCGAGGTCAAGGAAAAGGATGTGCCTGAGGTCAAAAAGGCTGTCGTGGAGAAGTACAAGGATGCAAAGATCGTTTCGATCAAGCACGCCATGCAGGAGAATCGACAGGTGTATGCGGTCGAGATCGAGCTGAAGGGCAAGAAGCAGACCGTATATGTCGCGGCGGACGGTACGCTCGTGGAGGAATCGACTGCGGCAAACGGCGCAAAAAGCGGCGGCAACGGCTGACGGAAAACAAAAGTGGACGGCTCGGTCTGCGGAGAACTGCTTCGCCGGCGGGGCCGTTTTTTTATGCCGCGCCCGACGCGGAATGCCGAAACGGGAAGTAAATAACGGCGTGAGGAACGAAAACCGTGCCGCGTGCGCGCGAAACTCTTGTCAAGCTGCCGCATTGTAGTATATTATGGTAGCTGTACCGGTTTGGAAACGGCGTGGTGCAGTTCATGCCGGTGCCGGAAGAACACGGCGGAAAGAGATCTTCCGCCAATGGAAGGAACCGTTTGATGATGAAAAGAAGATGGCTTGCGCTGCTTGCACTTTGCTGCGTTTTGTTTGTTCCGTGCGGCGTACTTGCCGAGGGAGACGGGTTTACCGTCTCGGCGGGACAGGCGGACGGAGCGCTTGAAAAGGATATTACGCTCGATATCACGATCTCAGGCAGTAAGGGGCTCGATTCCCTTCAGCTGCGCGTGAACTACGATCTGACCGCGCTGAAGCTGGTCTCCGCAGAGGGCGGCAGCCTTTTGGAAAACGGACTGCACGTCTTGAATACCGACGAAGCGGGACTCATCGCCTTTGCATATGCGGGAGCGGAGGGGCTTGCCGTATCGGAGGGGGCGCTGCTGACGCTCACGTTCCGGCCGCTTTCCGATCAGGGCAGCGCGATCGTCGTTACGGATGTGCTGGCAACAACCTATGACGCCGCGGCAGGCGAGCAGAACAGGCTCTACGGTACGGTGCAGGACGGCTATGTGACTGTTGCCGGCGGCGAAGCACCCGCTCCAAAGATCACACCTTGGATCGCGGAAACGCCGGCACCCACGCCGGAGCCCACGCCGGAACCCACGTCCGTGCCGACGGAGGCACCGCAGGCAACGGAGGCGATCCCGGAGAATGTGATCGCCGCGCTGGACGAGATCAATCTGCTGCCGTATATCCTCGGCGCAGCGGCACTGCTGCTCGTCATCGTGATCGCGCTGATCGTTGTTTGGAGAAATAGCCGCCGTTCCTGACGGAGCGAATAAACGGCTTTGTGAGGGTGGATTCTATGGGAAAGAGGATCGGCGTCATTCTGCTGCTTCTGCTGCTTGCGGCGGGATTATGCGCATGCGATACGGCGAAGGAAGCGGTTCAAGCGTCTGCCGCACCGGATACGCCGACCCCGGAGCCCACGGCAACGCCTGTTCCGACGCCGACGCCGGAGCCCACGCCTACGCCGAGGATCCCGCGTTCCAATACGAGCGGCAAGCGATTGACGGAGGATGAGCAGCCCTATCAGCCGACGTTCATCTCCATCGAGAACCATCGTTCCGCGCGGCCGCAGTCGGGGCTCATGAATGCGGATATTGTGTACGAGTTTCTTATCGAGGCGAACTATACGCGTTTTATCGCGCTGTTTTCGGACGATCGGCCCTGCCTTGCGGGGCCTGTGCGCAGCACACGGTATTACTTGCTCGATGAGGTGCAGGAGTGGGATGCGATGTACGGCTTTCAGGGCTATGCGCAGCTTTCCGGAAAATATCGCCGCAAGCTCCGCGACTATCCGAATGTCGTGCCGGGGCATACGCGGGAGTTTCGGAGGATCCATCTGGGCGCGAAAAACGTGCATTCGCTCTATGTCTATCTTGCGGATTTTATCACGAACAATTACGGCGAGCGTTCGCCCGAGCGCCATGATCGGTTCTATTTTGAGGAAGGCATTGACTATGCCGACGGCGTGAGCGTGCAGCGTGTGTCGCTGCCGTTTACAAAGCAGGCCGTCATCGATTACGAATACGATGCGGAAGAAAACGTATTTCGCAGATACCAGGACGGTGCGGTGTTCGAGGCGCGCATTCCCGATGCGGAGAAAGAGCCTGCGGAGTATGAGATCGTGCCGGTCACGGTGAAAAATCTGATCGTGCAGTTCTGCGAGTACGGCAAAGTGCCGGGGGAAAACCAGCCCGGCGAGGGCAAGGGCCGCAGATCGGTCGAGCTGACAGGATGCGGCGAGTGCGCATTTTTCATCCGCGGCAAATATGTGAAGGGAACGTGGACACGAGAGACGCTGGACGATTACACCCGCTATTGTCTGGAGGACGGTACGCTCGTGACGCTTGAACCGGGCAACACGTGGATCGAAGTGCTACCGGACAACGCGGCGTGGAGTTTTGCGCCTGCGAACGCGGAAGGAGCGTTTGTGCCTGCGGGCGCGCCGGATACGGCGGACGCGGAGGACGAACCCGAAGAGGACTGATACGGATGCAGCTGAAACAGGAGCGCCGCCCCAACGGGCGGCGCTTTGACATGCGGGATGAAAGAAGGACGGCTTGCGGAGGACGGGTCGAAAGGATCCGTCTAAACGACGGCTGTATCAAAATGAACGCGCGACGCGCGCGAGCTGCCCGTTTTGCACGGTATCGGACGCGCATCATGGCATGAATCAAGCGAACCCGCGCCGCAAAGCGCTGCCGTTACGGCTTCAGCGGGCCGACCTTGTTGGCAAGGCCCGACCAATTCCCCGTATCTGCCGCATTCGTGCCGAACGGCATCCGGGCGGCGGAAGACAAACGATGCAGGGAAAGCTGCCGCCAGAAGAATGGGGCGGGCGCACGGAAAGATGACGTCGTTTTTTCCAAAACAGGAAGAAATGCTGCTGTCCGTGCATATATTCCTACTATGAGAGAGCGAAAACTGCTGCGGCGCGGGCTGCTTGATTTGACGATCCTGCTGTGCTTCATGGGCGTTCTTGGGCGCGTTTATGACGGGGAGCGCGCGGTCGAAACGGCGGCCGTGGGCGAGAAAAAGCCGCTGCCCATCATTATGTATCACAGCATCCTGAAGGACCCGGAGCGTGCGGGCGACTATGTCGTATCGCCGGCCACGCTGGAGGGAGACCTTGCATACCTGAAAGAGCAGGGTTATGAAACGGTCGTCATGGCCGATGCCATCGCGTATGTAAACGGCGACGGTACGCTCCCGGATAAGCCTGTCATGCTGACGTTTGACGACGGCTATTACAACAATCTGCTGTACGCTTTGCCGCTGCTCGAACAATATGACATGCGGGCGGTGCTGTCTCCGGTGGGCAGCTATACGGACCGCTTTACGGATACGCCGGATCCGAATCCGAACTATGGACATCTTACGTGGGAGGAGCTTGCAGCGCTGCAAACGAGCGGCAGATTCGAGATACAGAATCACAGCTATGATATGCACGGACTATCCGACCGCCGCGGAAGCAGCAGGAAAAAGGGCGAGAGCGAGAGTGCATATGCGCGTGCGTTCTGCGATGATACGGAGCGGATGCAGCGGCTGCTGTCGCTGCACGGCATCGAGGCCACGACCTATACCTATCCATACGGCGCGATCAGCGACGGGAGCGGGGCATTCCTGCGCGAGATGGGCTTTGCGGCGTCGCTGTCCTGCTATGAACGGATCAGCGTGCTTGTGCGGGGCGAGCCTGCGTCGCTGTTCTGCCTCGGCCGCTTTAACCGTCCGGCGAAGTATACGACGGCGGAGTTTATGCGGCACATGCTCGGCGATTGATACGGGGGCCCTTGGAAAAGAAATATAAGGCAATGCGGGGCAGGTGCGTTGCATGGATGTGTTGATTCTCCGTGCAATCGAAAAACGGACGGTTCGTATGGAAACCGCCCGTTTTGTGCAGTACGCAGCCGTAAACGGCAAAAACGGAGAAGAAAGACGCAGCCGGAACCGGTTTTCCGCATCTTTCGCTATGTTCGCTTTTCGGTCCGATGGCCGCAATGCTCGCAGGCCTTGCTGCAGGCAGAACAGCCGACGCAGCCGCCGCGCCGGTGCGCGCGCCGGATCGTCCGCACCGCGAAAACAACGAGCGCCGCAATGAGCAGCAGGAGAAACGTGTCGAGCGGCGTCATAGCAGAATGCCGAGCTGGTAAACCGCAAAGGCGACGAGCCATGCGACCGTGCATTGCAGCACAACGACGCCGACGGTCGCCGCGCGGGAATGCAGCTCGCGCCGGAAGGTCGCGATCGCCGCGACGCAGGGGGTATACAGCAGCGTAAAGAGCAAAAAGCTGACGGCGGCAAGCGGCGTGAACAGCCCGGAGAGGATCGCGGGCAGCTCGGCCGTTCCCGTGCCGGTGAGAACGGACAGCGTGCTGACAACCGCCTCCTTCGCCGTAAAGCCGGAGATCAGCGAGGTCGCGACGCGCCAGTCTCCGAAGCCGAGCGGTCGGAAGACAGGGGCAATACAGCGCCCGATGAGCGCAAGCAGACTCGCCGCGCTGTCGGAAACGACGTTCAGCCGCGTATCAAAGGTCTGCAAAAACCAGATGATGATGGTTGCGAGAAAAATGACCGTGAACGCCCGCTCAAGAAAGTCTCGCGCCTTTTCCCACAGAAGCAGGAATACGCTTTTCGGCGAGGGCAGCCGATAATTCGGAAGCTCCATCACAAAGGGGACGGGGTTCCCGCGGAACAGCGTACCCTTGAACAACAGCGCCATGAGAACGCCCAGCGCCATGCCGGCCGCATAGAGGCAGATCATTACGAGCGCAGGATGGTTCGGAAAGAATGCGGAGCAGAACACGGCATAGATCGGGATCTTTGCAGAGCAGCTCATGTAGGGCGTGAGCAGGATCGTCATCTTGCGGTCGCGATCCGATGCAAGCGTTCTCGTCGCCATGACCGCGGGGACCGTGCAGCCGAAGCCGATCAGCATCGGAACGAAACTGCGGCCGGATAGTCCGATTTTTCGCAGGAGCTTGTCCATGACGAATGCCACACGCGCCATGTAGCCCGTGTCCTCCAAGATGGAGAGGAAGAAAAACAGCGTCACGATGATGGGCAGAAAGCTCAGCACGCTGCCCACGCCCGCGAAAATACCGTCGATCACGAGACTCTGTACGACCGGGTTGATGCCATATGCCGAGAGCCCTGCATCTACAACGTCTGTCAGCCAGTCGATGCCGCGCGAGAGCAGATCGGACAGGCCACTTCCGATCACATGAAACGTCAGGTAGAACACGAGGAACATCACGAGCAGGAACACCGGAAGCGCCGTATACTTGCCCGTCAGAATGCGGTCGAGCCGCACGCTGCGGCTGTGTTCTTTGCTTTCGCGGCAACGCACAACGGAATGCTCCACAACGCCTTCGATAAAGGTGTAACGCATGTCTGCGAGCGCTTCGTTGCGGTCAAAGCCCGTCTCTGTTTCCATCTCGACGATGCTGTGCTCAAGCAGTTCTTTTTCGTTCTGATCCAGTTCCAGACGCTCCATGAGCGGTTCGTCGCCCTCGATGAGCTTTGTGGCGCAAAAACGCGCGCTGATGCCGAGCCGACGCGCGTGATCCTCGATGATGTGCGCGGCGGAGTGGATGCAGCGATGTACCGGACCGTCCGGGCAGAAGTCAAGCACAGTGGGGCGGATCTGGTTCTTGGCGGCGGCGACCATTTGATCGACCAGTTCGGAAACGCCTTCGCCCTTTGCCGCGCTGATGGGGACGACCGGGATGCCCAGCTCCTCGCTCATGCGTTTGACGTCCACGGAGCCGCCGTTTGCACGCACTTCGTCCATCATGTTCAGCGCAAGCACCATGGGGATGCGCAGCTCAAGAAGCTGCAGCGTCAGGTACAGATTGCGCTCAATGTTGGTCGCGTCAACGATGTTGATGATGCCGTCGGGCTTGCCGTCGATGATGAAATCTCTTGTGACGATCTCTTCCTGCGTATAGGGGCGGATGGAGTAGATGCCCGGCAGGTCAACGACGGAGCAGTTCTTCGCGCCGCGTACTTCGCCCATCTTCTGATCGACGGTCACGCCGGGGAAGTTGCCGACGTGCTGATTGGAGCCGGTCAGCGCGTTGAACAGCGTCGTTTTTCCGCAGTTCTGATTGCCTGCAAGCGCAAAGATCATGCCTGTGCCTCCGTTTCCGGCGCAACGAGGATGTTGCGGGCGTCCTCTGCGCGCAGCGTCAGTTCATAGCCGCGGATGTGGATCTCGAGCGGGTCGCCCATGGGCGCAACCTTGCGCATGGTAACGCGCGTGCGCGGGATGAGCCCCATATCCAGCAAGCGGAGGCGCAGCGGGCCTTCGCCGCCGACCGCGCGGATCACGCCGCTGCTTCCGATCGGCAGGCGGTCAAGCGTGATCGTATCGTTAAGTTCTTTCCGTTCCATGGCGATCCTTCCTCATTTCTCATCATACCAAAGACGTTCGCAGCAATCGCTTTGAACGTCGAATCGTGCAGTATTATCAAATATATATAGGCTAACAAAAACAGCGCGAATTGTCAACGAGCCCGCGGGAGAAAGCAGAGAGGGCTTGATCGCAGGAAAGCTTCAGCGCCCGCGCGCCCGTGTGATATACCGGTAGAGCAGGACTCCGCCGAGACTGAGCAGCAGTGTAATGCCGAACACCACGGCCGCAAAGGTATAGTCTGCCATGCCGAGCGCGCTGCCGCCGAGCGTTGAGGTGATGACCGAGGGGAAACGGGCGACGGAGGTGATGAGCATCCACGCCGGGAGACGGATCTTTGTCAGTCCCGCACAGTAGGTCAGCAGATCCTTCGGCGTACCCGGAATGAGAAACAGCAGCAGGGCAGTAAGCTCGACCCGACGCTCGTCCTTCAAAAAACGGAGATGATCGATCTGTTCCGGCGGGAAGAAGAAGGCGACGATGCTGCGGCCGAACCGCTTCACAAACAGAAACACCGCCGTGCCTGCGAGCAGTGCGGCAAGGATGCAGAGCCCCGTCCCTTCAATAACGCCGAAAGCGAATCCCGCCGCGATCTCAAGCGGTTCGCCGGGAATGAAGGCGACGATGATCTGAAACATCATCATGCCGAGAAAAGACAGCCGGCTCCAGACGCCGTGCCCGTTGACCCAGGCGCGGAAGCGGGCCGTATCGCCGACAAAACGAAACATGGGCTTTGCCACGAAAAAATACAGCGCGGCCGTCACGAGGAAAACGCCCGCCGCAGCGAGCGAAAGACGCAGGAGCGCACGGCGGCGTTCCGCGAATTTTGGATTGCTATTTGCGTTCAGGTTCTGTTCCATGCTCTGATGATACCACAGAAAATGAAAGAATCGCTTGCAAAGACATGAAGATTCTCTTACGATTGCAATCTGCGGAAACGGTCAGGCGCACACGGCGTAATCGAATACGAGAATGCGATCCTCCGAACCGAAGATCGTATCGCGCGTGATGGAGCACTCGGATCCGTTCAGACGGATCGTGTGACGGTATTTTGACGCGCGGAGAAAGTCGTCCACCGACGCGAGATCAAAGGCCAGCGCACTTGTTTTGTAGTGCATCGGGATGAGGACGCGCGGTTTCAGCAGATTCGCAACGTCGAGCGCACCCTGCGCGTCCAGCGTATAAGTGCCGCCGACCGGGCAGAGCAGAACGTTGATCCGGCCAAGCGCTGCCGCCGTTTCCGGGGAGAGCCTGTGACCGAGATCGCCGAGGTGCAGGATGCGCAGGTCGTCGCATTCGATCAGAAACATGAGATTTCCGCCGCGTTCCGCACCGCCGCAGTCGTCGTGGAACGAGGGAATGCCCGTGATGCGCAGATCCCCGCGCGTATAAACGCCCTCCGTGTTCACGATGTCCGGCGTGCCGGACGCTGCGACAAAGTAGTTGTGGTCGTAATGCGCATGGCTGCTCGTTACAATGTCGCAGGCAATATCGTGCAGATCGTAGCCCGTGGGCGGCGCACAGGGGTCGGTAAGGATCCGCGTACCGTCCGCGGCAGTCAGCAGGAAACAGGAGTGGCCGAACCATTGAAATTCCATGACACGAAAAACCTTTCTGAATAATCACAAATTGTAGGCAATGAAAAAGAATCAGATCAGCCGCTGACGTGAGAAAGCAGACGACAGGCGCAGTCCGCAACGCCGCCGCAGCGGTCGAGAAGCAGCTGGCGGTCCGCAGGCGGCAGAGCATATGCCATCGAGAGCAGCGCCCGTTCCGCGTTTGCAAGAGCGGCAGGCGTACGCAGTTCCGCCGCAGTGAACGCAAGCAGCAGCGCCCGCTGCACCTCCGGCACATCGGGGCAGTCGTCGGTTGGGCGGCGCGAGAGCATTCGCATCCGGTGCAGCGCATAGGTGTCCGTGCGCGAGGGGAGGGGAAGGGCAGAACGCGTGTGCATGACAGCGGCGCTGTAGAAATCGGATGTGAGCGTAAAGAGCAGCCAGCCGTTCTCCGCCGTGGCGTGGGAAACGAGCGGCGCATCGTACAGCGTAGGGAACCGGCTGCGTTCGGCGTTCAGCAAAACAGCCCAGGCCGCAGCGTCCGCGCCGTGTGCAATGGCAAGCGGTGTTGCGGCGGCAGCGATCCGGCTCGGCAGCCGGATATCGCGCGGTTCGGCCGGGATCGAAAGGATCGTTTGCAGCCCGTCCGCTAACGCGCGGCGAACGGCTTCCGTGGTTGTTTCTTCCATAGATATAGCATAGTAGATATGCAGGGCGTTCGTCAACGGCAGTCTTGTGGCATTCATGTGAAATTGCCCGTTGGGCTTTTCGCAGCGGCGGCGCTGTGATATACTTATTCTATATAAGCAAAATTTGAAATAAAGCGGGGTCGGTCATGAATAAGCAAAAGAAGCAACTGCACTACACCCTGACGCTGCGCATTTACGGCGAGGACAAATGCTTTGGCCCCGGCATTGCGGAGCTGCTTGAACGCGTGGACGAATTCAAGTCGCTCCGGCAGGCCACCATTTCCATGGAGATGGCGTACAGCAAGGCGTGGCGGGTGATCAAGACGGCAGAGCAAAGCCTCGGCTTTCCGTTGCTGACGTCGACAACCGGCGGACGGGGCGGCGGCGGTGCGGAGCTCACCCCGCAGGCACGCGATTTTCTCGAACGATTCCGTAATTTTGAGGAAGCGGTCCGCGGCTATGCGGACGAGGCGTTTCTTGAGATCATCGGATAGGATTGGACCGAAAGGAGCACGGTTATGCGATTTACGAAAATGCACGGATTGGGCAACGATTTTCTCGTGATCGACGGGAGGGAGCTTGCGAATATCGATTATGGCGCCATGGCTGTCAAAGAGTGCGCAAGGCACACGGGCGTTGGCGCGGATGGGATCCTTGTAGTCGAGAACAGCGACGCTGCGGATATCCGGATGCGCATTATCAACAGCGACGGCAGTGAAGCCGAAATGTGCGGCAACGGGATCCGCTGCTTCGCAAAGTATGTCTATGAGCAGGGCATTGTGAAGAAAACGCAGATGTCCGTGGAAACGCTTGCGGGCGTCATGCGTCCGGAACTGCTGGTGAAGGACGGCGTGGCGGAGCAGGTGCGCGTGGACATGGGAAAGCCGTTCCTGGAGTGCGGGGAGATCCCTGTCGAGGGAGAGGGACGCTGCATCGACTGTCCGATTTCGGTGCTTGATAAAGAACTGCGGTTCACGAGCGTTTTGGTCGGCGTACCGCATACCATGGTGTTTGTCGATGACCTTGGAGCGATCGATATTTCGGCACTCGGCAATGCGATCGAGCACGCGCCCGTGTTCCCGCGGCGCACGAACGTGAACTTTGTGCATGTGATTGATGAGAACACGGTCGAGATGCGTACATGGGAGCGCGGCTGCGGCAGAACGCTTTGCTGCGGCACGGGCGCGTCGAGTACGGCGGTTGCCTGCGTGCTGAACGGAAAGACAGGACGCAGCGTGGACGTGCGGATCGCACTCGGAACGCTGCACATCGACTGGGCGGAGGACGATCACGTCTATATGACGGGACCCGCAGCGGTCGTTTGCACGGGCGAATTTTGAGTGCGGCAAGAAATGATAAAAATCGATCTCGCGAATCGCTTGACAATGCAGCGCACGCATGATATACTACTGCGTAGCGCATCGGAACAGCCGATTCGCGGCATGTCGCGGGGTAGAGCAGTTGGTAGCTCGTCGGGCTCATAACCCGGAGGTCAGGGGTTCAAGTCCCTTCCCCGCAACCATATCGAGTGGATGTAACGAAGTTCGGTTACATCCACTTTTTTTAACGGAGAACTTTGCATGGTACTTTGGACAATACAGCATAAGGAAGCGTATCTCCGAATGACGCGTGACGGGGTGCTGCGCGCGGATACTGCACATCTGTTTTGCGAGGATGATTTCATAATTGCCTACAACTGGATGTCGCAGCAAATGCGTCTGCGCATCTCCGAACCGCCGCGCGGCGTACAGTATCCCGTTTGGCTTTGGCACACATGGGAGGGCAAGCGAAAACGCCCGGATATGCGCCGATCCGCATATGCGGCGGCCGGCACTCCGATAGTCCTGCTGACAGCGGAAATCCCCGATGAAATCGTGCTGTTATCCGACTTTGACCGTTGGAATATTGTCATGTGTGAGAGCTTTTTGGCAACAGGCGAGGAGGATGATTTTCCGCATTCTCCGGAAGAAACACGGGAAAGCTGGAACAGAATCTTTGACGTGTCTTCCGCAAGCCCATATTACAGTGATTCTTTGTCCATACAGGCAACGGTATGGGAGGTCCGAAAAGAGTGGATAAGAAAAGCGGAATTTTTTACTGCGAGATAATGTATACGCCGATTCACGGAGCAGGTTTACGCCCGCTCCGTTTTTTTTCCTTGCAGCAGTCCGCGGGGAAGCAACTCCTTCGTGCTGTTCTCGACGGTTCGCAGTAGAATGCTCCACGGCAACACCCTGACGGAGACCGGCGGCGCAGATGGAGTAGAGCGGTCGGAGAAATGCAGCGTCAGCCGCATATTTTCGCTTTTATTGCATGCCCGCCATAAAGAACGCGCCGAGCGGGTAGCCGACGAAACTGATCACGATCACGGCGAGCAGGGCGAACACGCCGCCCCAGACGAACATATCCTTCGGCGTCGTCCAGCCGGAGCCGATGGCGACCGTATTGATCGTGGACTGCCCCGCGGGCGTCATGTTGCAGATCGCAGCGCACATGCCGACGATGCTGAGCCCCGCGGCCATATTGACCGTACCGGCGGGAAGCGCCAGAAAGACGGCGAGCGCCACGGAGCAGACAACGTTCGTCGTGACGATGTTTGAAGAAACGTTCGTTTCAAGGATCGCCCATGCGGCAAAAAACACGATGAGCGCCATGACCGGCAGATCCGAGGTGACGGGAGAAAGCGTTTCGCTGAGCCACGCGGAGATACCGGTCGCCTCGCTCGTCAGACAGGAACCGAGCATTGTTGCTGCGGCGGTCATCAGGATGGACGCCCACATGACGCCCTTTGAGGCCGCCTCCGAGAAGTTCATGATGCGCTCGCCTTTGTCGAGACAGATGAAGAGGATCAGACAGCCGACGAGTGGCGGCATTGCGGTCGTCCAGCCGTTGATTGCCTTGTAGACATCGGGCAGGATGTTTTTGAACAGACTCGGCAGCACCCAGAGACAGACGGTGAGGATCATCGCGAAGAGGATGATCCTCTCCTTGCGATCCGCAGGCGGCACGGTGCCGCGCAAAGCCAGGCATTTCTCCGGATCGATCTGGCGAATGTCGTCGGGACGATAAAGGAATCGGAAAACGAGCAGTAGAAGGACGAGCAGAAGGAGCCCTGTCGGGATGCCCCATGCCATGTACTGAAATTGGGAAATGTCGGAACCCGTCGCGCCCTTGTAGAAGCCGACCGCGAGCGTTGGCCAAACGTGGCCGATCATGGTCATTCCGGAGGAGAGACTGATTGCAAACGCGCAGCCCATCATGAGCATGTTGCCGGACTTTCCGCCCTTTTCAATGCCGAGAACATCCAGAATGTCGAGCAGGAAGGGGAGAAATGCGACAAAGAGCACGGAGGGCGAGATAAACAGTCCCATAAAGGTGACTGCGGCCAGCAGGAAACAGGTAAAATACCAGGGCCCTTTGCGCGCGATGCGGTTCGTAATGAAGGCGATGGTACAGCGGCGCACAAAGTTCGTCTTGGACAGCGGATAGACCAGCATGAACGTGAAGATCAGGAACGCGACGGTGGAATTGCCGAACGCGCCCTGAAAGGTCTTTCCAAAGCCGAAGCTCGGCAAAAAGCCGATCAGAAAAATGGTAATGAGGCTCGGCCAGTCAATGGAGATCGTGATCCACATGAGCAGCGAACCAAAGAAGATGCCGAGCACAGCCAGTCCTTCCGCAGTCAGAGAGCCCGAGGGCGGGATGAGCCGGAATGCAAATACGACCAACATAGCAATCGCCAGATAGATGTTTTTCTTAGCAGCCTTAGACATGTCACTGCTCCTTTCAAAGCGGGAATTTCTGTCAAGTATGACCACGATCGCGGCGTGTCGTGCTTGCAATGCGGTGAACGCCGCCGGTCGGCAGCATGCACGGCGTGTCGTCAAACGTGTGGCAGCGGCAGCAGGAAGAAAGACGCTGCGGGCGCTGCGCGGAGACGGACGCACAGCGAACGCATTTGCGGCAGACACAAAAAAAGGATATGCACCGCTTTGATGCATACCCTTTTGCATTTACGCTTGCCGTTCGGAACGCACCGCTTTACGGAATAGGCGTGCCGGACGGGATGTCGGCTTCGACCGTGATGAAATCTGCTTTCATGTAGCCCTTTTCACCGGTCAGCGCCATTTGCACATAGTACCAGTCGCCCGATTTAAAGAAAACGTATACGGGATCGCCTTTCACATATTGGTCGATCGCGCCGTAATCCGTACCGGGGCCGTTGCGCAGCATGGCTTTGGACGCGCGTATGCGTCCGCCGATTGCTCCCGCAGGCGGTTCCGCGGTCGCGACAGGCTGCGGCGTGAAGCCCGCAACGCTCACAAATTTCGAGGAAATGTAGCCGTAGCGCTCTTTGGCTACGATCTGCACGAAATAATAGTCGTTTTCGAGGGCATAGACTTTGACCTTCGTTCCTTTGGCAAAGTCCGTGCCGATGATGTTATCGTTGGTCGAGGGACCTGCACGGAGGTTGACGCCGCCCGTGGACAACTTTCCGTCGACTGCGCCCGCGACCTCCGCCGGGCTCGGCGTGCGGCTCACGCTGTCAGGCGTGGGTGACGGCGTCGGCGAAACTGTGGGATCCGGTACAGGCGTGATGTAGATGGTCGGCGTCGGCACGGGGGTCGGGACCGGGGTCGGCGTCGCGATTTCCGTGTCCGCCAGCGCGCCGTTCACCAGTCCGTTCAGCGCGTCGTCCACAACAGAGGAGTCCGGCGAAGCGTTCGGATCGGGAACGTTCAGCGGGTTGCCGGAGCCGGTGATCTGCCCGCGCGGGGTAAGCGAAGCCCCGCCCGCCGCGCGTGCGATCAGATACACGCTGCCGAGCAATGCGGCGATGAAAGCCGAAAGGACAAGATAGCCAAAGGGCGTCAGGCGTATCCGTCGCTTGCTTCTCGATGCGTTCATGTTCCCCCTCAAACCGAAGCCAAAGGCCAACTACTACATAGTCGTGCCGTCTTGACGACACATATACAAGATGTAGTATAAACCATTCGTATAGGAAAAGAAAGCGATTTTTGTAAAAATATCGCAAAAAGGCCGGATTACAAGAAATTTCCAGAAGAAAAGGAGCCAAAAGTCGCGGCTACAGCATGGAAAGCAGCGTGTGCTCCAGCTCGTCCACGGAGTCGCAAAGTGCATCGGGACCGGCTTCACGCAGTGCTTCCCGGCCGGAATAGGAGGCGTAACTGACCGCGACCGCACGCATGCCGAGACGTTTTGCGAAGCGGACGTCGGACGTCATATCACCAACATAGACCGCGTCGGCGGGCGTCAGTCCGAATTGAAGCAGCGCTTCCTTCGCACGCAGATCCTTGACCTCGTGTGTGGGATCGCCCGCACCGATATAGGAAAAGCAGGCTGCAAGGCCGAACTGCCGCAGCGTGATGTCGAGCGTTTCACGGCAGCGGCCGGAGATGAGGCCGAGCGGGAGGCCGCGATCGCGCAGCGCGGAGAGCAGCCGAGGAATGCCGGGAAAGGGCGCGGGACATTCGACTGCATGTACGCGTTCGATCTCGGCGACATACCGGCGGAACCCTTCTTCGGCGCGGCCGCCGAGCAGTATTTGCATCGCGCCGGGTTCCGAAAGCCCGAAGCCGCGGCAGACCTCCTCACGCGAAACGGGACGTCCGAGGACAGATGCGGCGGCGCGCTGCTGGACGCCGATCAGGCAGTCGAGGGTCGGTCCGAGCGTACCGTCCATGTCGAACAGAACGGTGCGTGCAGGGTTCGTGCGTATTGCCTGATCCATAGCGGTCGCCGTCCTAAAACAGTTTGTCAGGGTATAGCCCCGCATCCGTCATGGCGGCCATGGCGGCCATGACGCCCGGTTTATCGTCGCGGTACGTCACGCCGTACCAGCGATCCGGCGAGGACAGCACTTCCACATCGGCCTTGCCCTCGCGCAGCAGCCGGCCGACCTCGACAGGGATATAGATCTCGGCTTTTTCGGGGTTGCCGGGCACGGTGTTTTTGAGAAAGCCGGGGAATGCGGCGCGAAACTCCGAGAGAATGCTCGGCGTAAACCCCCACATATTCATGGAAACGAGATTGTCCGCGGACAGACGCGTGAGCGTTGCGCCGCCGTCCTCGCTGTAAGCGGGACCGTCCGGTGTGCGGACGATATAGGTGCGCTCGTTCACGTTGCACAGCCTGCCGGATGCGTCGACCTCGCAGACGCCGCGGGCGACGGAACCATGATCGGTGAGCGTATTGTCGAGCAGAAAGCCCACCATGCAGTACTGATAGCGTTCCGGCCGGTCCTCCAATGTCACGAGCCGGTCATACAGCGTTTTGAAAGCGTGCTTGCCGTAATAGTCGTCCGAATTGATGACGGCGAAGGGACCGTCCAAGATGTCCTCGCAGCAGAGAATCGCGTGCGCCGTGCCCCAGGGCTTTTTACGCTCGGATGGCGGAACGTAGCCTGTGGGCAGCTTTGCGTCCAGCTCCTGGAATACGTAGTCTACCTGCATATGCTGTGCGATGCGGTCGCCGATCGCGGCGCGGAAATCCTGTTCAATGTGGTGGTTGATGACGAAAACGACCCGCTCAAAGCCCGCTTCCATCGCATCGAAGAGGGAATAATCAATGATGATCTCTCCGTGTCTGCCCACGGGATCGATCTGCTTCAGACCGCCGTAGCGAGAGCCCATGCCGGCAGCCATGACGACAAGCGTCGGTTTTTTCATGGAACGTTCCTCCTTCAAGATCAAATGGCGATATGTCTGTCGTATCTAAAGTTTGTACCACATTATACCCCGTATCGCCGCCCGTGGCAAGAGAGGGCGCGCACGAAAAGGGGGGGACGGCGGCGCGCAGGGAACGATGAGGATCAAATCAGAGGCGGTTTTAGTATTCTTGCTTTCAATATTGATAAATCAGTATGAATACTCTTCCTATTTTCGGGAATGTATGTTAAAATATTAAACAGTGTAGATATAATAGATAGCGCTCCCTGCAGGGGCGCGGCCAGATTCCAACAATACGAGGAGGTCACTATGGCAAAACAGAAGACCGTGGTTCCGTTTAAGGGTACTGCGGAACAGGAAGCAAAGCTGCGCGAGGTGATCGCGGCCCATCGCGACATGCAGGGCGCGCTCATGCCCGTGCTGCAAAAGGCACAGGACATCTACGGCTATCTGCCCATCGAGGTGCAGAGCATCATTGCGGAGGGACTGGAACTGTCGCTCGAGCAGGTGTATCAGGTCGTTACGTTTTACAGCCAGTTTGCGCTGAATCCGACGGGAAAATACCGCATTGCCGTTTGCCTCGGCACCGCCTGTTATGTCAAGGGCGCGCAGCAGGTGCTTGACGAGCTGGAAAAGGAGCTCGGCGTCAAGGCGGGCGGCACCACGCCGGACGGACTGTTCACGCTGGAAGCGACCCGCTGCCTTGGCTGCTGCGGACTTGCGCCGGTCATCATGGTGAACGACGAGGTCTACGGCCGCCTCGTGCCCGAGGACGTCAAGGGCATCATTGCCAAATACCGCTGAGACCCGTATGGGTCCGACTGCTTTTTGCCCATCCCTTACGCTTACAAACCGGTTTGGAGGTTGCCAATGAAGATCCGGGAGATCGCGGCGCTGCTCGGCGCGGAAGTGCTTTGCTGCGCGGAGCGGCTGGACGAGCAGGTCCATGCCGCCTGCGGGAGCGACATGATGAGCGATGTGCTGGCCTATGTGAAGGATCAGGCCATTCTGCTGACGGGACTTGTCAATCCGCAGGTGATCCGCACGGCGATGATGATGGACATGCACTGCGTTGTGTTTGTCCGAAACAAGAAGCCCCCGGCTGAGATTGTGGAGCTTGCACGGGACAACGGCATCGTGGTTCTGCGCTCGGCCTGCCGCATGTATGAGGCCTGCGGCAGACTGTACGCGAGCGGGCTTGGGACGGAAGAGAGCGCCCTATGAGAGAACCACTCCGCTTCCACTACAGCGTTGACGGCGAGAATTTTACTTCTGCGGGCGAGGCCTCCGTGGACGTCAAGAAAAAGCTCCGCCAGCTCGGGTTTTCGCCGGAGCTGATTCGCTGCGTGTCCGTCGCCATGTATGAGGGCGAGATCAACATGGTCATCCATGCGCGCGGCGGAGAGGCGGACGTCTATGTGTACCCGGATCGCATCGAGATTGTGCTCGCGGACCATGGCCCGGGCATCGAAAACGTTGCGCTCGCCATGCAGGAGGGCTACTCCACCGCGCCGGACAACATCCGCACGCTGGGCTTTGGCGCGGGCATGGGACTGCCCAACATGAAACGCTACACCGACGATATGCAGATTGAATCCACCGTCGGCGTCGGGACGACGATACGCATGAAGGTTCTCGTGCGGTAGGAAGGAGGCGTTAAAAATGACCGGAGGGTATCGGCACTCGGTCTCGCTGGACGTGGAAAAGTGCAAGGGCTGCACCGCCTGCCTGAAGCGCTGCCCCACAGAAGCCATACGCATCCGCGACGGCCGCGCCGTCATCAACGCCGATCTGTGCATCGACTGCGGCGAGTGCATCCGCGTCTGCCCCTACAAGGCCAAGCGGGCGACCTTCGATCTGCTCGACGATATCCCGAAGGAAAAGAAGCTCCGCATTGCGCTGCCGCCGCCGTCGTTCTACGGCCAGTTCGATAAGATCGACGACGTGGACTACATCCTCGATGGACTGCTGCGCTGCGGATTCGACGAGGTGTTCGAGATCGCGCGCGCTGCGGAGATCGTCTCCGACTACACGCGGAACTATCTGCGCAACCCGGACGTCCGGCGGCCCGTCATCAACTCGGCCTGCCCGACCATCATCCGGCTGATCCGAATGCGGTTCCCCTACCTCTGCCAGCATGTCATGCCCATGCTGCCGCCGATTGAGATCGCAAGCCGCATGGCAAAGGAGGAGGCGAAGCGGAAGCATCCGGAGCTTTCGGATGATGAGATCTGCACCGTGTTCATCTCGCCTTGCCCGGCAAAGGCAAGCTATGTGAAAAACGGGCTGTGGGGGCTCCAAAGCTCCGTGGACTACACCGTTTCCATGAGCGAGGTCTATTTCCGGCTTCTTCCGCAGCTCAAGCAGATCGAGACGCCGGCCTGTGCGAGCCAGACCGGGATGATCGGCATCAGCTGGGCAAGCACGGGCGGTGAATCCTCCGCGCTCATGAACGACCGATACCTTGCGGCCGACGGCATCGAAAACGTTATCCGCGTGTTGGATGAGATTGAGACGGGGCATTTCCCGGATCTTGAATTCGTGGAGCTGAACGCCTGCAACGGCGGCTGCGTCGGCGGCGCGGCCACGGTGGAAAACCCCTACATTGCGCGGGTGCGTCTGCAAACGATCCGCCGGTATCTGCCCGTGTCGCACAACCGGATTGAGGGCTGCCCCGATGATTATGTCCCGGAGAGTTACCTGTTCTCCGGCCCGCTGACCTATCGCCCCGTCGGGCAGCTCGACGAGGACATGGCGCAGGCCATCGAAAAGATGCAGGCCATCGATCAGCTTACGGAACAGCTTCCCGCAATCGACTGCGGCTTCTGCGGCGCGCCCACCTGCCGCGCCTTTGCGGAGGACGCGGTGCGCGGCGAACGCACGGTTGACGAATGTATTGTACGCATGCGTGAACGAATGAACGAGTTTTTGAAAATGCAGGAGGAAAGATCGTCATGACAGCGGCGCAACTGCGGCAGCGGCTCGAGCTGACCGTCTTCTCCGAGGCGGAGCCTTCGCGCGAGATTACGGGCGGCTATGCGGGCGACCTGCTTTCCTGGGTGATGGGCCGGGCGGAAAGCGGCGACGCCTGGATTACGATCATGTCGAACCAGAATATCGTCGCCGTTGCATTGCTTGCCGACGCGGCGCTCGTGCTGCTCGCAGAGGGCGTGCAGCCGGATGAGGGCGTTGCGGAGCTTGCAAGGACGAACGGGGTGAACCTGTATGGCTCGCGCCTTCCCACCTTCCGCCTTGCGGCGGAGCTTGCTGCGCTGCTATGAGCGCGTACCGCTACGATCTGCATCTGCACTCCTGTCTGTCGCCCTGCGCGGACGACGACATGACGCCGTACAACATCGCCGGCATGGCGATGCTGCTCGGACTTCAGCTTCTGGCGCTGACCGACCACAACAGCGCAAAAAACTGCCCGGCCTTTTTTTCCGCGTGCAGGGAGTACGGCCTCGTTCCCGTGCCGGGCATGGAGCTCTGTACTGCGGAGGAAATCCACCTGATTTGCCTGTTCCCCTCGCTTGCGGACGCCATGGCCTTCGACGCGGAGGTGGAGACGACGCTCTCCCCAATCAAAAACCGGCCGGAGGTGTTTGGCCGGCAGTGGATCCTCGGCGAAGGCGATACGGTGATCGGAGAGTATGATAAGCTGCTCATCGCGGCCTCCGCACTGCCGCTTTCCGAGGCGGCGGCGCTCTGCGAGGCCTACAACGGAGCGTGCTTTCCGGCGCACATCGACCGCGTGTCCAACGGCATCCTCGGCGTGCTGGGCATCCTGCCGGAGAGCCCCCGCTTTACAACGCTTGAGCTGAGCCTTGCCGCGGATGAGAAGGTGTATGCCGGGCGGCCCGACTGTGCCGGCAGACGCTTTCTTCATTCAAGTGATGCGCACCGACTGGACGCAATCTCCGAGGGCGCGCATACGCTCCGAATTGCGGACACGCCCTATAGCGGCGATCGTGTGCGGCGCGGACTGATCGAGCTGCTTCGGAAGGGGAAGCTTTGAGGGGAATCCCGCTGCCTTGCGGGGCGGCGGTTTCAAACGGAAGTAAAACACGGCTCGGGCGGCGTTCGCCGGGGGCCGACGGACGGTTTTTTACTACCTTTCTTTATTTGAGAAGAAGGGGGAGGGGTATGAAGGAACTTGCGCTGAACATCCTTGATATTGCCAAAAACTCCGTCAAAGCGGGTGCCGCGCACATCGGAATCTCCATTGTGGAGGAGGGAGCGCTCCGTACGCTCACGATCCGGGACGACGGCTCCGGCATACCGGAGGAGATGCTCCGCACCGTAATGGACCCGTTTACGACCACGCGCACTACGCGGCGGGTCGGCATGGGGCTGCCGCTGCTGAAGGACGCGGCGGAGCAGACGGGCGGTCGCGTTGAAATCCTTTCCCGGCAGGGCGAAGCGCACGGCACTGTCGTGACCGCGACATTTTTCACGGACAATATCGACTGCGTGCCGATGGGCGATCTTGCAACCACCATGGTCACGCTGATCCAGGGCAGTCCGGACGTCGATTTTGTCCTGACATACAGGACTGCCGCCGGCGAAAAATCGCTCGATACCGCGGTCATGCGCGAGATCCTCGGACAGGAGGTGCCGCTTAACACACCCGCGGTGCTCCTCTGGATCCGGGATCAGATCGACGCGCCCTTTACGCCCGGAGAGGAATGAAGCTGCGTTCAACGAGGTCATCGCACCTTTGAGGATAATCCCAATGACGTAAGAAGAAAGGAACGGAACACAGTATGAAATCTTTGGAAGAATTGCAAGCGATCCGCGACCGGATGAAGGGGAAGGTCGCCCTGCGCGAAGGGCTCGGCGATATTCGGATCGTCGTCGGTATGGCGACCTGCGGCATCGCTGCGGGCGCGCGGCCGGTCCTCAACGCCTTTGTCGAGCAGATTGAAGCGGAGGGACTCGGCGGCAAGGTGATGGTTACGCAGACCGGCTGCATCGGCATCTGCCGTATGGAACCCATCGTCGAGGTGATGGAAGCGGGCAAGGAGAAGGTCACCTACGTTCACATGACCGCGGAAAAGGCCAAGCGCGTCGTTACAGAGCATATCAAGGGCGGAACGCCGGTCTATGAATATACTATCGGCGAAGCGCAGAAATAATTGGAGGTAGCCCATGATTCGTTCTCATGTACTCATTTGCGGCGGTACCGGCTGTACCTCGTCCGGCAGCCCGGCGATCCGCGAACACCTGGAAAAAGAGCTGACCGCACACGGCCTTGCCGACGAGATCAAGGTCGTGCAGACGGGCTGCTTCGGCCTGTGCGCACTCGGCCCGATCATGATTGTGTATCCCGAGGGTACGTTCTACAGCCGCGTCACGGAGGAGGATGTCACCGAGATCGTCGAGGAGCATCTGCTCAAGGGTCGCGTCGTCGATCACCTTGTGTACAACGAGCCCGCCCCGGGCAACGCAAAACACGAGGTCGCGTCGCTGTCCGATACGGGATTCTACAAGACCCAGATGCGCGTTGCGCTCCGCAACTGCGGCGTCATCAATCCCGAGGACATCGAAGAATATATCGGCATGGACGGGTATCAGGCGCTCGGCAAAGTGCTCACGAGCATGACGCCGCAGGAGGTCATCGACCTCATGAAAGCCTCCGGCCTTCGCGGCCGCGGCGGCGCAGGCTTCCCAACCGGCATGAAGTGGCAGTTTGCCGCGAACAACGCTTGCGACACCAAGTATGTCATCTGCAACGCCGACGAGGGCGACCCGGGCGCGTTCATGGATCGCTCCGTGCTGGAAGGCGACCCCCACGCTGTGCTCGAAGCCATGGCCATCGCAGGCTATGCCATCGGCGCGCATCACGGCTATATCTACGTCCGTGCGGAGTATCCGATCGCGGTCAAGCGTCTTGAGATCGCCATCCGCCAGGCGCGCGAATACGGAATGCTCGGCAAGGATATCTTCGGATCCGGCTTTGATTTTGATATCGATATCCGACTCGGCGCGGGCGCGTTCGTCTGCGGCGAGGAAACCGCGCTCATCACCTCCATCGAGGGCAACCGCGGCGAGCCGCGCAACAAGCCGCCGTTCCCGGCGAACAAGGGCCTGTTCCAGCAGCCGACCATCATCAACAACGTTGAGACGCTTGCGAACATCCCGCAGATCATCGTGAAGGGACCCGAGTGGTTCGCCTCCATGGGTACCGAGACCAGCAAGGGAACGAAGGTCTTTGCGCTCGGCGGAAAGATCGTCAATACGGGCCTTGTCGAAATCCCGATGGGAACGACGCTGCGCGAGATCCTCTTTGACATCGGCGGCGGCATCCCCAACGGAAAGAAGTTCAAGGCCGCGCAGACCGGCGGCCCCTCCGGCGGCTGCATCCCGGCGCAGCACCTCGATACCCCCATCGACTATGAGAACCTGAAGGCCATCGGCTCCATGATGGGCTCCGGCGGACTCATCGTTATGGATGAGGACAACTGCATGGTCGACGTCGCGCGCTTCTTCCTCGAGTTCACCGTGGACGAGAGCTGCGGCAAATGCACCCCGTGCCGAATCGGTACGCGCCGTCTGCTCGAAATGCTCAACAAGATCACAGAAGGCAAGGCCACGCTCGAGGATCTCGATAAGATGGAAGAGCTTTGCCACTACATCCAGAAGAACGCGCTCTGCGCACTCGGCCAGACCGCGCCGAACCCCGTACTCTCCACGCTGAAATACTTCCGCGACGAGTATGAGGCGCACGTCGTCGAGAAGCGCTGCCCGGCAGGCGTCTGCAAGAAGCTCCTCCGCTATGAGATCGTCGAGGACAAGTGCAAAGGCTGCACCGCCTGTGCAAGAAAGTGTCCGGTCGGAGCGATCAGCGGCGCAGTCAAGACGCCGCACAAGATCGACCCGCAGAAGTGCATCAAGTGCGGCGCTTGCATGGATACCTGCAAGTTCGGCGCGATCATCAAGAAGTAAGGAGGCCTACCGATGGAAAACGTACATGTGAAGATCAACGGGATCGAAGTCGAGGTCCCTGCAAACTATACCATCCTGCAGGCCGCGCATGAGGCGGGCATCCGCATCCCGACCCTATGCTATCTGAAGGACATCAACGCCATCGCCGCGTGCCGCATCTGCCTCGTGGAAGCCACGGGCGTGCGCGGCCTCGCCGCTGCCTGCGTCCAGCAGGTCGCGGACGGCATGGAGGTCAAGACCAACACGCCGGAGCTGCGCAAATCGAGAAAAACGACGCTGGAGCTCATGCTCTCCAATCACCGCATGGACTGCCTCTCCTGCGTCCGCAGCGACGATTGCGAACTGCGCCGGCTCGCGCATGAATACGGCGTCGATCAGTATAAGTATGTCGGGAACGAAGAACTGCCCAAGGCGGAAGAAGCGGCCGCAGGCGCGGTCGATTCCCCGCGCATTCTCCGTGACAATTCCAAGTGCATCCTCTGCCGCCGCTGCATCGCGGTCTGCCAGAAGAACCAGCATGTCGCAGTGATCGGCGCGAATGACCGCGGCTTTGAAACGCACGTCGCGAGCGCGTTCGATATGCCGCTCACCGAGACGCCCTGCGTAAACTGCGGCCAGTGCGTCGCGGTCTGCCCGACGGGCGCGCTGCGTGAGCGCGACGACACGGATAAGGTCTGGGAAGCGCTTCAGGATCCGACAAAGACCGTCGTGATCGCGCCTGCGCCGTCCGTGCGCGCGCAGATCGGCGAGTGCTTTGAGTATCCGATCGGAACGAACGTCGAGGGCAAGCTCGTTGCGGCCATGCGCCGTCTCGGCTTTGACAAAGTGTTCGATGTGGATACCGCAGCCGACCTGACCATCATGGAAGAGGGAACGGAGCTGCTCGACCGTCTGAAGAACGGCGGCGCGCTGCCGCTGCTCACTTCCTGCTCGCCCGGATGGATCAAGTTCTGCGAAGAGTATTACCCGGACATGATCCCGAACATCTCCTCCTGCAAGAGCCCGCAGGGGATGTACGGCGCGATGATGAAGACCTATTACGCTGAAAAGAACGGCATCGACCCGAAGGATCTGTTCGTCGTCTCCGTCATGCCCTGCACGGCGAAGAAGTTTGAGATCGGCCGCGACGACATGAGCGCTGCGGGCGAGGGCATCCCGGACATCGACGTTTCCCTCACAACGCGCGAGCTTGCCGCCATGATCAAGCGCGCGGGCATTCGTTTCCGCGACCTGCCAGACGAGGCGTTCGATCCTGCGTTCGGCATCGCGTCCGGCGCGGGCCATATCTTCGGCGTGACCGGCGGCGTGATGGAAGCCGCGCTCCGCACCGTTGCGGAGATCGTGACCGGCAAACCCTTGGAGAACGTCGAGTTCCACGAAGTCCGCGGTCTCAAGGACATCCGGGAGGCCGAGTACGATCTCGCCGGCACCAAGGTGCGCGTTGCGGTCACCTCCGGCCTCGAGAACGCGAAGAAGCTCCTCGACATGGTCAAGTCCGGCGAGAAGCAGTATCACTTCATCGAGGTCATGGCCTGCCCGGGCGGCTGCGTCAACGGCGGCGGCCAGCCCCATCAGAGCGGCGATGTGCGCAACTTTACGGACCTGCGTGCAGAGCGTGCCAAGGCGCTGTACAGCGAGGATGCGGGCATGAGCCTGCGCAAGAGCCACGAGAACCCCGTCGTCAAGGAGCTCTATGAGACCTACCTTGAGAAGCCCGGTTCCCACAAGGCGCACGAGATCCTGCACACGAGCTATGTTGCCCGCAAGGTGTATTGATCGCGCATACTGAATCGATGGAACGTCCCGCCCCGGCGCATTTGCGCTGGGGCGGTTTTTTTCTGGGGGAAACAAAAACAGCCCGCCAGCGGCGGGCTGTATGGCGCGATGAAGGCGTTATGTCGGCGCTCCGTCGCCGGATGGCGCTGTTTTTGACCAATCGGAGGTATCCAGCACAAGATCGGCGCGGTCCTTCGGGTCGAACGAGGAAAAATAAGCGGCTTCGAGCGGCAGCCAGAGCGACAGGAAACGCTCCGCGCGGGATGCGCCTTCCCGTGCAAGCAGCCGCTGCCGCTGCACGGCGGGATCGACCGTGAGCAGGATGCGCCGGTCGTACAGCTCCCACAGCGCCGGGTGCAGGGAATAGCTGCCCTCGACGATGACGCGCGGATGGAAGGGAACGATGCGCGCATCGAGCAGACGCCGCGCACCGCAGTCAAAGCGCCGGAGCCGGACGTCCGCGCCGCGGGTGAGCGGCAACAGCACTTCCGCACGGAACCGCTCGTAATCGACATTGCCGCCGGGCGCTGCAAGCCGTTCCGCCGTTCGCTGCTCCGGCCGCAGGAAAAAATCGTCCATATGGAACACTGTGGCGGAAAACCGCTCCGCAAGCTGCGCAGCAAACGTCGATTTGCCCGCGCAGCAGTTGCCGTCAATGGCAAGGATCCAGCGCGGCGCGGCGTTCAGTTCTTCGTACAGCTGTGATAGCAGCATGACCTGCGGTTTATGCAGCTGTCCGCCGCCTGCGGCAGCAATGCAGAATCAGTCCGACGATCAGGCCGACAAGCGCGGGACAGAGCCAGCCGAGCCCCTCCCGGAACAGCGGGAGATATGACGTGGCGGCTTCGATCACGCCCTCCAGGTGCATTGCAGCAGATGCGGATCTCGGCAGCGCCTTTACAAAGTCCAGCAGCGCCGCAAGGAAGGTGAACGCCGTAACGGAGACATAGACCGCGCGGTCGTGGCGGAAGAAGCGGCCGAACAGGCCGAGCAGGATCAGCGTGATGGCGAGCGGGTAGAGGAGCATGAGCACCGGCACGGAATAGTCGATGATGGCGCTGAGCCCAACGTTTGCGATGAGGAAGGACACGATGGAAAATACGATCGCCCACACGCGGTAGCAAGGCCCCTTGGGGAACAGTTCACAGAAGGTCTCCGAGCAGCTCGTAACAAGGCCGATGGAGGTCTTGAGACAGGCAAAGGTCGCGATCGCGGCGAGCACGAGCGCGCCCGCACGACCGAAGTAATGGCTTGCGATCAGGGAGAGCACCTCGCCGCCGTTTGCACATTCGATGCCTGCGCCGCGGCTTTCGGTGCCCACGATGGTCACGAACACATAGATCACTGCCATAATGAGACAGCTGAAAATGCCGGACTTCGCTGTGCAGACGGCTACCGCCTGCGGTTCTTTTACGCCGAGCCCCCGGATAACGTTGATGATCACAATGCCGAACGCAAGGCTTGCGAGCGCATCCATGGTGTTGTAGCCGTCAAGAAAACCGGTAATGAAGGCGTTGTCTACATAAGCGCCCAGCGGCGCAAGCTCCGAAACCGCGGCCATGGGCTTGATCAGCGCCGTGACGACAAGAACGCCGAGCAGCACAAGGAATACCGGCGTGAGAAACTTTCCGACATAGGTGAGAATCTTCCCTGGCTTCAGTGAGAATAACAGCACAGCGGCAAAGAACAGCAGCGAAAAGATCGCGAGCGCGACCGGCTGTTTCTCCGGCGGGAGCAGGCCGGAAACCGCAACGGTGAAGGGAACGGTGGCGCAGCGGGGAATGGCAAAGAACGGCCCGATGGACAGATACAGCGCGCAGGTGAAAGCAATGCTGTAACCGCGGCCGACCTTGCCGGACAGTTCTACTAAGCCGTCGCTGCGGCTGATGCCGATCGATGCAACGCCGAGCAGCGGGAGACCTACGGCGGTGATGAGAAAGCCTGCGATCGCGCTCCAGACATTGCTGCCTGCAAGCTGCCCCATGTATACGGGGAAGATCAGGTTGCCCGCACCGAAGAACAGTCCGAACAGCATGGTCGCGATCAAAAGCGTTTCGTTTGCAGTCAGTTTTGTTTTCTCTTTACATTCCATTTCTGTGTTTCTTCCTTTGTTTTTACGGACTGTCCGAAAACAGTCCTTATAATAAGCTCGGCAGCTCCGAGAGTGCATCAAGAATCGGCGCGCCGCAGCGCTCCAGCTTATCGCGCGTTTGGTGCCCGCACGAGAGCAGCGCCACGCGGCAGCCCATCGCCGACGCGACCTCATAGTCGTGATCCGTATCGCCGACGAACAGAACGCTTTGCGGCGCGATACCGCTCTTTGCAAGATAAGCTCTGCCGCGCTCGACTTTGCTGTGCGCAAGATTATCCTTTTGCCCAAGGATCTCGATGAAATAGCTGCGGATACCGAACAGTTCGGTTTCGATGTCGAGCCGCTCCTGCTCTGTGGCGGAGAGGATGCGCTGCGGAATCCCCATGCGCTTTACGGTCTCCAGCGTTTCGAGGGCGCCCTGCTGGAGCGTGCAGCCGCCGACCGCCGCCGCATAGCGCGCGATATAATCCACTGAGATCGCCTCATAGGATTCCGTTTCAAAGGTGTATCCCATGTCGCGGTAATAGTCGATCACAGGAAAGCGGAACAGCCCGCGATAGGTATCAAGATCCGGGAGCGGGGCCATGCCGCGTTCGCGCCGCATCGCATTTGTGATATCAAAACAGCAGGCGGTGTCGTCGAGCAGCGTTCCGTTCCAGTCCCAGATGAGGAGTTTTGTTTTTACCATTTGTTGTAGACCTTTTCTGCAAAGCCGAGGAAGTGTGACAGATACAGTTCCGTGCCGTCGTCCAGCAGCGCGCGGCCGTCAAAGTAACCAAATACCTGGTGCTGATCCGAGCAGATGAGCTTGACGTCCGTGCAGGAAGCACGATCGAGAATGGGCGTAAACTCCATTTCAAAGCGTCCGTCGCAGGAGGTGAAGGTCCAAGGCTCGAGATAGCGTTCCCTGCCGTCCGCGTCCATCGGAATGTTGAAGGTCAGCCGGTCGAGCTTGTGCGCCTTGCCGTCCACAAAGAGCATGTTCTCGCTGGCACGGCTCGTGTCGCCGAAGCCGTAGCCGATATTGAAGCCCACGACATGCTGTGCGATCGCGCCCTGCGCCGCGCCCCAGTACCAGGTGTTTTCATATGTCCAGACGCCGCGCCCCCAGTCGAGCAGACCGAAGGACTTTTTCGGTTCAAAGAAATATCGTTTGCCGCAGTACAAAACCTCGCCCTCGGCGCGCATACCGATGATCTTCTGATTGTAATAGAACGCGGTCTTTTTTTCCGGGAACGGGGTCGCAATGACCATGGAATCCTCCGGCTCGTCCGAGAGCAGCAGATCGCAGGCAAAGGGCAGGCCATCCGCGAAGCTGTCGATGCTCGCGACCAGATGCCGCTTGCCGTTTTCGTGCGTATAGGAAAAGGACGCGCCCTTGAGCGTCTTGTGGACATCGCCCTCTTTGGAGGACGCGGGCATGCCCGTCCTGCCGAAGGGAAGCCAGAACATGGGGGAAACGGTCGTTTCCTGGCGGTTTTCAAAGTCGAGGAAGCTTGCGGAGACCAGCCCCATATAGGAATTGTCTGCGATGGTCAGCGCAACGCCGAAGCTGTCGTTGTAAATCAGGTAGTAATCCCATTCCTTGATGCGGCTCTTGCCTGCGCGAATCGCTTTGCGGTCATAGGTTTTGACAAGGCTCGTCGCGTAGCCTGCTTCACAGAGATGCCCCGCCGCATCGAGCAGCGGACCTTCGTTCAGCTGATACTGTTTCATGCCATACCTCCTCTGATCGTGTGCGGCGCATCCCCGCCCGCCATATTCCGCGAAGCCAGCGAAACGGGCGGCCGGACGGGATTTTGCCGGATAGAAACAGTATATCGGAATTTGGCGGCAAGGGCAAGCAGGAACGAAAAAAGCGGCGGTTGTGAAAGCGGTTCTGACGGACAGCAAGATCAGCAGGGGCTTGTATGGCGCATTAGGCTATGAGGTTTCAAAGCTGAAGAAGACGATCAGCGCGGAGGTGTCGCGGGGCATTGCGTCATCGCTCGAAGTGGTCAATTGCCGCTGCACTTCAAACACAAGGGCAAAATGGGCTTTGGATGAAGATGAGCTGGAAACGCTGAAGGAACGCGCCACGTTCTTTGGAGCTGAAGAGTAACAAGCACCATGCCACCGCATGAGCTTTTTTCATGCCTTGAAAGGCGTGATGCGCATGTGAAAAAGATGGAGTTCAGTAAAAAGCTGCTGATTGCCGATGATGCGATCCTTGCCTTGATGGTCGCAGCAGTCTTTGTGTTCAACCTGAACGGCCATGACACCGGGAACTGCTCCATTGTGGTCAGCGCGTGGATTGCACAAGTCGCGATCAGTACGGGGGCTTACGACTGGAAAGCAAAAGCCGAGAACCTTGTGAAGCTTCCCCTGCTCCTTCTGGCAGAACTGCCAAAGGACATAAGGACATGCGGGAAAGAGCCAAGCTCGTACCCACAAAAACAACAGCGGCAGGAAACGCGCACCCGCCGCTGTCGAAATGCCGCTTTTACGGTCAGCCGGCCGCAAACTCCAGCGTCTTGACCTCCGCAAAGCCCGGAAGCGAAATGACGGTCAGGCGCGTGCTCGAGCAGATATAGAGCATGTCGCCGATGAACAGACCGCGCAGGTTTTCGCCCCAGCCGCCGCTGCCGGACGCCAGTTTTCCCTCCTGCGTAAAGCCTGTCGCCTCGTCATAGGAAAACACGTAGTAGCAGTCGTCCGCGGGGAAAGCGATGATATTGCGCTTTGCATCCACAAGAATGGATTTGTGGTTATAGCCCACCGGCGTCCAGTCCGCTTTGAGCAGCTTTGTCGTCAGTTCTTTGACGTCCGCCTTGTCGCTCGTGTCGAACATCGTGAGCTTAACGCCCTGCTGCCATCCGGTGTTCTCGTCTGCGTCATAGCCGACGCCGAGCAGCCGACCGTCCGCGTATACATGCAGATAGGAGGAAAAGCCCGGGATCTTCAGCGTGCTCATCACAGCCGGCTTTGCAGGATCGGAAAGATCGACCGTAAACAGCGGGTCGGTCTGCCGGAAGGTCACAAAATATGCGATATCGCCGTCAAACCGGACGGATTTGACCTCCTCGTCCTTGGCCAGGTTTTCGAGCGCGCCGAGCGGTTCGAGCGATGCGTTCAGGGTGTACAGGCAGTTGTAGCGCTCATCCTCGTATTCGTAGGTATCGATGCCGTCGGTGTAGATCTTTTCCGTGTAGTTGTCCACGGTCGTCACGATGCGGAACACGCCCTCGTATTCGTCCATGGAGAACTGGTTCAGCAAATGGCCGTTCAGCGTGCAGTCCGCGAGCTTTTCGATCTGGCCCTTGTCGAGCGAGAAGAGCACAAGGCTCGTTCTGCTGCCGCTCTTTGTGATCTGGACATTCTTGCCCGTCTCATCCGGCGCAATATCGCCCGTTTCCGAAGTCCAGTCGCTTGCCGCAAGGAGCATGCGGTCGCCGCTGCAATAGATGCTGCCGCCGTTGCCCAGCACGGCCTTGACCTCGTCGATGGCGTCGGCCTGCTGCATGTCGATGCTGCTCACGATCGTGTAGCAGTCGGTAAGGCCGCGATCCGGCACATAGATGTTCGAAACGGCGACGGTCTCATAGCTGCCGTCGCGCCAGGTCGAGGGCGCAAAGCTCACGGGGACGCCCTCCATCACGTTCCAGACATATTGCGTCGTCACGAGATACAGCACGCCGTCCACCATGCGCGAGGAGAGGTAGTAGCCGCTCTGCCCGAGCGTTTTCTTGAGCTTCGGGCGCGCCGGATTGGATACGTCGTAGAGCAGCACTGATGTTTGATCCTGATAGAACTGGCGGTTCTTTGTGAGAACGGATGCGCTGCCGCTTGCAAGGATCGCGACGCAGCCGTTTTGCAGGAACATTTCCTGCGCGCCGTAGTAGGCCGCGCTGAAAGCGTCCGCGGCGGCATAGGCCGTCCGCGAGAGAATGCGCGTGTTTTCGCCGTCCGCCCGCGCGATGATCAGCTCCTCGCCCGTGAGATAGTAGATGTATTGGCCGTCGGTCTTGATGATGTCCGCCTCATCGACGCCCTTGACCTGAACGTTCGTCTCGGTGTAATCCTCGCCGCCCGCGCCGTTCATTTCGCCGACAGGCTTTGCCGAGAGTAGCTTTTCACCGCCATTATCCATGGCCGGTTCCGCGGGGACCGGGGCTCCCGTCTCCATGGGCTCAGGTACGGCGCCGGAGGTGTCAGCGCCGGAGGCAAGGTCGCGCATATGGGGATTGCGCGTTTCCATGAGCAGCGCGTAGAGCTCGTCGTAGTCGTTCAAAACAAGCATGCCGTTCGTATCCCCGTCCTCCGCCGCGCGCGTTTCGGCCACCTCGGCGGAAAACATCATGGGCGCATCGTTTCCGTTCCCCGAACCCGCGCCGCCTCGGAGCAGGATCCCCGCCGTGCCGCCGATCACGAGCAGCAGCGCAGCAGCAATCGCGCCGTAGCGGATAAAGGCGCGCCGTGTCCTCAGCGGTTCCGGGGGCGCCGCTTTTCTTTTGATTTCCATGAGCAATTCCTTTCTGGCATGAAGCCTGTCGTTGTCACGCCGATACTGCTCTTCAAACATCCTGGTATTCCCCTTTCAACTGGTCGTGCAGCATACCGCGTGCACGGAAAAGACGGGATTTGACGGCCTGCTCCGTGCTTCCGACGAGCTTTGCGATCTCGCGGACGGAGTAGCCCTCATAGTAATAGAGATGGATCGCCGTGCGGTAGTCGCGGGGCAGCGCCAGCACCGCGGCATACACGTCGGTGTGATCCTCCATCTCGGTCAGCACGTTATCCCGCTCCGGAACGGTATGTCTGCGCCAGGCCGAGGTGGCGAGCGTCTTGGTGCAGTTGATTGTGACACGGATCAGCCACGCCTTCTGATGCTCTGCGTCGCGGAAGCTCGTTCGATTGTTCAGACACCGTACAAAGACCTCCTGCAAAATGTCCTCCGCGTCCGCGCTGCTCTTCAAGCGAAGAAATGCGAGACGGTAGACCATGTCCGCATAGGTTTGGAACAGCAGGTCCGCATCACAGATGGGCGCCTGAACGGTTTCCGGCTTAGTTTCCATGGGTTCCCCCTTCTCCTGCCCATAACACCGAATAGCGGGTGCGTTGGTTGCAGAGTATTGCTATTGAGATTATAGCATGGCTTCGCGCGTTTGCGGGCTTGTTTTCGCGATATTCACGGTTCCTTCAAATTTCGCGCTGTGCGTCGCTTCCGATGTATGGTATAATCAATTATACATATGGGAATGGAGGAGGATGCATGGAAAAGAAGATCCCCCGCATCAGCAGCGAGCTCAGGCGACACGTTGTGGAGGTGCCGAAATCCGCCTTTTCCTCAAGCGGCATCGTGATCTTTGGCCATCGCATCAAGTCGCTCGTATTTACAACGGACATTGCGATCATTCGCAACTGCAACGCGGACGCCGTGCTTGCGGTTTATCCCTTCACGCCGCAGCAGGTCATTTCAAGCGCGCTGATCACCGCGTCGTACAGCCCCGTGTTCTGCGGCGTCGGCGGCGGCACGACGGGCGGTGACCGGGTCGTCATGCTTGCGCGCGATGCGGAAGCGCTCGGGGCGATGGCGGTTGTGGTCAACGCGCCGATCCAGGACGACGTCGTGCGGCAGATGCGCAGGGTGGTCGATATCCCCATCGTCTGCACCGTGCTGCACGAGGATGCGAACATCGCGGCGCGGCTCGATGCGGGCGCACAGATTCTGAACGTCTCGGCGGCGGCCCGCACGCCGGAGGTCGTCGCCCGTATCCGCGCACGCTTCCCGGACGTGCCGATCATTGCGACCGGCGGCCCGACGGATGAATCCATCCAAAGGACGATCGACGCGGGGGCGAACGCGATCAGCTATACGCCGCCCACGACAAACGAGCTGTTCCGCGAGCTGATGGACAAGTATCGCGGCGAGGATTATCGCTGATGCGCGCTATGCAAATGCGCTGAAACCTGTTATACTCAAAGGTGCGGTAAAGGAGAGTTTGCCGCACCGTTTTTTGTTTTTGCGGATGGGAAGGGAGCATGTGAAACGATGTTGGTGCCGCTGCTGTTCTTTGTCGTATTTGAGACGATCGCAATCACGCTGTGGCTGACGCTCGGCAATATTTTCTATCTGTTCAATTTCAGCTATATCGGAATATGCCTTTCCGTCGGGCTCTACCTGTTTTCAAAAAAGAAGCCTTATGCACGCCGCGCGGTGCAGTTTGCGGTGGGGCTGTACATGCTCGTCTACCTTGGCCTGCTCTCCAACGAGAACATGCAGATCGAGGGGTTCTGGTACTACCTGTTCCTTGGCGTGTTCGAGGCGGCGACCATCCACTATGCGGTGGCAAAGATCTTTGGCCCGCTCCTGTTCGGCAGAGGCTGGTGCGGATTTGCCTGCTGGACGGCGATGGTGCTGGATCTTCTGCCCTATAAAACGCCGGAGCAGCCGCGAAAAAAGCTTGGGTTCCTGCGTTATATCACGTTTGCCGCATCGCTTCTGTATGTCGTGATGCTGTTTTTGCTGCATGTACCGAACATGCCGCGCATCATGTTCTGGAGCTTTCTCATCGGCAATGCGCTCTACTATGCCGCGGGGATCTTCCTTGCGCTGCGGCTGCATGACAACCGAGCGTTCTGCAAGTATCTCTGTCCGATCACGGTGTTTTTGAAGCCCATGAGCTATTTCTCGCTGCTGCGGGTCAAGTGTGACACGGATAAGTGTGTTTCCTGCGGCAAGTGCCTGCGCATATGCCCGATGAACGTCGAGGTGACGGACAATCAACGGAAAACGCGAAAGAACGGCACGGAGTGCATCCTTTGCCTTGAGTGCGTCGATCAATGCCCGAAAAAGGCTCTGCATTTCTGACGCCGGGTGGGAACGATTTCTTTTCTTCTAAAAAGAAAAGAAGGGGGCCGTGACCTTTCTTGTTCTTCGAATACGGGCAGGTAGGCGCGCTTCCGCCGTAGATTGACGAGCAA
>ENA-UEQL01000158-UEQL01000158.1-human-gut-metagenome-genome-assembly--contig:-NODE-158-length-41939-cov-18.578424_pt1 | contig 41939 bp, 36 predicted proteins | sample MGYA00242905_ERZ507926 | MGnify/ENA primary metagenome ERZ507926 (study PRJEB26167, sample SAMN06115531) | human gut metagenome | host: Homo sapiens | place: China:Henan | collected 2015-09-09...
GGATCACAAAGCGATTTGAAATTATTATACATTATTTTCCGGCCGATGATGCAAGTGCACGTGAAGTTATCAACAACTTGTTCTTCTCAGAAAAACGTTATGATCTGGGTGATGTAGGACGTTATCGTATCAACAAGAAGTTGAACTTGGATACTCCTATGGATGTCAGAGTATTGACGAAACAAGATATTATCGAGATTATCAAATATCTCATTGAGTTGATTAACTCAAAGGCTGATGTAGATGATATTGACCACTTGAGTAATCGTCGTGTACGTACAGTGGGTGAACAGTTGTCTAATCAGTTTGCAATTGGTTTGGCTCGTATGTCACGTACAATCCGTGAACGTATGAACGTACGTGACAACGAAGTATTTACTCCGATTGATTTGATTAACGCGAAAACTATTTCGTCTGTAATCAACTCATTCTTTGGAACAAATGCTTTGTCACAGTTCATGGACCAGACTAACCCGCTGGCCGAAATTACGCATAAGCGTCGTTTGTCAGCTTTGGGACCTGGTGGTTTGTCACGTGACCGTGCTGGTTTCGAGGTTCGAGACGTACACTATACTCACTATGGTCGTTTGTGTCCGATTGAAACTCCTGAAGGTCCGAACATTGGTTTGATTTCTTCTTTGTGTGTTTACGCAAAGATTAATGAACTGGGCTTTATCGTTACTCCTTACCGTAAAGTGAAAGACGGAGTAGTAGACTTGTCAAATGAAGGTATTGAATACCTTTCTGCAGAAGAAGAAGAAGACAAGATTATCGCTCAGGGTAATGCTCCGCTGAATGATGACGGTACATTTATCCGTGAGAAGGTAAAAGCACGTCGTGATGCGGATTATCCGGTAGTTACTCCAGACCAGGTAGAATTGATGGACGTCGCTCCTCAGCAGATTGCATCTATTGCGGCTTCATTGATTCCGTTCCTTGAACATGACGATGCGAACCGTGCGTTGATGGGATCTAACATGATGCGCCAGGCAGTTCCTTTGTTGAAGACTGAAGCTCCGATTGTAGGTACAGGTATCGAAAAACAATTGTGTGAAGATTCACGTACACAGATTGCTGCAGAAGGGGATGGTGTGATTGACTTTGTGGATGCTACTACAATTCGCATTTTGTATGACCGTACAGAAGATGAAGAGTTTGTAAGCTTCGAACCGGCATTGAAGGAATACCGTATTCCGAAGTTCCGCAAGACAAACCAGAGCATGACCATCGACTTGCGTCCGATTTGTAATAAAGGACAGCGCGTGAAGAAGGGAGATATCCTGACTGAAGGTTATTCTACTGCAAATGGAGAGCTGGCATTGGGTAAGAACCTGCTGGTAGCTTACATGCCTTGGAAGGGTTACAACTATGAGGATGCTATCGTATTGAACGAACGTGTGGTTCGTGAAGATATTCTGACATCTGTTCACGTAGATGAATATATTCTGGAAGTACGCGAAACCAAACGCGGAATGGAGGAATTGACTTCTGATATTCCGAATGTAAGCGAAGAAGCAACTAAAGATTTGGATGAAAACGGTATCGTACGTATTGGTGCACGTATTGAGCCGGGCGATATCCTGATTGGTAAGATTACTCCGAAGGGAGAATCTGATCCTTCTCCAGAAGAAAAACTGTTGCGTGCTATCTTTGGTGACAAGGCTGGAGATGTGAAGGATGCTTCATTGAAAGCTTCTCCATCATTGCGCGGTGTGGTTATTGACAAGAAATTATATTCTCGTGTAATAAAGACTCGTAGTGAGAAAAATGCAGATAAGGCTATTCTGCCGAAACTGAATGAAGAATTTGAAGAAAAAGCTGCAGCTCTGAAGGCAATCTTGATTGACAAGTTGCTGGTATTGACAGCTGATAAGGTTTCTCAGGGTGTGAAAGATTATCTGGGAACTGAAGTGATTGCCAAGGGAGCTAAGTTTACTAAATACGATTTGGAATCATTGGATTATACTGTAATTCAGTTGAGCAAGTGGACTGCTGATGCTCATAAGAATGATATGATTCGTGATCTTATCGTAAACTATCTGAAGAAGTACAAGGAACTGGATGCTGAATTGAAACGTAAGAAGTTTGCGTTGACAATCGGTGATGAGTTGCCTTCAGGTATTATTCAGATGGCGAAGGTTTACATTGCTAAGAAACGTAAGATTGGTGTGGGTGATAAGATGGCCGGTCGTCACGGTAACAAGGGTATCGTTTCACGTGTGGTTCGTCAGGAAGATATGCCATTCTTGGCTGACGGTACTCCGGTTGATATCGTATTGAACCCGTTGGGTGTGCCTTCTCGTATGAACATCGGTCAGATTTTCGAAGCTGTACTGGGACGTGCCGGAAAAGAATTGGGTGTGAAGTTTGCGACTCCGATTTTCGATGGTGCTACTTTGGATGACTTGGATGAATGGACTGACAAAGCTGGTCTGCCACGCTATTGTAAGACTTACTTGTATGATGGTGGTACAGGTGATCAGTTTGACCAGCCGGCTACAGTCGGTGTGACTTACATGTTGAAACTGGGTCACATGGTTGAAGACAAAATGCATGCCCGTTCAATCGGTCCGTACTCATTGATTACTCAGCAGCCACTTGGTGGTAAGGCTCAGTTCGGTGGTCAGCGTTTCGGAGAAATGGAGGTTTGGGCAATCGAAGCATTCGGTGCTGCTCATGTACTTCAGGAAATCTTGACTATCAAGTCTGATGACGTAGTAGGACGTTCTAAGGCATACGAAGCAATTGTGAAAGGTGAACCTATGCCGACTCCGGGTATTCCTGAATCTCTCAACGTATTGTTGCATGAACTTAGAGGTTTGTGCTTGAGCATTACGCTGGAATAACTTTTTCAAATGGAGAATGGAAAAGATAACTTCCATTCTTCATGATTAAATTCTTCATTATCATAAAATAAAAAGTATGGCTTTTAGAAAAGATACTAAGATAAAAAGTAATTTCTCAAAGATTACGATCGGTCTGGCATCACCCGAAGAGATTCTGGAAAATTCTTATGGTGAGGTTCTGAAACCGGAAACCATCAACTATCGTACTTATAAACCGGAACGTGACGGTTTGTTCTGCGAACGTATCTTCGGTCCGGTGAAAGACTACGAATGTCATTGCGGTAAGTACAAACGTATTCGCTACAAAGGCATTGTCTGCGACCGATGCGGTGTGGAAGTAACAGAAAAGAAAGTACGTCGTGAGCGTAGTGGTCACATTCAGTTGGTGGTACCTGTTGCTCATATCTGGTATTTCCGTTCATTGCCTAATAAGATTGGTTATCTGCTGGGATTGCCGACAAAGAAACTGGATGCTATTATTTATTATGAACGTTATGTGGTTATCCAGCCGGGTGTGAAGGCTGAAGATGGTATCAGTAAATATGACTTGTTGTCTGAAGAAGAGTATCTGGATATTATGGAAACTCTTCCGAAAGAAAATCAATATCTGGAAGACAGCGATCCGAATAAGTTTATCGCCAAGATGGGTGCTGAAGCAATATATGATTTGCTGGTAGGAATTGATTTGGATGCTTTGTCATACGAATTGCGTCATAAGGCAAACAATGATTCTTCACAGCAGCGTAAGAACGAAGCTTTGAAACGCTTGCAGGTAGTAGAATCTTTCCGTGCATCTCGTGGCCGCAACAAACCGGAATGGATGATTGTACGTATCGTACCGGTTATCCCACCTGAATTGCGTCCGTTGGTTCCGCTGGATGGTGGTCGCTTCGCTACTTCAGACTTGAACGATTTGTATCGTCGTGTAATTATCCGTAACAACCGTTTGAAACGTCTGATTGAAATCAAGGCTCCGGAAGTGATTTTGCGTAATGAAAAACGTATGCTTCAGGAAGCTGTCGATTCATTGTTCGACAACTCTCGTAAGTCAAGTGCAGTGAAGACAGATGCCAACCGTCCGTTGAAATCTTTGTCAGACAGTTTGAAAGGTAAGCAAGGACGTTTCCGTCAGAACTTGTTGGGTAAACGTGTTGACTACTCTGCTCGTTCTGTAATCGTCGTAGGTCCGGAACTGAAGATGGGTGAATGTGGTATTCCTAAGCTGATGGCTGCAGAATTGTACAAACCGTTCATCATTCGTAAGTTGATTGAACGTGGTATTGTGAAGACAGTGAAATCAGCGAAGAAGATTGTAGACCGCAAGGAATCTGTTATCTGGGATATCCTGGAACATGTAATGAAGGGACACCCGGTATTGTTGAACCGTGCTCCGACACTTCACCGTTTGGGTATCCAGGCTTTCCAGCCGAAGATGATCGAAGGAAAGGCTATCCAGTTGCACCCGTTGGCTTGTACCGCGTTCAACGCCGACTTCGATGGTGACCAGATGGCCGTGCACTTGCCTTTGAGTAACGAAGCTGTACTGGAAGCTCAGATGTTGATGCTTCAGTCACACAATATTTTGAACCCTGCCAATGGTGCGCCTATCACTGTGCCTGCACAGGATATGGTATTGGGATTGTATTACATTACCAAATTGCGTAAAGGTGCCAAAGGTGAAGGTTTGATTTTCTATGGACCGGAAGAAGCAATGATTGCTTATAACGAAGGTAAGGTAGACATTCACGCTATTATCAGCGTAGTGGCTAATGACCTTGATGAAAACGGCAATATCGTGAAGAAGTTGATTAAGGAAACTTCTGTAGGTCGTGTCATTGTAAATGAACTGGTTCCGGATGAATGTGGTTATTTGAATACCGTTATTTCTAAGAAGTCTCTGCGTGACATCATCAGCGATGTTATTAAGGCTGTTGGTGTGGCTCGTGCTTGCGAATTCTTGGATGGTATCAAGAACTTAGGTTATAAGAAAGCATTCGAAGGTGGTCTGTCATTCAACTTGGGTGATATCATTATCCCGAAGGAGAAGGAAGAACTGGTAAAACGTGGTAACGAAGAAATCGAACAGATTATGATGAACTATAACATGGGATTCATCACCGATAACGAACGTTACAACCAGGTAATTGATACTTGGACTCACGTAAACAGTGACTTGTCAGACATTCTATATAAGACTATTAAGAACGACGACCAAGGATTTAACTCTGTATTTATGATGTTGGATTCTGGTGCCCGTGGTTCTAAGGAACAGATCCGTCAGTTGTCTGGTATGCGTGGTTTGATGGCTAAACCGCAGAAAGCTGGTGCTGAGGGTGCACAGATTATTGAAAACCCGATTCTTTCTAACTTTAAGGAAGGTCTTTCGGTGTTGGAGTACTTTATCTCTACCCACGGTGCTCGTAAGGGTCTTGCCGATACCGCGTTGAAGACTGCCGATGCCGGATACTTGACTCGTCGTTTGGTTGACGTTTCTCATGACGTGATTATCAACGAAGAAGACTGTGGTACATTGCGTGGTCTGGTTTGTACAGCCCTGAAGAACAACGATGAAGTTATCGCTACTTTGTACGAACGTATACTGGGTCGTGTATCTGTTCATGATATTATCCACCCGACAACTGGTAAGCTGATTGTGGCTGCTGGTGAAGAGATTACAGAAGACATTGCAGAAGAAATCGAAAAATCTCCGATTGAAAGCGTAGAAATCCGCTCTGTATTGACTTGTGAATCGAAGAAGGGTGTATGTGCGAAATGTTACGGACGTAACCTGGCTACCAGTCGTATGGTACAGAAGGGTGAAGCTGTCGGCGTAATCGCTGCTCAGTCAATCGGTGAACCGGGTACTCAGTTGACTCTGCGTACATTCCACGCCGGAGGTATCGCAGGTAACCTGGCTGCTAATGCAAGTATCGTGGCTAAGAATGATGCTCGTCTGGAATTCGAAGAATTGCGTACGGTTGATGCTGTAGAAGAAACTGGTGAACCAGTGAAGATTGTAGTAGGTCGTTTGGCCGAGGTTCGCTTTGTGGATGTGAATACAGGTATCATCCTTTCTACTCACAACGTTCCTTACGGTTCTAAGTTGTATGCTTCAGACGGTGAGGTGGTAGAAAAGGGCAAGCTGATTGCTAAGTGGGATCCGTTCAACGCCGTTATCGTAACAGAAGCTGCTGGTAAGATTGACTTTGAATCAGTAATTGAAAACGTAACCTATAAGGTAGAATCAGATGAAGCTACTGGTTTGCGTGAAATCATTATTACTGAATCTAAGGATAAAACGAAGATTCCGTCATTGCACATCTTGGATGAGAACGGTGGAATTATCCGTACATACAACTTACCGGTAGGTGGTCACGTAGTAGTAGAAGACAAACAGACCGTGAAGTCGGGTGATATTCTGGTGAAGATTCCGCGTGCCGTAGGTAAGGCGGGTGATATCACCGGTGGTCTTCCACGTGTAACTGAGCTGTTCGAAGCTCGTAATCCGTCTAATCCGGCTGTCGTTTCTGAAATCGATGGTGAAATTACGATGGGTAAGATTAAACGTGGTAACCGTGAAATCATCGTTACATCGAAGACTGGTGACGTTCGTAAGTACTTGGTTGCTTTGTCTAAGCAGATTCTGGTTCAGGAAAACGACTATGTACGTGCCGGAACTCCGTTGTCTGACGGTGCTATTACTCCTGCCGACATCTTGGCCATCAAAGGTCCTACAGCCGTTCAGGAATATATCGTAAATGAAATCCAGGACGTTTACCGTCTGCAGGGTGTGAAGATTAACGATAAGCACTTCGAAATCATCGTTCGTCAGATGATGCGTAAGGTACAGATTGACGAACCGGGTGATACTCGCTTCTTGGAACAGCAGGTTGTAGACCGCATTGAATTCAATGAGGAAAACGACCGTATCTGGGGTAAGAAAGTGGTTGTAGACGCTGGTGATTCTCAGAACTTGCAGCCGGGACAGATTGTTACTGCTCGCAAATTACGTGATGAAAACAGTATGTTAAAACGCCGTGACTTGAAACCAGTTGAAGTGCGTGATGCTGTTCCTGCAACTTCTACTCAGATTCTTCAGGGTATAACTCGTGCTGCTTTGCAAACTTCAAGCTTCATGTCAGCTGCTTCATTCCAGGAAACAACTAGAGTTCTTACAGATGCTGCTATTAAGGGTAAGGTTGACCCACTGGTAGGTCTAAAAGAAAATGTTATCATTGGTAAGCTAATTCCTGCCGGTACAGGTATGCACAGATACAATGGTGTTGAACTTGAAGAAAACTATGTTCAGCCACAGCAGGTACAGCCACTTGACTAATATATAATTGTTTAAATTAGAGGTTACCCTTATGGGTAGCCTCTTTTTTGCAGAAAAAAAGAAAAAATATGAAATTTATTATTGACAATGTTGTAACTTATGTGATAGAATGACGGTAAGCGTGGAATAGGGTAATTGCGTAAAATTACAGTAAAATCCGTGCTAAAATATCGGAAAAACCGAAATAATTTAAGAAGGAGGAAAAAAATGCCTACATTTAAAATTTACGTCCCTAAAGATTATAAAAGGAAAGATGATAAATATCCCGTGTCAATTCGAGTGACGCAGGATCGTAAACACGCGTACTTGAAAACGGATTTCTATGTCGTGGCCCAGCAGCAGAATAAGAATTTTGAGATAAAAGATAAGACTCACTTGAAGAATTCAAAAAACTCGTTGAAAATAATAATGGTTTAATCAAATACAAAAATAAATATGTATTAATAGATAAAGAAGAAAGCAAAAAGATTTTTGAACAAATTGCCAAATCTAATCTCAAATCTATGTCAAGAATGGAACTTATTCACGCTTCATTATCAGGTCAATTGCAACAATATGATTTTGACTATGATGCAGCATTTGCAAGAGTTCTATCCGATTTTACAAAACCAGTAGAAATGACTATTCCAAAAGGACTCAAAGGCGAGCTTCGTCCATATCAAGAAGTTGGTTTGAAATGGTTATGGACAAACGTATCAAAAGGTTTTGGTGCTTGTATGGCAGATGATATGGGATTGGGTAAAACAATTCAAGTTATCAGTTTAATTTTGAAAATGAAAGAAGAAGGCAAGCTTAAAAAACCAGTACTTGTAATTTGCCCAACAACTTTGATGGGTAACTGGATGAAAGAACTTCAAATGTTCGCACCAGACCTTGATGCCGTAATCTACCACGGAGCAGACAGACACCTAGAAGTTAACCACGATGTAATTCTTACAACATACGCAATTATGAGAATAGATGTTGAAGAATTGAAAAAACACGCTTGGAGCACAATCATTGTTGATGAAGCTCAAAACATCAAAAATCCAGATACTGCACAAACTCTAGCAATCAAAATGCTAAAAGCAGATGTAAAAGTTGCAATGACTGGTACTCCAGTAGAAAACAGATTAACTGAGTTATGGAGTATTTTTGACTTCATTAATAAAGGTTATCTTGGCTCACTTAAAGAATTCCAAAAAAGTTATGCTATTCCAATTGAAAGATTTAAGGAAAATTCGAGAGCTGGCAAACTTAGAATGTCAATTTCGCCATTCGTATTAAGACGTTTGAAAACAGACAAGCACGTAATTTCAGACTTACCAGAAAAAATGGTTCTCAACGAATACTGCTACTTGTCTAAAGTTCAAGCTGTTCTATATGAAAAAACTCTTAACGAAATGATGTCAAAAATTAGTGGATTTACTGGAATCAATAGACGTGGTAATATCTTCAAACTTATTACTGCATTGAAACAAATTTGTAACCACCCATATCAATTCTTAAAATCTGGCGAAATGAATAAAGAAATGTCTGGTAAGATGGAAAAATGTATTGACCTAGTTCAAAGCATTATTGATAGAGGAGAAAAAACTCTTATCTTCACTCAATACAAAGAAATGGGCGACATTTTATGCAAAATTATTTCCCAAGAATGCAATACTGAACCATTATTCTTCCACGGAAGCTTGACAGTTCCACAAAGAGAGGAATTGATTGATAAATTCCAAACAGAAGAAGATTCAAAAGTTATGATACTTTCATTAAAAGCTGGTGGAACAGGTTTGAACTTGACAAGTGCAACCAACGTAATTCACTACGACTTGTGGTGGAACCCAGCAGTAGAAGATCAAGCAACAGATAGAACATATCGTATTGGTCAAGAAAAGAATGTAATGGTTCACAGAATGATTACACTTGGAACTTTTGAAGAAAAAATTGACGAAATGTTGAAATCGAAGAAAGAACTTGCAGACTTAGCCGTTTACGAAGGTGAAAAGATTATTACAGAACTTTCAGACGAAGAAATCTACGAAATCTTTACATTATCTGCTTAATATGAAGACAATAAGTCGATAAGTAGTTTTGTCTATTGCTTACAACTCTTTCACTTATCAACTTTACCCCTCGTTTATACGCAAAAAAAAAGCTTCTGTAATAGAAGCTTCCTTGGAATTTTTTACAATTCCTCGTGTAAAAGGTAGGTAGAAAGTAGAAGGTAGTAGTATATATAAGCTTTGTTATATATCGTTTGTATATATTATTAAAGTATTTTTAATATAAAGAATTGCGTAAGAAGAGTCAGTTTGTTACATAAGTTTACAAATATAGAATAAATCCTCTAAACTTCGCTATAATACATATACTGTTTCAAAGGAGTAAAAATGAAAATAGCAATATACCCTGGGAGTTTTGACCCAATCACAAAAGGACATTTAGACATTTTGAAAAACGCTTCAGGAATTTTTGACAAAGTTATCATTGCAGTTGCACGTAATGGAGAAAAGAAAGGTTTTCTTTCTACTGAAGAAAGAGTTGAACTCATAAAAAAAAGTATCGAAGGGCTTGATAATGTTGAAGTCGATGCCTTTGAAGGTTTGACAATTGAATATGCAAAAAAGCGAGGAGCAGAAATTTTAATTCGTGGATTGCGTGCAGTTTCGGATTTTGAATACGAAATGCAATTATCACAAACAAATAGTGCCTTATGTGACGAAATCAAGACAGTTTTCTTAACCACAAAACCTAAATATAACTTTATTTCATCAAGCACAATCCGAGAAATCTTACAAAACAATGGAGATATATCAAAATTCGTTCCTCAAGCTGTAAATGAATACCTAACACAAAGGAGATAAATCTATGAATTTTCAAACCAGAAAAGACATAAAAAGGCTCGAAGATAAAATTAAAAAAGGATATTCACTACCTATATTTAAAGGGTACGTTGCAGTGGATAAATATGGCGTTGAGCAAATCATAGACGCAATTTACGCAAATTTACCAGATGATGTAATGAGAGCAAGAGAATTTCTTAAAAATTCTAACATCACACCTAACACAGCACACAAGGGAACAACTATATTTGACATACTCCAAATGCTAGAAATTACCTTGAATGAAACGATGTCTTTCGCAAATTTTTCGATTTTAAAAATCAAAGAAATAGAAATTTTATTAGATAAAATCGAAAAAAATATTCCAGAAGAAATTATTCAAGCAGAAATCTCTAACAAATAAAAGACATGTTAACATATGTAATTCCCTAAAGAAATATTATTTGACAATTAAAATTTGCTTATGTAATATATTAATATATAAAATGTGAAAGGGATAAGGGATATAACATGCCACAAAATGGAGTGTATGATTTACTAAAAATGTTAGAAATAGCCTTAGATGAAGGTTATTCAGTTTTAAAATACACAGTAGTAAATAAAAGGGAAATTGAAACATTAATCGATAGAATATACCAAGCCTTGCCAACAGAAGTTCAAGAAGCAAGACTATTCTTGAAACGCAAAGAAGAATTACAAAACGAAGCTCAACAAAAAGCTAATAAAATTATTCAAGATGCTCAAGCTGAAGCTGATAGAAAACTTTCTGAATCAGATCAAATTAAAGCAATTGAATTACAAGGAAATAAAATTAAAAACGAAGTATATGAAGAATGCGAAAAAATTAAACATATCGCGCTTCAAGATGCTGAAAATATAAGACTTCAAGCAACTGATGAAGCTATGAAAATTAGAGAAGGTGCTGAATTATACGCAGAACAAGTTCTAACTAGCATCGAAGGAAACTTAACTCAACTTCAACAAGTTGTTAAAAATGGTCAAATCTATATGGAACAATTGAGAACAGATTCTATTGGAAAATATCCAACTCAACAAGTTCCAACTAGAAAATAATTTCAAGTAAAATTTAATCTAAAAAACATCTATTGATAAAATAGATGTTTTTTAGTGTCAAAAACGTAGTATTTGTTAACAATTTATTTGCATTTTATTTTGTTTGAGATAACATAAGAGTATAAGCCGAAATAGATAGAATGTGTAATCTTCACATTCTATTTTAAATAGGAGACAACTTAATAAAACAATAAAGGAAATAAAACAATGGGTATCAAAGGAAAAAACGACAGAATGGTAGTTCTAGCTTGTGAAGAATGTAAAGAAAGAAACTACACAACAACTAAAAACAAAAAGAACATCAAGGAAAGAATGGAATTAAGCAAATACTGCCCAAGATGTCAAAAACACACTAACCACAAAGAAACTAAGTAAGATTTTTTAAATAAAGTGGTTAGAAGCATTTAACCACTTTAATAGGCGTCCTTAGTTCAGTTGGTAGAACGTCGGTCTCCAAAACCGGATGTCGAGGGTTCGAGTCCTTCAGGGCGTGATTTTTAACTTTAAGAATAAAGGAATAATCATAATGAATGAAATGGTAGAAGCAATCAAGGCGTACTTTAAAGGCGTAAGAACCGAATGGGGAAAAATTAGTTGGCCTGAAAAAAATCAGGTTATCATTGAAACCCTTTCAGTTATCGTTATTGTAGTTGTTTTTACTGTTGCAATTTATCTAATGGATCTTTTATTTAAAGGCTCACTAGGCCTTATAGTAAAATTTTTCCAACATTTATAAAGGTGGCTTATGACTAAAGAAGAAAAAACAATGGAAGAACAACTAAATGAAGATTTATTAGCAGAACAAGCAGAAACTCAAGCAGAGGAAGAAGCTAAAGAAGCTAAGAAAAATCAAAAAAGATGGTATATCGTTCACACATATTCTGGATACGAAAACAAGGTTAAAGTTAACCTAGAAAAACGTATTGAATATACGAATATGGGTGACAAAATTTTCAGAATTGAAGTACCGCAAAAAACAGTTGTCCAAATGAAGGGCGGAAAGAAACAGGAAAAGGAAGAAAAAGTATTCCCTGGCTACGTTCTTGTAGAAATGATTATGGACGAAGATAGCTGGTATGTTGTAAGACACACTTCAGGCGTAACAAAATTTGTAGGTTCAGTTAAAAAACCTATTCCTGTTAAGGAAAGCGAAATCAAAAGAATCTTACACAGAACATCATCTCAAGTTGAAAAAGTTGAACTTGATGTTAAACCTGGAGATAAAGTTAGAATTATTTCAGGACCATTTGCAGACTTTGATGCAGATATTATTGAAGTTTATCCTGATAAATCTAAACTTAGAGCAAATGTTTCAATCTTTGGTCGTGAAACGCCAGTTGAATTGGAATACAAACAAATCAATAAATTATAATCAAGTAAGATTGTAATAACTAATTATTACAAAAGATAGTACAAATAATGTGGAAGGATCCTTTACAAGCCGATAAAGAACCGTTATTACCACAAAAGGAGAAAATCATGGCAAAAAAAGTAGTAGGAAAAATCAAGCTTCAAATCGAAGCAGGTAAAGCAAATCCATCACCACCAGTTGGTCCTGCATTAGGTCAACACGGTGTTAATATCATGGACTTCTGCAAACAATTCAACGCTAAAACTCAAGATAAAGCTGGATATATCATCCCAGTTATTATTGATGTTTACGAAGACAGAAGTTTCACATTTGTTATCAAATCACCACCAGCTCCTGTGTTGATTAAAAAAGCATTAAATATTCCAAAAGGATCATCAGTTCCTAACAAGGATAAAGTTGCTGAAATCACTAGAGCTCAATTAGAAGAAATCGCTAAAATTAAAATGGACGATTTAAACGCTACAACAATGGATGCAGCAGTAAAAATGATTGCTGGTTCTTGTAGAGCTATGGGTGTTACAGTAAAAGAAGACTAGATGGAAGGACGTAAAGTCCGCTATTACCACGAAAGGAAAAATATAAAATGGCAAAATTAACTAAAAAACAAAAGAAAATGCAAGAAATGCTGGAAGGTTTTAATCAACCATCAACAGCAGTTGATGCAATAAAAAAATTAAAAGAAATTTCTAACGAAGTTTCTAAATTCAACGAAACAGTAGAATGCCACATGCGTTTAGGTATCGATGTTCGTCAAGCAGACCAACAAATCAGATCAACAGTAGTTTTACCTGCTGGTCTTGGTAAAGAGGTTAAAGTTTGCGTTATCGCTAAAGGTGCTAAGGCAACTGAAGCAACTGAAGCAGGAGCAGATTTTGCAGGTGCTGAAGAAATCATCGAAAAAATCGCAGGCGGCTGGTTCGAATTCGATACATTGATTGCTACACCAGATTGTATGGGTATGCTTGGTAAATTAGGTAGAGTATTAGGACCTAAAGGTTTAATGCCAAACCCTAAAACAGGTACAGTTACAATGGAAGTAGCTAAAGCTGTTAAAGATGCTAAAGCAGGTAAAGTTGAATATAGAGCAGACAAACAAGGTATGATTCACTGCCCTATCGGAAAAATCCAATTCAACGAAGAAGACCTAATCAAAAACTATGCAACATTAGCAGATGCAATTATCAAAGCTAAACCAGCATCAGCTAAAGGTACATTTGTTAAATCAGTTTACCTATCAACAACTATGGGACCTGGAATCAAATTAGATCCTAAAGTTTTTGCAGCTGAAGTTAAAGAATTAGTTTAGTTGAATAATTTCTAATTTATAACTAAAACCCTCAAAGTTAAGACTTTGAGGGTTTTGTTTATATATAAGCTTTTAGATTGTTTATTCATCTTCTTTTGCTGATTTATAAAAACCCAATAATTGCTTAGCTGAAACTTCAATCTCATCAGCTGGAATCGCAAGCTTGTCACCGTTGCTGTAAGTAACAATAGACGTAGAAGTAATAATAGATTTCTTGCCCTCAATATTTGCTTTATCATAAATTCTTTCTTCATCACCAGAAAAAACACAATTAGCTTTAGATTTTACATCTTTATCAACTTTACCATTACCATCTTTGTCGAGATAGTTAACATCTAAACCAAGTTTTTTCATTGCCTTAAATTCTTTTTGTGAAATTCTTCCATCTCCATTAGCATCTGGTCTAAATCCATGAACTGCACCCATAATAATCTCCTTTCATATTAAGCACATTTGATATATTTTTTATATCTTACTTATATATAAAAGGAGTTAAAAATTTAAAATTGCCCAAACATACAAAACAGTATCATCCCGAATCTAACATTATAATTAAATTTCATCCTTTTTAAATTCATGTTTACATTTCGTCACAATTCACTCAATGATGAATTCTCGAAGCAACCGAATAGAATTTTACAAATTTGCCTGAACAATCTAAAAGTTTGACTTGTTTTGGTTAACCCCTCACCCTATCCCTCTCCCCAAGGAGAGGGAATAATTATTCCGAAGGACACTAGCTGAACAGACTAAGCGAAGTTAGTCGAATGAAACTGCGTACCGTATGGCTAATTAATATTTGTCTTCCTCTCCTTGGGGAGAGGATTGAGGTGAGGGGTTAATCTGAACGAGTACAACAAGAGATACTTCGCTTCGCTCAGTATGGCGGATGTGTTTTGTTATATTTCTAGATGCAGGAACATAGCTTCAGATGGTTTATACACCAGATAATAAATTCAATGGGCAAGAAAATGGCTTTGTAACAATTACATACCCTGATGGAACAAAAGAAAAGTACAATCCACAAGGTCAAAAAGTTCAATAATAAAAAAAAGAAGAAGTGAAATACTTCTTCTTTTTTTGATAAGATTTTCTTAAATTAAACAATCATAAACTCTATCACAAGAAAATTGAATCACCATTATTCATCTAACGATGATATTTCTTAGACAACTTTGATGTACCATCATCATTAGTCAAAAGTTTGTCAAAATATTTTGTTATATAATCATTTACACGAGTTTCGATTTTACTATCATTATCTTTTTGGGAATTATATGTTTTACCAGATGCACTACCGTATGGAGTGATTACCGCACGTTCATAAGTGTAATCTGATGGCTTTTGTCTATTTATTAATATTCTATCAATATGATTGTTATTATCTTCAATTTCCATCAAGATTGAATTTTTGAATCTATGATAAACTGGTTTTATAGTAACAAAATTGTCATTATCTGCAACTCGATAAACTAGAGTGTCCATAGGATTTCCAGATTTTCTTAATTTTGTCCAATCTTCGCCAATTAGATAACCAACTTTTTTCACAAGCCCTTCGGCTTTTAAAGTTATACCATGTTCAGAAAATTGTTCCATTGATTTATTTGCGAAATCCTCTACTAATCTTTTCTTTGATATTACTGAAGTATAACTTTTACCTGTCATACTCGTTTGAGATACAATATTTGTTTTCATAAAACCTCCTACAAAAAATAAACCACGTAAAAATATTTTTTGCTCATAAAAAATAAGAATCTATTCCTAGATTCTTATTTTTCAAATTATTAATACTTTTCAAAACTAAATCTTGTGCATATTGTCAAAAATTTCTTTTTTCTGAACCCATACTTCCATTCCCATATTCTTTCCGCATGCAATTAGAGCTTCTTTAATTTCTTTGAAAGTATAAGTTGATTTTTCTATATCGCAAAGCATAAACATTACAAAATGACCTTGCATCAATGTTTGTTTAATATCTTCAATATTCACTTCATTTTTAGCAAGAACAGCAGTAACTTCTGCAACAATTCCTACTTTATCAACACCTGAAACAGTTACAATTATTTGGTCTGCCATAATTATAGATTTTCTCCTACACTTTTTTCTTCATCTTCAATTACATCAACAGGAACAGCGATTGGTTGAACTTCAGATTCAGCAATCCATCCTCTGTTTATCAATTTACCAACTTTATATTTTTGGCAATAAGCTTTCAAATCTTTCTTAATTTCTGGTGCTAAGATATAAAGAACAATAATATTTGGAACACACATTGCAATCATCATTGCATCTGTAATATCAATAATTGATTTTACGTTCATTGCAGAACCAATTACGATAAATAAACAATAAATAAGGTTGAAAGTAAGAACACGTTTTTTACCTTCACCAAGAAGGAATGTCCAAGCTTTTTGACCATAATATGCCCAAGAAATCAATGTTGAAATTGCAAATAATACTGCAATTATAGACAAGATAATAGGGAAGAATGATATAACTGATTGGAATGCGTTAGACGCTAATTCAATACCTGAAATTTTACCAACTGCACTTGTTTTAAGAACACCAGTAATAACAATTGCAAAAGATGTAAATAAGCAAAGCACACCAGTTAAAAATGTTTCTAATAAAGCAACAAACCCTTGAGAAACAGGTTCTTTTGTTTGAGATGTAGCATAAACAATAGCTGCCGCACCTGTTCCAGCTTCGTTTGATTGAACAGAACGTCTTAAACCAATAATAATTGTACCGAAAATACCACCTGCAACAGCTGTTGGATGGAATGCTTCAGAAACAATTTGAACAATCGCAGCAGGGATATGAGTGATGTTAGCACCAATTACAACAAGTCCTGAAACGATATATAACAAGCACATTGTTGGAGTAAGAATTGTTGTAACCTTTGCGATACTCTTGATACCACCAACAACAACAAGCCCTATAAGAACTGCAACAACTAACCCAATTATCCAAGCATAACCATGAAGAATACTATGTTCTCCTCCAGTAATAAATATTAATTGATGAGCAGTTTGATTTATTTGAATCATATTACCACCAGTAATACCTCCACCAATACAAAGGATAGCGAAAATTACTGAAAGTGGTTGACCTAACCAACGCATATTTTTTCTAGTTAAACCGTGTGCAATATAGTGCATTGGCCCACCAGAAACCGAACCATCAAGGTTAAATCTTCTATACTTAACAGCCAAAGTAGCTTCAACAAATTTGATTGACATCCCTAAAATTGCACCGACAAAAATCCAAAATGCAGCTCCAGGACCACCAATAGAAATAGAAATTGCAACCCCAGCAATACTACCGATACCAATAGTACCAGATAATGCAGTTGCTAAAGCTTGGAATGAAGAAACTTCACCACAATTTCCATCTTCAGATTTTTCAGTTGGTTTTGCAACTATATCAAGAGCATGTTTAAAGCCCCATATTGCAATTCCTTTGTAATATATAGTGAAAAATATTCCAGCAAACAAAATCCAGAATATAATTAAAGGAACTTTTGATCCAAAAATCGATATTGGAAAAAATATTAGATTTGCTACGGCATCTGACACAGGGGCAATATGTTTATCCATAAAAGCGTCAATATTCATTGCACTCGCACTCTGCATACTACATAGGAGTAACATTAAAAAAGTCATAATTTTCTTCATTCGTATTCTATCCTTTCGACTATTAAAAGGTCGAAATCCCATCTCTCAAGGCAATCCAACCAAATTCTACTAATAGTATAGCAAAAACATAGAAAACTAAGTACATAAAGAGAATTTATGTTACTATCCTGTAACACTTTTGGCACTATAACCTATTTGAAATAAAAGTTCACAAATTAGCAATTCCCAAATAAAAAATAACTTATATTACATGTAACTAAGGGGAAGTTAAAATGGGAATTTTATTAGTAACAATAGAAGTTTTAGCTTTTGGAATTATGACTAAAGATTTGTTAAATAAATCCGAAATTTAATTTACAAAATAAAAAAGGTTAGAATTTTATACTCTCTAACCTTAATAAATTTCATTAACCGAACATATAACTCCGTAAGTCTATTTAATTTTGTTTTTTAATCATTGATTCTAATAGCATTGAATTACCACTCAATGATGGGATTGAAGATATTGTTGTCACCGCAGGAGCAGGAGTAGCTTGTGCCAAATTTGCACCCTTTGGAGCAACTTCATACGATTTAATTGAACGTTTACCTGTCAATCTTTGCATAAAGTTATAATATTTCTTTTTAAATCCTGTTGAGTTATTTTGGCTTGTTTCAATATCAATCAATTCATCTCTTGTATGAGGTTTGATTGGCGTACCAACTGATGATCTTGTCAACATTTCACCCAATGTTGTATCAACCAATGTTACCCAGCTCATTCCAAGTAATGATGAGTTATATTGATTTCTGAATGTAGAGTTGAACAAATCAATCAATAATGTTTGGTAGAACAATCTTGAACCTTCTTGTACAAATCTTTCTTTGAATTTAGTATTAGCACCTTCTTTATCATTACCATTTGATTTCAACATAACCATATTGTAGTTATCTGTCATCAAGAACCAAATAGTAGCAATTGATGCCGCTGTTTTTGCCAAGTTAGAAAGTTCGGCGTTAGATACACTTGATAATGAATCTAAGTTGAACGCTTTCAAGAAATTAACTTGTAAATAATCGTGAAATTTTTCTTTATCAAGATTTTTCTTCAATGCTTGATTACAAATTCTATCGAAACTCTTAGCTAAAGCATCAATATCTTTTGCAGGAGCTTTTGGTTTGGCTTTTCTAAACACACTCATCAATTTTTCATCAATCATCCAATATGGAAGAGTAACTGTATTCCACATAAATTTGAATGGTGCAATTACGAAATTAACCAATGGTTTAACTTTTTTGTCCTTTGAGCCTAAGTCAATAAATGTTTTGCCATCTACTGTTTTTATTGCGGATTTACCAATTCTTTCGTACATTGCCGCAAATTTTGGATCATATTCTTTTAAGACTTTAATTACTTCATTAAATTTTTCTGGTTCAACATGGAACGGTTGAGAAGTTAAGTTTTTATATGCACTTGTGAAAGGTCTATATAAAACCTTACTTTCAAATGTTTTTACCGCATTATCAGCATTTATATCACCAATTCCAAGTTTTGCAAATTTTTCTGGATTATTTGCCTTCATATTTTCAAAATATTTCAATGCCATATTTTTAATAGCTGGAATATGTTTGAAACCTTTAATTCCATAACCAGTTGCAAGAATGACAGCAGATGCTTTCATTACCGTATCAAAAGATAACAATGGTTTTTGTTGTTCTTTTGGTTTAGTTGAATCAAGTTTTCCAGTAGAAGTAACTTGTTTTTTATCTTCAGTTGGCTTAATCTTTGCTTCTGGAGCATGTTTTTGTTCATTTTCTTTTCTTGCTTCTTCTGGAGATAATCTAAAAATATGTTTTCCATTAGATAAACGAGAAAACATTTCAGTTACAAGAACTGTTATACCTGTGGTTAATACAATACCAGCTTTTGATTTGTTGATAAATTTTTGGAAAGCTCCCATTGTAATCAAGGTTAGATAACCACTTGTTAAAATTCTGCTTGTTTCTTGCTTAAATCTTGTTTTTTGTTCTTTTGTTGCAGCTTTTGGATCATCATCCATCATTCTTGATAAGTTATAAGCATCATTAGCCAAGAAAATTGCTGGAGGTAAGCCAGAAACTAATCTATTTAAAGCTCTTTCGTGTTTTGTATCATAATTCCCTGATTTTGGGTCAAACTGTTTTAAGAAAGTTTGGAAAAGACCTGATTCCATTTTTGAATCGGCATTTGCTTTTGCTTGTGCCAATTCTTCAGCAGTCAAATCTTTAACTTCTTTTCCTAATTTTTTAGCTAGAGAGCTTTCTGCTTCTTTCAATTTTACATCTCTATAAGTCAATAAACCTGTAAGAGAATTAATTTTTGAATCTATTTTTGAACGTTGTCTAATATTTTTAAAGAACGGTCTTTCTAGAGTTTTTGCAGACCAATCTTTTAACATTGGAACTTTTCCTAAAAGTTCGACAGTACCATTCAACAAATCACCAGGAAGAATTTTGAATGGATAAATTATACCATCCCAAGCTAAATGAGGAATTGTCTTTTTGCTAACAATAATTTTATCTGGATCATTTGGATCAATTTTAATTAAATTACTTGTTCTAGCTTTATTTTTTACTGTAATATCCTCTAATAGCTCTCGACCCATCTTGCCAAGATATTCATCTGCGAATTTTTCAAACTCCGCTTTTGAATAAACTTTGTCTAATCTTTTATACATCCCTAAAGAAAGACCTTTAAAACTCAAATCCTGAGGATTAGTTTTTAAAGGTCTCTTAATATCTCGATAACTGTATTGTGATTGAAAATTTGGGGAATAAAATTGACTCTCATTTTGAGGGGACAATAATTCCTGTTTATGTCGTCTTCTATCTATTCGAAAATTTGTTGCACTATTTACTATCATTTCACACATCCGTTTTTATGTATTTTCATTCATAATAAAACAAAACACAAGTATTTTTTGCTAAAATTTTACATGATTTTACAAATTGTTAAAACCTCAAATTCAACAACATAAAAAAACTGTACTTGGAAGAAATACACAAGTACAGTCTTTTTGTTATTATTTAATACCTATTTCACTTCTGGGAAATAATATCTAACCCCGTCTTCTGATCTCCAGCGAACATATCCAGTTTTAGGGATTCTATCCAAATCAAACACGCTAACCAATGCCCAATTACCACGAATTACATTCAAATTTATTTTTTGTGGCATGTTAATTGTCGATAAAGTTTTTGCAGAATCTTCTGGAGCAGATTTTACATCTTTACAAACAGCAGGAGCACTTTTTAGCATTCGCAATCCATACTTCTTTCCATAGGTGTTATAAAAATTAATCCAAGTCATAAATTTATATGGATCATCTTTTTTTATCCACCCTGTCTTTCCTGTTGAATTGTCATAAACAATTTCAACCCAATCATCGGTAACATCAGTTACACTAACTAATGCTAACTCTTTTTCTGGTAAAAATACAGTGAAGAACTTTTCTGCTCCAATATTTTCTGGAACGAATTCATCCGAAGTCCACCTTACTCGATACAAAATCATAGAATCATCATTTGGCTCTTTATAAATCGTGACATCATCTCCAACTTGATAAAGCCCTACTGTTCTTGCTACAACGATGTTTGGTCTGATTGGTAAAACATCTTTTGCTAATGTGGATTGATTAAAACCAAATCCAAATAAAACAGTAAAAATAAATAATAATGATACTAATAATTTTTTCATCATTTGTTTACTCCCTAAATGAAATTTGAGCGTAAGTTTTTTGTAATTTTTCCCTAACAGAAGTCATTTGTTGTTCAATGATTTCATCTGTTAATGTTGCGTTTTCATCCTGCATTTTTATTCTAAAAGCAACACTCTTGAAGCCATCTTCAACATGTTCACCTTGATATACATCAAAGATTTCAGAACCTTTGAAAATATTTTGTTTTACTGAACTTTTTATAACTTTTTGAATATCTTCAAATGTTACATCATCGTTTATAATAAATGCAATATCACGTCTTACTTCTGGGAACTGTGGAAGATGTTTGAATCTTGGAACAGTTTCTTTCACTGCGGAAATAAGTTCTGTTAAATTCAAATTAAACAAAAATGCGTCTTGATTTAATTTCAACTTATCAATCAAAGTTGGGTGAACTTGTCCAAAATAGCCAATTGGTTGAGGTTTCTTACCCAATAACATCACAACAGCAGTTCTATATGGGTGAAGAATATTATTATCCTTTGCAAGCTCAGTTTCTTCCAATGGTGCAAGTTTAATTCTTCTTGAAACTTCCAAATCATTAAAAATATTTTCCATAATACCTTTAACTGCATAGAAATCAGTTGAAGTTTTAATTTGCCATTTTGAATTTTGAACTTCGCCTGTCAAAACCCCTTCCAAAACTCTTGTTTCTTTTACACCAGTATTTTTTTCATCTGCTGGAGAAGTTTTGATATAAGTTTTACCAATTTCGTATGCCCAGAAATTCTTTTGACCATTATCAAAATTATATTTCATACAATTCAAAACACTAGCAGATAATGTTTGACGAAGCATTGAATAATCTTCACTTGCAGCGTTCAAAACTTTCACTGCATTTTCATCATCATAACCAATTTTGAACTTATCAAGCATTGGCTTACCAATAAGTGAACTTGTCTGAATTTCATTCAATCCAGCTGATAATAATAACTCGTGAATTCTTTTTATAACTTTTTCTTCCAAAGTGATTGTTGGAGTTTGAGCTTTAGCTGGCAAGGTTGGAGAAATTTTATCGTAACCGTTAATTCTTGCAATTTCTTCAATCAAATCAATTTCTCTTGTTACGTCATATGCTCTGAAACTTGGAACTAAAAATTTTGCAGCAGCAGCATTTCCGCCAAGTTTTTTAAATCCTAAATTTTCCAAAATATTATCACATCTATCAGAAGCAATTTCGCAACCCAAAATTCTTTTAATTTGAGGATAACGAAGAGTAATTTCAAGTGGCTCAAGTTTATTTTCACCATCTTCAACAACTCCAACAACCTCTGCATCTGCATATTCAACCAACAATTGCATAGCACGCATCAATGCTGGTTTTACAGCTTCAATATCAATACCACGTTCAAATCTTGCACTAGCTTCACTTCTATAACCAGCACTTCTTGCAGATTTTCTATTAGTTGCAGGAGTGAAATATGCAGCTTCTAATGCTAAAGAAGTTGTATTATCGTCAATTTCAGAATTCGCTCCGCCAAAGACACCACCTAAACAAACACCTTTGTCTTTTGTAGCAATTAATACAGAATCAGTTGTTAAAGTTCTTTCAACTTCGTCAAGAGTAACAAGTTTTTCTCCTTCTTCAGCTCTTCTTACGCACAAATAGCCATCTAATTTATCCGCATCAAATGCGTGAAGAGGGCAACCATATTCAAGCATTACATAATTTGTAATATCAACAACATTGTTAATTGCTCTCACACCAGATGCAATCAATCTTTTTTGCATCCAATCTGGTGAAGATTTAATTTTAATATTCTTCAAAAGTGCGATTGAGTAATATTTACAAACATCTTTATCTTTAATCTCAACTTTGAATTTATCAGTAGTCAAATCTTTTGTACATTCAACTGGGTTGAATTTTAATGGAGTATTAAACAATGAGCTTAACTCTCTTGCAACGCCAATAACGGACATTTGATCACCTCTATTAGCAGTAGGTGCAACGTCAATAACAGTATCTTTTTCAAACCCCAAAACATCTTTAACATCTTTGCCTAATTCAACATCTGGGAATATTCTATTCAAAACCAAAATACCATCTTCTTCTTGGTAATTTCTTTCACTAACGCCTAATTCATCAGCGGAACATAACATACCTTGTGATTCAACCCCACGGATAACAGCAGGAGTCAAAGTAAACATTTCTCCAGTTTTTCTATCTAAAACTTGAGATCCAACGCTTGCGTATGGAACAACTTGACCTTCTTGAATATTTTGAGCTCCGCAAACAACTGTTTTCAAACCAGAACCTGTATTTACAGTAACTAGGTGAAGTCTATCTGAATTTGGATGAGCATCAATTTTTTCAATTTTAACAGTTTTTATATTAGTAAAACTTGGCTTAACATCTTCAACAGATTCAACCTCAAGACCACTCATAGTCAATTCATGAGCAATTTGAGATGCTTCAACATTTGATAAATCTACGAATTCGTTTAACCAATTTAAAGATACTTGCATTTATTTTTCCTCTTAATTCAATTACAATCTGTGCCATTATTTTATTACAAAAGAAGCAAGATGTAAAATATTATGGTTAAAGTCTATAAGTGGATAAGTCTATAAGTTTTAGAAGGGAAATAAGGAAGAAGGGGATATGTTCTTTACATAATATAATTCACCATACTAAGTGAGGGGTAAAGTATCTCTACAATTCACCCCTCACCCTTACTCCCTCGCCCTTGGAGAGGGAAACAACTTAACGCAAATGTCATACTGAACTGCGAATTTTGGCAAGAGCAAAGCGAAGAATCCAGCTGATTTTTATTGATAGACTAACATTGGAAAACATTATAAAACTGTTCACTTTTTCATTTTCAATTTTGCAAATATTGTAGCAACCATCCATATTTCATCATTCAAGATTCAACATGCTTAACTCTCTCCAAGGGAGAGAGTATGAAATTGTCTTTGAGCATTTGCGAAAAAATACAATTTCTAGAGAGGATTCTTTCTTCTATCAACCCCTCTCCCTAACCCTCCACTCTTGGGGAGGGAACAATGTTTGGCTCATTTCAAGTTTGCCATTCTTCGCTTCACTCAGTATGATAAACTATTTTATATATTCAACTTCTCAACGATTTCAACAACATCCTTATGGACTTCTTCAATTGACCTTGTGGAATCTACAACCTTGACTCTTTCGGGTTCAGATTTTGCAATTTCGAGATAACCATTACGCACTTTATTAAAAAATTCTCTCCCAGCACTTTCCATTCTATCTTTTTCATTCCCAACTCGTTTCATTGAAGTTTCAATATCAACATCAAAAACAAAAGTTATATCTGGCTTTTTTCCCCCAGTCGCTAAATTGTTCAACATATGAATTTGTTCTAAATCTAAACCTCGGCCATAACCCTGATAAGCCACAGTACTATCTGTATGCCTATCACAAAGAACTATTTTCCCTTCTGCTAATGCAGGTTTTACAATTACATCAACATTCTGTGCTCTATCCGCCAAAAATAAAAAGGATTCACATCTATCAGAAACTGGTCCATCATAATTTAGCAAAATTTCTCGAACTTTTTCTCCCAAACCTTTTCCCCCAGGTTCACGAGTAAGAAGAACATTATGCCCATTTTCTTCAAGATACTTTTTCAACAAATTTATTTGAGTTGTTTTTCCACAACCATCAGCACCCTCAAATGTTATAAATAATCCTTTTTTCATTAATTCCTCTTTCTCTAATATTCATCAACCACAAATTGTTGTTCTGAATAAGATGGTTCATATTTATCAATTTCATAAATATCAATTCCAGAAGCCGCAAAATCACCATCCGCACCGAGAGTATCACCCAATTGTTTCTTTGTAAATCCTCGTTCTGCATACAAAGATTTCAATTCCTCTGCAAATTGTTTTTTATTATTCTCCGCATAGTTAATCAAAACATCATAATTTGCCAAAGCATTTTCATAATCCTTCATCAAATAAAGAATATATGCTTTGTCGCTTGTGATATAAAAACGATTTTTCATATCCTTTGGACTTAAAGATTCCAACAATGAATCATAATCTGCAACAATTGAATCAGTCATATTATTTTCAATACTGAAAATTGATTTCATCCAAAGCATTTTAGATTGTTCTAAAACTGTCATATTTTTTCTAGTTGCATAATCATCAAAAAGAACAACTGCATCTTCAGGAGAACTTATTTTTTTCTCCAAGAACAAAAGATTGGCAAATTTACTCAAATCTTTTTGGCTAAAATGTTTTCCTGTCATCTCAAGAGACGTTTTATATGCATCCAAAGCTCCTTTATAATCATGTTTCGCATATTTTACATACGCAATCAAATCGTAACTATCTGAAGTTTTTGGATAAAATGCGTTATAAATTTCAGAAATTGTCATTGCAACTTTTGCATGTTTTTTGTGAGAAGTTGAGCACAATTTCAAACCATATTGCAATGCAAAGGCAGGAGCAAAAAATAAAACTATAACTATACCAATTAAAATGATTTTATTGTAAAAATCTCTTCTATAAAATTGCCATTTTTCTTTTGGCATATGCGGAACAAAATCAACAACTTTATATTGTCCAAAATTTTTAATCAAAAAATCACTATAAACATATGCACAAACAGCACGAAGAATACCAATAATCAATATCCAGAAAAATTCTGCAACCAACAAATTCCAAAAAGAAAGCCTTGTATGGATAAAAATCAAATAAATAATTATCGGAACAAGCCAATATGCTATCTTCAAATGCTTTTCAATATCAAAACGATATTCAAGAACTTTTCCAACTTCTATTTTAGACAATTGCAAATCATAAGAACATCCACAATTCCCAAACCAGTTAAAGTTTCTAAAAACCGCATGACCTTCTTTATCAGCATAAAATAAAATTGGATTACTCAATGTTGTAATTATTTTTTCAAACATAGCAATATAAATTCAGAAAAAACGACTAATCTAAATCAGTTTTTCCGACAAGCTCCCTTTCAAAATTATAAACGTCAGTTGAGATATTCAAGTTATCTTTAATATCAATAACATCCAAACCTCTAAAATTATAAATCGCACGAATTTTATCTGGATTTTGATTTTTTTCTTTCATAAGCAATGCACCCAAAATAGCTTCCAAATGGGACATTGGCATCATATTTGTAGGCAAATCTTCAAATCCCCATTCATTCCTCAATGCCTGTTGTAGAAACTTACAATCCGCAGGAGAACGATCTTTATAACAAGAATTCAAATGCAAACTCTGACGGGTCATATAAACATCAAAACGATTAACTTCTATGCCACGTTCAGTCAATTCTCTAAAATATTCAGACCCACGGTTAGAATGTCTTTGTGTCCAGTTATCACGATTTGGAATATTCTTATTACTTGATACAAGTTGATAAGGCTTAGACAAAATTCTCCATTTGCCCTCCAACATCGTTCTATCAAAAGGCACTGATACACAAATTTTAGAATTTTTTAGAGATGAAAAATTTTCAAAAAAGAAAATTATATCATTCATCTTGTACAACTTATCAAGAAGAATAATTTTGTTATCTTCATCTATCACCGCAACCCCAGAATCCATTGTAGAACCAGAAGCCAGTGATACACCAACATAATAATTCATCTAAATCTCCTGATTTAATGTTGTTGTAATAATTGGGCCATCGTCTGTCGCAATAACCGTATGTTCAAAGTGAGCTGATGGTTTGCCATCTTTAGTACTTACTGTCCAGCCATCTTCTTCATTGACAACAACGTCATCACAACCCAAATTCAACATTGGTTCAATAGCAATAGCCATATTTGATTTGATTAAAGTATTATCACCTACGCTATAATTAAACAAGAATGGATCTTCGTGCATTTCGTGGCCTACACCATGTCCACCATATTGACGAACAATTCCATAACCTTCACGCACCGCAACAGCTTCAACTGCTTTAGAAATATCATCCAAAACATTTCCTGGACGCATTTGTTCAATACCAGCAAATAAAGATTCCTCTGTTGTTTTCATTAATTTATCAACTTCAGGAGAAACCTTACCAACACGATATGACCAAGCACTATCACCAACCATACCTCCGTATGTTGCACCTACGTCAATAGCGATAATATCGCCCTCTTTTAGAATAGCTTTTTCTGATGGAATACCATGTACAACTTGTTCATTAATTGATGTACAAATACAAGCTGGGAAACCTGAATATCCCAAGAATGTTGGAATAGCACGATTTTCCTTAATAATTTTCATAGCAATTTCATCTAATTCTTTTGTAGAAATTCCTGGAACAACAACTTCCTTCATTTTTTGATGAACAAGGGCTACAATATAGCCAGCGTGTTTCATTCTTTTAATTTCATCCCGTGATTTTCTATTTATCATAATTTTACCCTACCTTTTAAGTGCATACTAGCACAAAATTGGAATTAAAATCAAATTATTACATAATGAACTTATTTCCTTATACCATTTTCCTTATAAATCAGCTTTCTATCTACAACAATCAAGCGACCTTGAAAATTCAAGGTCGCTTGATTATAAATAAAGTAGCCCGTAAGCCGTGTTCTGTTTTAGATAATCATCTGTCTGGTATTAGGATTGCTCCTAATCTCTAGCGATTCTTTCCGAAGATGGCGAACAACCTTAGCCTTCGACTCAATCTTGCATCCGACTGGGGTTTACCTAGCCGATACCTTCCAGTATCGCTGGTGAAGCTCTTAACTCACCGTTGCACCATCGCCTGTGATAGAAATTCTACCCATCGGCAGTCATCTTTTCTGTGGCACTATCCGCCGACTCACGTCGCCCAGAGTTTCTCTGGCAGCCTGTTCTTGGATGCACGGACTTTCCTCACTCAAAATAATTTCAAGCGCGATTATCCAGCTACTTTAATTCTATTATAACTTGTTATCGTTATCATTTGAAGTACCATCACCAGTGATATTTCTATCAACTTGGATAGCATTGATAGCCCATGTATCATTTTCATTAATTTTGATTTTACCATCTGCATAAACAGCCATGGTAAATCTATCAAAACCTTTTTTCCTTCCGTTACAAGATTCTGCTCCAGCTATTTTGTTAGAATAAGAACCAGATGCACCTGTTGCAACTGCTGCTTGATCACAGTTTGGAGAACTTTTACCATTTGTATCAACAGTGATTAATGCTAAAACATTTTTATTATTTTTTGTACCATAGCCCATTGTATGAATTGCCCATTCAACACCATCAGCAGTCGCAAATGTTGTATTTGATTGAGCAGTATCAATATCTGTTTTGCCTAACTTATCAAGGAATAAAGTCTTAAACTTCACATTAGGATCACCCTCTGTATCAATAGTTTCAGTGTGCTCAGTTCCACCCCACGCTGAACAGTTCGGATAGCCAAAGCCATCATCAAATCCAACTCTTTTTTCAGTATCAGATGCACTTGTCAAATCTGGATAACAAGCTTCATCATTTATCAAATCAGAAACAACTGTCTGTACGGTATAATACACCCTTTTTGCCATAATAGTACTTTTGTTTGGCATAATATTGAAAATAATTGGCAACAAAATGGCACAAAGAATACCAATTACACCAAGAGCAACCAATAATTCTGTTAAAGTGAATGCTTTATTTAATCTTTTCATCCTAAAAATCCTCAATTTCTAAACGCTGTTATATCATCCATTATATCATGTATTCTTGTTTTTTTCAATACAATGTGTTATAATGGTAGTAGTTTGAACCGTTTAAATAGAGAGGATAAAAATATTTCAAATTGTAAAATTTTGTTTACATAGTAGCAAAATAATACATTTAGACGAGTTAATAACATATCACGCAATTTATAATGTGTAGATGAACACGAAGACTATTTGAGGGAACTCAAATAACACAAGGTAAAAGGTGAGAAACTATGGTCGATAACAGATCTGCAGGTTTCTTTGGAATTGGTGGCTCTTTTAATTTTAAGAGCGGGGATATTTCAGGAACAGCAGCAAAACTCTCAGATGATAAGATGGGACAAGGCGGTGAATATTTTTCTCAACGTGGAGGAGAAGAAGAACCACCAGCTCCTAGTTCACAATATACTGACCAAAGTGCTGTACTTCGTGCAACTTTGAACTCTCTTGCGATGATGAATGTTGCAAATGTCCTAAATGCGAAAAAGAGAAAAGCCGTTTTAGATGAAGAAGACAAAATTACAGAAGATTTAAAAGAAATTCTGAGAGTTAAAAAGTTAAAAAACCTTTACAACCAAAATCACCAAGACCAAGAAAAAGACGAAGATAAAATCGAATAATTACAAAGAAAAATATCTTTTGCACTATTGAAGAAATTAGAATTTAATGCTAGAATACAGGTTGGTAGAAGAGGCGAAAAAGAGCTTTGCAAAGAAATTTTTTAGAACAGTTTTTAACTAAAATATCACATTTCCCTAATTGGGTTAAAGAAATCATTTATATGAAGTTGTCAGAAGATATTGATAACGATGATGATATGGCATTTATTTTTGCGACTTATAAACCTGTATTAACATACAAAGGTAAATGTGAACTCGATTACAAAAAATCTAATTTTGATGCAAATATTTATAACATTTTAAACTTTGCAGATGCAGATTCTAGCATTTCTGACATCGTTTTAAATACATATATGTCAATGGAAGAAATTGCCAATTATTTTCTATTCTGCGTTGACGAAGGCTATATGCAAATTCCTGACGATTCTAGAATTTTAAACATCGCAGGATTGCTTGCAGGAAAATATTCAACTGGAGAATATTTTGTAAATAATGGAACAATTTCCACTGAACAATTAAATGATGCTGTTGGAAATTTCAAAAACGAAAAAACTCCGAAAAAATTTGGTCAATTCTTGGTTGATTTAGGGTTAATTTCTCAAAAGCAATTTAATAAAATTTTATCGCTAAAAGAAGAAGCTAAAAAACGTTTCGTTCTTGACCATAACGAAGTTCCAAAAATCAATCAAGAATACGCAAAAATTGCAGATAAATACGAAAAGCAAATAGAAGATTTGAAAAAAGAAAATTTAATGTTAAAAAATAAATTAAATCAATTATTAGCAATGGTGAAAAACAATGACAATGAATAATACTTCAAATACAGAACCATCAAAACTTGTTATATACAACAGAGATGGACTAATAGAACAAGAACATTTTGGATATGTAGTAAGAACAGACAAAACTCGAGTGTTAGAAAAAATTGGAGAAGATAAAAACTATCCATTCTATCTTCGCTCTTGTGCAAAACCTCTACAAGCTGCATTACTAATAGATTACGGTTTGGATGAAAAATTTGAACTTACAGAAGAAGAAATTGCAATTTGTTCAGCTTCTCACGCAGGAGAAAAAGTTCACGTAGATATTGTTAAGGGAATTTTAGACAAATTTGAAATTTCACCATCAAAATTAAAATGTGGAAACCACGAACCTATCTCAAGAACTGCACAAGATGAATTGTTATTACATGGAGAACACGCAACAGCTCTACACAATAACTGTTCAGGGAAACATGCAATGATGCTTGGATTATGCAAACTTAATGATTGGGATATTGAAAATTATGACAATATAAACCATCCATTACAAAAAAATATCAAAAAAAGAATTTATGAACTTTGCGAAGTAAAAAATGATTATCCTGTAACCAAAGATGGATGTGGAGTTCCAATCTTTTCTATGCCACTTCAAAACATGGTCAAAGGATACTTGAACCTATTTTGTGACCCTAAGTATGAAAAGATTAAAAACGCATTTTTGAAACACGCATATACAATTGGTGGCGAAAACAGAACTGATACAAAAATCATTGCCAATTCTAAAAACTTAGTTGCAAAAGTTGGTGCTGGTGGACTTTGCATTGTTGTTAACACTGAACTTGAAGAAGGTTTTGTTGTAAAAATTTGCGATTCAAATATGGAAGCAAGAGAAATTGTCGCAATTGACCTTATTAATAACCTTAATTGGGGCAAAATAGAAACTTCTCACGACATCAAAACTATTCATGGCGATAAAGTTGGCGAAATAATTACTTTGTTATAAACTTAATTTTCACCTTGTTGCCAAAATAACTTTGGACAACTTTGTTATAACCAGCAAGTTGAGCGTTGAAATCTTTTCCTTTCGCTTTACATTCAGCTCGAAGAAGTTCAATCCCTCGATTATAAACATTTTGAGCAGTATTAATATTGCTTTGTGGAACTTTGCCATGATATATTTTCATCGCAGTTGAAATATCAAATAATCGACGTTTAGAAAGTCCGCTCATTTCTTTTCCAGTTGTAGTTGATTTGTTGTAAGTCATTTTGTTAATTGCAGCTTCATACTTTCCAACTTTCAATGTATAAAGCAATCCTGGAGTTTTTTCGAGTATTGCTGGACCTTTATTAAAAGCCATATCAAGCAAAGCTTCTTTCATCGCTTGAGGAAGCCTATCATATACTTTTTGACCTCCTAACATTGCAGAGATAGACTCTTCAACTTTCAATAAGTCTTTCGCACACAATTCACAAACTTGAGAATTTGAAAGTTTACGAGGCTCACCTCTTTTAAGAACGTGACCAATACCAATAGTTTCAACACCTGCACCATCTCGATATGGAGTGTTATGAAATTTGTTATCTGGAAGATTTGCACTATCTTCCATTCGTTTTAATTTTTTCACAAAATCAACACTTACACCCATCGACTTTGCAACATCATTTATTGAATGAACATTTTTTACAATTTTTCTATTAGGGATTTTCAAAACTTGCCCTAAACTAATATTTTTTGCTGTATTTGAGTTTAAACCATTTTGAACAATCAATGTTGCTTCGTCAACCCCGAAGCGTTGAGCAATTTTACCAATTGTATCCCCAGACTGAACTTTGTATGGAGGATTTTTAACTTGTTGAATATATTTAGCTCTTACTTGATTTGCTTGAATTTGTTCATCAGACAAATCTGATGACATCCTAATTTCTCCTTGTCTAGGAGTAGTTTTCTTACCATTGAATATTGGTTTTGAACTTTTCACAGATGGCGTTGAAGAAGAACTTGGTGAAGATACACCAAGTGTTGTTTTTATTGAGTTCCATATTTTTGTTAACCAATCCATTTTTTACAAGTCCTTTATTATTTTTTAAAATATTCGTTTAAGCCAGCAACAATTTTATTTGTATATCTAGTTCTATAATCTCTTGAATCAAGGTTTTGACTCTTATTACCATTTACATATTCAACTTCCAGAAGAACAGAAGGATTTTGTTCCGATTGGTGAAGAACTTGAATACCTTTTTCACCCCAACGTCTTTCGGATGGAGCCGACTTAATCCAATCATCTTGATTTAAATTTTTATTCAAACATGCCTGCAATTTTGTATCATCCGCAAATTTTGAATCATAACAAACCCCAGAACCAGAAGACCCTGGTTGAGAATCAGCATGAAGTGAAATTAAAACGATATTAGATTTTGAATATTTTTGTCCACCTTTTTGACCAGAGTTCAATTTTGAAATAACATTTGTTATTGTATTTTGGTCAGACATAGTTTGGGCATGACCTCCAGCAATTACAACCGCATATCCCTGAGCTCGTAATTTTTCAGTTAAATCATCAGAATACTCTTTCATTTTTGCATATTCTAATAATGGAGCATATTTACCACTGCCTTTTTTGATAAAACTATATGAGCCTGGGTCAAAACAACCATTTCTAGAACTATATCCACCATGCCCTGGGTTAAGAACAACCACTTTTCCATTTGGTTTTGAAGTTGGACGAAGAAGTGCAGTTTCTGCGGAAACAACTTTACCATTTTTAACTACTGGTGCAGGGTACCTTTCAATCGGAGCTAAATCCAACATATTTTCATCATATTGTATATTATTTGCTTTACAATATTCTTTAAATTTTTCTATCGCTTCCTTTTTACCAGAAGCAATAGCCCCTCTTTGCAAATCAGAAACAGTAAATGTTTTTTCTGATTTTGTCAATTTCACTACTGCACCATTATGAGGAACTTTTGTAGGTTTTTTCGATGAATTTGTAGCTTGGGTAGAAGAGGTTTTTGCCAGCATAGAATCAATAGTTTTATCCATTTGAGATGTATCAACCATTCCAACCCATTTGTCAAACTCTTTATCTAAATTAGCTTTAAATTTTGCTCTTGCACTTTGTGTATATTTTTTCTCTTGAGCCAAAGAATCATAAATATACATAACAGCATTCTTTCTCGCATCTTTACCACTGCGAATTTCACTAGTTATGGTATTTATCAGAGATTCATTTGGACTAATCTTTTTATATGCTTTTATCACAGCAGAAGCATTTTTTGGATTAATTTGTTTCAACATTTCTTGAAAATCTGCTTTTTCAACAGCTCCCCAATGATCTTTTGCAGATTTATTTAATCCTTGTGCAATTTCTGCGGGAGAATACCTTGAACCCCATGTCACAACATTTGAAATAACTTTAGCACCAGCCGCCGCTGTTGTATGAATAACTTTTTCGGCTTCTGTCATTGAAGTTCTAGGTTTTGTTTTTACTGATTTATGTGAAGTTTGAGCAACCCTTTTTGATTTTGTTTGAGCAGGTTTTGCAGGTGCAGATTTTGGAGTTGGTTTTGAAGATTGAGTTTTATTCGCCGATTGAGTTTTATTAGCAGAGTTACCTAGTCCTTTTATAATATAAAACTTTTCACCTTTTTTAGGACTATATTCTCTATACGGAGCGGGAATTTTATTAAGCTTACAAAACTCAGTAAAATCCATATTGTATTTTTGAGCAAGAGCCATAATACCTTTATGTGCAGGAACTTCATCCATCTTAAATTTCAAAACAGTCCCTGTTTTTAAAGATGTTACACCAGTCAAAGCTTGGAATTGAGTAACAGTTAAACCCATATTTTTAGCAAGAGTAGAAATAGTATCAGCTTGTTTTACCTTATATTGTTCTACCCTTTTAGGTTGAGCTGTCGTTTTTGGAGTTGGGACATTTGTAGAATTATTTACTTTTGGAGTCATAGGCTCTCCTATTTAATTACACACACGTATAACGAATAACGGCATATTTTAAAATAATCTTTAAAACATGCCGTTACTTGTGTTAATAAAGTTTACAATTCAAAAATATCAAATATGGAATATTACAAATTCTTAAAAAGAAGAATATTTACATTGTTATGATATATAATTTCCCTATGTGCTATTAGGAAGAAGAAATAATTTTTTATGAGTGTAAATACTTTAGAAAAGAAAAACATTCAAGAGTCGAAATCTAGTAAAATACTATTATTCAAAAAAAAGTCTTGCAATATAGACATTCCTTTCCCTGCTCAAAAAAATCCAAAATTTACTTTTATTGACTTGTTTGCAGGAATCGGAGGGATGAGAATCGCATTTCAGAATTTAGGAGGGAAATGCGTTTTCAGTTCAGAAATCGATAAACTAGCACAAAAAACTTATGCCATCAATTTTGGGGATATACCAAGCGGGGATATTACTCAAATCAATGAAAAAGAAATCCCAAACCACGATATATTAGTTGGTGGATTTCCATGCCAAGCATTTTCCATCGCTGGGAAACGGGGAGGATTTAACGATACTCGAGGAACTTTATTTTTCGATGTGGCAAGAATAATCAAAGCCAAACAACCGAAAGCATTTTTCTTGGAAAATGTTAAAGGATTAACAAATCATAGAGGTGGCAAAACTCTAGCAACGATATTAAATGTTTTAAGAAATGACTTAGGATACATTGTTCCAGAACCACAAATAATAAATGCAAAAAATTTTGGAGTTCCACAAAACAGAGAAAGAATTTTTATAGTTGGATTTAGACCAGATTTAGGAATTAAAGAAGAAGATTTCTCTTACCCTAATCCAACCAATGTAACAAAAACCATTAGGGATATTATAGAAAAAGAACCTGTTTCAGTAAAATATTATTTATCTACACAATACCTTTCATGTCTTGAAAACCACAAAGCTAGAAATCAAGCTAAAGGAAATGGCTTTGGATATGAAATCAAGGATTTGGACGGAATAGCAAATACAATTGTTACAGGAGGGATGGGTCGAGAACGTAATCTTATAATAGACAAGCGGTTAAAAGATTTTACCCCAGTAACAAATATCAAGGGGGAAGTAAATAGAGATGGAATTCGCAAAATGACACCTCGGGAATGGGCTAGGTTACAAGGATTTCCTGACTCGTTCAAAATTGAAGTTGCAGATGTAAATGCCTACAAACAATTTGGAAATTCTGTTGCTATACCAGCAATTCAAGCAACTGCTAAAAATCTCGTTGAAAAGATTATTAAGGAGATGTAATATGATTACTCAAAATAAAGGTGAATGGAGTGAACTCTATGTATTTCTCAAATTACTTGGAGATGGGATTCTATACGTGTTACAGCTTCTGAGACACTTGAGATAGTTACAAATATAATTTTACAACTTTTAGGATTGAGGTAGACAAATGGAAAATACTGTTGAAAAAACATTAGTTGAACTATTGTTAAAAAATAATATGACTATTAGCTTTGCGGAATCATGTACTGGTGGAATGTTAGCTTCAACATTAATTAATGTAAGTGGTTCATCTAATGTTATCAATGAAAGTTATGTAACGTATTCGGAAGAAGCAAAAATGAGAATACTTGGAGTGAGTAAAGAAACATTAAATAAATACACCGTTTATTCAAGTGAAGTTGCTGAAGAAATGGCAGAGGGTTTAAAAAAAGTAACACATGCTAATGTTTGTGCATCAGTAACGGGTAAAGCAGAAGATGAATCGGGTATTTGCAAATGTGATTATTGTATTATCGTAAATGATTCAAAAGTACTTGAAAATGTTAGTTTTCAAGGCAGTAGAAATCAAGTTAGAACAATGCAAACTAAGCATATAATGAACCGAATAATCGAAATATTAAGGGGTTATTTTGGTTGATATAATCCGCATTTTATGGTATAATACTATAGAATGCGGATTTTAAATATAGCAAACTAATTCGCAAGTGTTGGAGGTTTTTTATGGAAAATAATTACATAAATGACGCTTTACTTGGTAAAATTTCTCGTGAACAAAATGTTAGAATTGGCCAAATCAGAGCGGTATTAGAATTAATTGAAGGTGGAGCAACGGTACCATTCATTGCTCGTTATCGTAAAGAAGTTACAGGGAATTTGGATGAAGAACAAATTCGTGCAATATATCAAGAATGGGATTATGGGCAAAAATTAGCAGCACGTAAAGAAGACGTAATGCGCTTAATTGAAGAAAAAGGTAAATTAACAGATGAAATTAAAATGGGTATTATTAATGCCACAAAATTATCTGAAATTGAAGATATTTATCGTCCATTCAAAGAAAAGAAAAAGACTCGTGCTACCGATGCTAAGAAAAAAGGCTTGGAACCACTTGCAGAATATTTACTATCATTCCCTCTTGAAGGTAATGTTGAAGAAGAAGCTAGTAAATATGTTACTAACTTAGAAGGAAAAACTCCTGAAGAAATTGAAGCAATGAAAAAAGAAGGCGTTATTGTTAAAAACACTGCTGAAGCAATTCAAGGTGCTAAAGACATTATTGCAGAAATGGTTTCTGATGAGCCTAAATTCCGTGCATGGATTCGTGAAAACTTTGAAAATGAAGCTAAGATGAAATCAGAAGTAAAAGAAGATGCAGTTGATGAAAAGAAAGTATATGAAATGTACTATGACTACGAAGAACCACTAAAAACAATTAAATTACATCGTATTCTTGCTTTAAATCGTGCAGAAGATGAAAAAGTTGTAAAAGTTTCTATCGTTGAAGATTATGCTAAAGTACTTGATCACATAACAGGTGAAATAGTAAAAGCCCAAGATTCTATTACTGCACCTTATGTTAAAGAAGCTGTTCAAGATGGATATGACCGTTTAATTAAACCTGCAATTGTTCGTGAAATCCGTGGTGAATTAAAAGACAAAGCTGAAGATCAAGCTATTAATATTTTTGGTGAAAATCTAAAGAATTACTTACTTCAACCTCCTATGAAAGGAAAAGTTGTATTAGGTGTAGACCCTGCGTTTAGAACAGGTTGTAAATTAGCTGTAGTTGATGCTACAGGTAAATTACTTGAAAAGAGTGTAATGTATCCACATCAAAAACAAAAAGGTGAAGTAGTTCCTCCAGCTCGTTATCAAGCTGCTGTTGAAATTGCACACGAATGCGGAACCTACAAGGCTGCAAACGTCGTTTTGATGGGTGTTGTTGCAAAGATGCTTCCCTTCCCCGTTGAGGAATGGCACAAAGCAATCGAACAATGCGTAAAGCCCAAATTCCTTGAAATCAATATCAAGGCCTTTGATCGCGGTTACGGCATCTGAGTTGGCTTTTATCATGGGCACTGCTGACAGCAGCCCAAATAAAACTATGTACGATTTCACAAGTTCAATTAACAGAGCCTGTACCGGCTCCATAAAGATTGACATGGCACCCGAGCCCGTAAAGGGCTCGGGTCTTGTGCCGTTGACAATCGCAGATCAGGAATTTGCAGTTGCTCCGGAAATTTCAGACGCTGTCTGCAAGGCCGCTGCTCCCGGCATTTACGGTTACACCTATGCCGATTCGGAGTACCGCAGCGCAGTTAATTCATGGATGCTCCGCAGGCACAACTGGAACATTTCAAAGCACAAACTCTTCACGGTGAACGGCGTTGTTACCGCTCTCGGCATTGCTGTGCGTGCATTGACGACCGAGGGAGACGGGATTGTGATTCAACCGCCCGTTTATCCCCCGTTTGCAGGCACAGTACGCAAGAATAACCGTATTCTCGTTGAAAACCCGCTTATTCTGCGCAGCAATACCTATGAGATCGATTTTGATGATTTGGATTCAAAAACACGTCCTCAAAATGTAAAGATGCTCATACTCTGCAGTCCGCATAATCCTGTCGGCAGAGTATGGACAAAGCAGGAATTGCTCCGACTCGGCGAAATCTGCAAACGCAACAACATAATCGTTCTTGCAGACGAGATACATAACGATCTCATTCATCACGGCGCCGAGCACACTGTATTTGCATCGCTTGGTGATTTTGCCGACTTTACGGTCACATGTACGGCTGTAAGCAAAACATTTAACCTTGCAGGTCTTGCGTGTTCAAATATCCTTATTTCCAACGACACAATTGCAGACCGATTCAAAGCAGCCGCCGAACGCGAAAAACATGTTTCGCAATGTGTGAGTGTTTGTGAACATCGTTTAATAAAATTTGTGTCAGTATTAAAATATGTCGGCAAAATTAGGAGGAAAAACCAAAAAAAAATATGGCAAAAGAGGCTTTTTGCGTCTCATTCGCCATGTTTTCAGAAAAAACGACACCCGTCTCGTTCCGCAAGACGCATTTTTTACAGTTTTATGCCTAACTTCGCAGATGTTTAAACCAAAGGATCTTGAACATGGACTACGACGGTATAATTGAACTTGAAGGGATGGAATTCCACGCCTTTCATGGATGCCTGGAGAAAGAACGGCGGGATGGCAACACGTTTCTGGTTGACTTCCACGCCGAGACGGAGTTGAAGAAGGCTGTGAAGACCGACGACCTTAGGGAGACGGCTGACTATGGGAGGATCTACGACATAGTGGCGGAGCAGATGGCGGTGCCGTCCAACCTGCTTGAGAATGTCGCCGGCAGGATACTGGACGCCGTACAGAAGGAGTTCAAGGACTTCCTTTTCATCAAGATAAGGGTTTCAAAGATGAATCCGCCGGTGAACGGGCCGTGCGCCTGGTCCCGCGTCACTGTGATGTACGGTGAGCCAATATGGAAATTTTAGGATGAGGATAGCGTTTCTGACACTCGGCTGCAAGCTCAACTACGCCGAGACATCGACTTACGAGAGAGGTTTCACGGCGAACGGCCTTGAGGTCGTCCCGTGGGAGGAGCAGGCTGATGTTTACCTGATCAACACTTGCTCTGTCACGGAGAGGGCCGAGAAGAAGTGCCGCAATGTGATCCGGAAGATGCACAGGACCTCCCCCGGAGCCAGGATCATCGTCACAGGCTGCTACGCCGAGCTCCGCCGGAACGATCTGCTGGCCATAGACGGTGTGTCGCTTGTGTTCGGCGCCAAGGAGAAGTCCCGTGTGGTTCCTGACACAATGGAACTGATACTAAACAGCGGCAGTGATGGCACAGCCATCCCTTCCGCGCTTCGCGCTCCATCCCGTCCCGCCTGCGGCGGTCCACCCGTTCACGAAGCCACGGGCGGCCACGGGGCTGGCAATGCCATCACTGCCGCCTCCACGGCCACCAAGACTGTGACTCATCATGGTTCACAAACCAATGAAGCAATTGACATCAATACCGTCCTTGAACAGCCCCTGCCATCGATGAATGGTTCTTCTGATCTGAAACCGATGAGCGCGGCGGAATACAAGGAGATTTCGAAGGAGACGATGGCGGCGTTCTCGTCGGAGGAAAGGACGAGGTCGTTCCTCAAGGTGCAGGACGGATGCAACAACTTCTGCGCCTACTGCACAGTGCCTTATGCGAGAGGAAATTCAAGGAATATACCGATTTCGGAAGTGCTGGAGCAGGCCCGCAGGATAGCAGGAGCCGGAATCAAGGAGATTGTCATCACCGGAGTCAACACCGGGGACTTCGGCAGGACGACCGGCGAGAGTTTCCTCGATCTGCTGAAACGCCTCAACGACGTGGAAGGCATCGAACGCTACAGGATCTCGTCAATCGAGCCGAATCTCATAACGGAGGACATCGTGGACTGGATAGCCTCCGGCACCAAGTTCCAGCCACACTTCCATATTCCTTTACAGTCAGGGTCGGACACGATCCTCAAAAGGGTGGGCCGCCGCTACACGACGGAATTCTTCGCCGACAGGATCGACTACATCCGCTCCAGGATGGATCCGAAGGCCGGGCAGGACGACAAACCCTTCGTGTTCTTCGGGATAGATGTCATCGCCGGACTGCCCGGAGAGACAGAGGAACTGTTCGAGGAGACATATTCATTCCTCAAGGACCGCGTCAGACCGGCGTTCATCCACGTGTTCCCCTATTCCCGCCGCCCCGGAACCGTCGCCGCCGGGTGGAAGGATCAGGTCAAGGATGCCGTCAAGACGGAAAGGGTGGCAAGGCTGGAGGCGCTGTGCGGCGGGCTGCACACGGCGTTCGTGGAAAGGAACAGGGGCAGACGCTCGCAGGTGCTGTGGGAATCCGACGAGAAGGACGGGATGATGGGCGGCTACACCGGCAACTACATCCGCGTTGAGAGACCTTACGACCCGGTGCTTGTGAATATGGTGGAGGACATCACGATCTGACTGGCGATCCGGTTTATATAACACGGGTTTATAAAACAATAGAACAATATTCCAAGATTATTTTACGGAAACAAGAATAATTATATGCGCAAGGCAAGACTGACATTCTTAGGCACCGGCACCTCGCAGGGGGTACCGATTATCGGCTGCAAGTGCGATGTGTGCACATCACCGGACACAAGGGACAAGCGGTTCCGCTCATCCGTGTTCGTTGAATATGAGGGGCTTGGCATCCTCGTGGACGCCGGGCCGGACTTCAGGATGCAAATGCTCGCCCATGATCTCTGCCACCTTGACGCCATCCTGCTGACACACAACCACAAGGACCACACTGGAGGCCTTGATGACGTGCGCTCGCTCAACTACATCGACAAGCGCGCCGCCGAGATCTATTGCGAGCGGAACGTCCTCGACGATCTTATCAAGGAATATCCCTACGTCTTCGCTTTCCCGAAATACCCCGGAGCCCCGGAGTGGCATCTGCATGTCATTGACGAGAATCCGTTTCTGGTCTATCCGAACGCAAAGGACATGGAGCTGGTCTGGGTGCACGATGTCGGCTACCATTACAAGACTCTGGACGGAAGGCTGATCCCTACCGGCCGGAAACTGGAGGACATCATCGACAAGGCGGATCCCGCATCGATGGCCGCCTCGACGGGCGGCGTGGAGATCATCCCGATCCGGGGACTCCACGACAGGCTCCCGGTGCTCGGATTCCGCTTCGGGGACATCGCCTACATCACCGACATGAGCTTCATCCCGGAGAGTGAGTTTGAAAAGTTAAAGGGTCTCAGGCACGTGACTCTCAACACGGTAGGCTACAAGAAGCACCACTCGCATTTCAGTCTCGACGAGGCCCTTTCGCTTGCTGACCGCATCGGCGCCGAACACACGTGGCTCACCCACCTGTCACACACCTTCCCACGCCACGGACAGTTCGCCAAAGACCTTGAGGATCTTTGCCGCCGGCGACACATACACTCAATAGTCAGCCCGGCCTACGATGGACTCACTATCGAATAGGATCCCCGCATCCGGGCTGGCTCGTAAATGACTCGTAAACGAGACTAATGCTGAATATTCATTAATCGGATATATTTCAGAATCAGATCGTTCCATCTGGCGTCACCCGGCTTCTGGTAGCGGCAGTTGCCGTTAGGATCCGGCGTGAAGATGGTCTCGCCCTTAGGTGTCAGCTCGACCCAGCCGCGCTCAGACATGTAGAACGCGCTGTCGCCCTCAACCGCGTTGATGACGGCGAGCGGATCCCACATCTTCTGCCCCGTGTCGCACTGCGTGAACTTATAGATCCACTTGATCGGATGGGAGTCTGTCCAGCTGATGTCCTGCAGCACGACCTCCGGCTTGTAGTCCAACGGGTCGCCGACCTCGCCAGGAGAGAAGATCACGTTGACCGACTTAGGCAGCAGCTTGAAGAACCGGAGGGAATAGTCGATGGCCTGGGTGAAGTTGTAGTCAGGCTCGACGGACTCTCCGA